>Ga0070716_100000048_pt1 | contig 47549 bp, 44 predicted proteins | sample LARL112metaG_FD_71395 | JGI IMG/M metagenome (GOLD analysis project Ga0070716, IMG submission 71395) | Corn, switchgrass and miscanthus rhizosphere microbial communities from Kellogg Biological Station, Michigan, USA - LAR L11-2 metaG | ecosystem: Host-associated > Plants > Roots > Rhizosphere... | reverse complement strand
GTCCGGGCATCGGGGACGACGAAGAGGCCGCCAGCGGGACCACGGCAGGAGCACTCGCGTGTTACCTGTTCGCGAACGGTCCGCTGGAAGTTCAGGGCGAGACCGCCACGTTGAACGTCGAGCAGGGCATCGAAATGGGCCGACCGAGCCGGTTACGTGCGCAGCTGACGTTGCGCTGCAATGAGATCGTGCGCGTCGCTGTGACCGGTACCGCCACGCGACTGGCCGAACGCGAACTGGCGTACGCGTAGCTGCCATCCCGCGCTCTCAAGCTTGCCGTGCCGTTGGTGCGAGTGCGCTCGCGAAGTGGCCTATCGAATAGATCGCAAGTGGTACTGATGATCAACCGGAACCAACCTTGCAGGTTCGCTGTAGTGATGCGCATGAAGACTCTCCTGACCGTTTGCGTGCTGGCGGTTCTGTTCGAAGCGTGCGCAGCCACACCCACAGGGAATCTGGGTGCAACCGGGCAGCCGACCTCCGCCGTTTCCGCCACCACCGACCGCTTTGTGCCGGCCGCCGGCGCGCAAGCGGGTCCGGGCGGATGCGGATCAAGCCAAGTCTTCTCTGGCGAGGTTCCCCAGACGATCCAAGCCGCCGCCGGATACAACGCGCCCAAGGACCTGCGCTACGCGATTTCCGACGACGGGAATGCCGCGGGATTCCTGTTCTCCGATCCGCTCAAGGCCACGGCCAAACCCAAGATCTTCTGGGTCATGCACCTGGCGCGCGCGGGACAGCCGCTGACGATCACCGCCCACCCGGCCGATGCCTCGACGCCCGTAGTCACGGTCACCGAGCCCGCCGACTCGGGACCGGGTGAGGTCTATCCCAGCATCGTCGACGTGCCCTCTCCCGGATGCTGGGTCCTTAGCCTGCAGTGGGCCGGACATACCAGCAGCGTTTCCTTGCAGTACGGCTCGCCCTAACCGCGCAAGCCATCGGTCGCTGGACTCAAACGGGTCATTCAGTGAAATGACTCCAGCACAAGACCGGCTGCGACTCCGACCATGTTGCGCCGGCGCCCACCGAGCCCAATGAGCCGGCGGTCGCCGCTGGACGGAGCGTTTGCGCGCTACACGCGTATCGGTTCGGGCGCTCTCGCCTACCTGCTGCTAACAGCGGCGCTGGTCGGCGCGCTCACGCTCCTGTTAGTGCAGCACCTGCGGGGCGACGAGCTGCGGCTGAACACCCTGCTGCTCGGCAGCCGGCCCATCCGCTTGGTCAGTGATCAGGAAGCCTTTCTCATAGCTGTCGGTAGCAGCGCGTTCTTGTTCCTGGTCGCGATGTTCTGGGCGGTAATCGGCGGACTCACATGCGCGATCGCCTACACATTCTCGCGGCGCAGGCGCCTGCGCGCGGTCGCGTGGACCCTCGGCACATTGGGCGTGGCCATCCCATCGTTCTTCTGGGCGATCCTGGCGGAGTTCGTGTTGCTCGCGATCTACTTCAGCACCGGCGTGCGCCTCCTTCCGCAGGCTGGCTTTGGCTTTGACGAGCACGTAATCATGCCCGCGTTCGCCCTCGGCACCCGACCGATGGCCTATGTCTTCCGACTGAGCGCGGGCGCCCTCGACGAGATGCGTCGACGCGACTGGGTCCGCACCGCCGCCGGCAAGGGCTTGGACGAGGGCACGATCTTCCGCCGGCACATCTTGCCTAACGCCGGTCCCGTCATCGTGGCCGCCATCGTGCTCGCGGCTCAGATCGCGCTCTCCAGTCTTCCGGTGATCGAGTTCGTCTTCGTCTGGGGAGGAATCGGGCTCTCTTTCGTACAGGCGATCGCCAGCAGCCAAGCCGCGCTAGCCGCGAGTTTCGCCATCACCTTCGCCGTCGCTTTGGGTCTGCTGAACATTGCGAGCGATCTTGCGCAGCGGCTGTTGGGGACCCGGTCGGCTTGATGCGCGAGGATCTGACCCGTCTGCGCAGCAACATCCCCTTGCTGGTCGGCCTGGCTGGGCTGGCGCTGGTCGTTGCCCTAGGTGTGTTCGGCCAAGCGCTGGCGCCGCAGGATCCGAACGCCCAACACTGGGTCTTGATCAACAGCGACCCGCAGGCTCGGGAGACCATGCGGTTCCCTCCCACCATGCCGGATCGCGAGCACCTGCTTGGCACCGATGGGTTGGGACGCGACCAGCTCTCGCGTGTCCTCGCCGGAGCACGCCTGACGGTGACGACCCTGCTCGTCGCGATGTTCATCCGGCTTGGCCTCGGAGTTGGTCTCGGTCTGGCCTCGGGCTGGTATGGCGGCGTGCTGGAGCGCACCGCGCGCCTCGCGATCGGCATCTTTAGTGGGATCCCCCAGCTGGTGTTGGCAATCATCCTGGTGCTCTGGTTTCGCGATTTCGGCTTCGCCGGATTCATTGTGGCCGTCGCGCTCGTCGGCTGGGGTGACGTCGCCCGATTCGTATGCACGGAGGTCCAGCGCATCAAGCGGAGCGCGTTCATCGAAGCGGCTCGCTCACTCGGCTCACGCGACCGTTGGCTCTTTCGTCAACATGTGCTCCGCTCGCTCGCGCCGCAGTTGTTTTCCCTGGCCGCGCTGGAGAGTGGGTCGGCGCTGTTGCTCATGGCCGAGCTCGGGTTGATCGGACTGTTCATCGCGGGCGCAACGTACTACCTCAACGAGTCTGGTCTGCCGGCGCTACCGCTGCGTGACCGGGCGCCTGAGTGGGGACAGATGCTGGCTGGCATCCAGTTCTACGCAGCCCAGGGTGCCGTCCCCGTCTTACTGCCAGCAATCGTCGTGGTGCTGGCGGTCATCACCTTCAATCTGCTCGCGGAGGGTCTGCGCCGGGCGAGCGACCCTTACAGCACGCTCGTGCTCTCGCCTCCGCTGTTCACTGGCTTGGGAAAGGGCCTCGCGGCTGGCCTGTGCCTAGCAGTCATTGGCTTCGCCGGATTCAACTTGCAGCCGCCGTCGGTCAACCTGGCCGATGGCGAGCGCGTCGCCGCCGAAGCCGCGGCCCGGACCTGGCCCGACGCTGTCTACATCGGTGCGGTCATGACCTATTCCTCGGTCGTCCACGGCATGGAGCGCCCGCAGCAGATCAATTACTACTTCGCCGACCAGAAAGGCGAGCTACTGCGGATTGGCCTCCCGGACGCGAACCCGATGGCGCTCGAGGTCCGGCCGTACGAATCCGTAGACGGTCTCGATTACCGGCAGCTACGTCCCCTGCCGAACACAACCTTGGTGCCGGCGGAACAGATTCTGGGCAAGGTGGAGTACGCCTTCGGTTCATCGTTCCGGGCTCGAAATCCTGGCTTCATCGTTCGGGTCATCCTGACCTGGCCGTCCTTCCGTGCCGACCCGACCTATGAAGTGACGTACGCAACTAGTCAAGGGCCGGTTGGCCAGCGGGCCTGCTGCTACGACGCGCTCTCAGGCGCACAGGTCCAGCCCACTCCGCAGCCGTCGCATAGTCCATGACCGATCGGAAGGTTGTGCACCCGTCCAGGGCACGCCGACGCCCTATGGGATACGACCAACCGCGGAGGATGCCTACATGGCTACGAGCTGCGAACACGAACGAGTCCGGCGGATTTTGGGCCAGCGGCCTGACCTCGGGGCGGTTGCGCCCTTCGAAGAGCTCCTCCCGCTCCTGAAGGCGGCGTCTACACGAGGTGTCCGCGGCCACGCGCTCGCAGGTGCGAAGCAGATCGGTCGGTGCCTGCGGCGAGGGCGCCGGTGGCGGTCCCGGTGGCCGCCGCGGGACTGACGCGGCAATACAACGGCTCGCCCTGAGGCCCATCGGCGCGATGTGATGGCAGAGGAGAACGAAGCGAACGCTTCCGTTCGCGGTATCCGTGCATGAACCACCATTCCAACCACCGCGCCGATACCGGCGGCGGCCGTCACCATTAGTAATCCTCTGCTTCGGGCCGCGGTGCGTAAGGGACTGGTGCGAACGAGTGCTGACGCAGAGCGGTAGCGGCGGACGGCCGTGCGTCCGCCACAGGGACATCAACGCCACACCAGTATCAGTAGTGGCCGCTTGCCGAGCGGCGTAGGATTGGCGACCGGGGAACGACGGGCGAAGGGGAGATATCGAGATGCGCATCCTCGAGCGGATCATCACGCGCGTCGAGCGTGGCCGTTGGGCTGAGTTGGCGGCGATCGAGCAGCGGTTCGAGGCGGTCGAGCGCAAGTATGGCTTTCCGACCGGTCACCGCTATCGCGCGGGCGCCGGCGGCTCCGACATGAACACGATGGTCCTGCACCGCGAATGGGACAGCTATGCGGCTCGTGAGAAGGCCTACGAGAGCGCGCTGGCCGATCCCGAATGGCAGAAGGTCGGCGCGGATTCGCGCGGCATCATTGCTAGCAGCCAGGCCGAGTTCTACCACCCGGTGGATCTCGCGGAACTCGCCAAGCGCACGACCCCGGAAGCCGCTGTTGGGGGACGCCCGATCATCGCGCATCTGCCCGGCGGGATGGACGTCGTCAAGTAACTCGGGACACGCGCATCGGGCGACTGTGAGGGAGGCGGAAGCAGTTGACCACGTCGGTGCTCGATGAAGGCATGCGTCGTGAGTTGGCGAACTGGGACGATGCCGCCATGGCCCTGCATTGGGTCGGTGCGGAAGGCGTGATCCTGTGGGCCAATCGGACCGAACTCGAAATGCTCGGCTACGCGCCGGGTGACTACATCGGTCACAACATCTGTGAGTTCCATGAGGACGTCGGACGCTGCGCGGAGATCCTCGCCAAGCTCACCGCGGGCGAAGTCCTCCACGACTACCCGGCTCGCCTGCTTCATCACGACGGCTCGATTTGTGAGGTTCGCATCGATTCGAGTGTCCGCTGGGAAGATGGGAAGTTTACTCACACCCGCTGCTTTACTCGGCCGTGGTCGGGCGGACAGTGACTACGGACCCGGCGATCGCGGAGCTACGGCGTCGTGTCAACGCTGTGTGCGAGGACGAGCTCGCGGCGTTCCACCACGTTCCCTTCGCTGGGCACCTGTCGGATCCATCTGCTCCGCTTCATGGCCCGTACTACATCCGGCACCGGATCGAGACTGTGCATCGGATTCGCTTGACCAGTCGTCTGGATGCGCTTGCGCTCGCGGCCATCGTGGCCGAAGACTACGAATCGGCCCGCGGCTGGAGCCGCTATCTCACGGACGAACTCCACCACGATCAGCTGTTCCTGGATGACCTCGCGGCGATGGGCTGCTCGTCAGCCGATGCGTTGAAAACGCCGCCCTTCGCCTCGACCGTGGCCATGGTCGATGAGTTGATCGGCGCGATCGATCGCGTTGGGGGCTTGGCTGCCGTCGCGTACTCACTCTTCGTGGAGTGGAACTCTGAGCGGGGATCGGCTGCAACTGTTGACCGTGCCGAAGCCCACTACGGAGCGCGGGCGGTTGTGGGGGCCCGACGACATTTGGGCATCGACACGGACGCCGATCACTATGAATTGATCCTCGGCATCGCTGCGTCGCTTTTGGCAGGGCGTGATGTCGCGCTGCTCGAAGGACTCCTGCGACGAGTCGGGGCACATCTTCGGGCCTACTTTTGCGAGCTTCACGCGGCGACGGTGATGAGGCAGGCCGCATGAGGCACCGGATCAACGACACGATGCGGCCTCAGCAGAGCGTCGGAGCTAGGCGATTCCCCTAGCGATCTTCGAACGCGCACCGCGACCGTCCCGGTCGATCCCTTCGCCCGTAGATAGCGCCGGCCAGTGGATGACCTGGTCGGCGGACTTTCGGGACGTGCTCCACAGCCATGCCGGTGAACTCGGGAAGCTCCGTCCAGCGTTACGGACAGTGCGTGGTGCCGCCCCGTATGACCAGACGTATCACCTGTCGCCGCCGGCGACGTTGCGGCCCGTGCTGCTCGCGTACGCGCGCCGACTCGAAGGGCTCCGGCCGCACGCGGATCTCCTGTTGTTCACCGGAATGTTCGACGACCTGATCGACCGGAGGGTGTTGCATGCGACCCTCGCGCTTCTGCGGGCGGCACTCGTCGAAATAGTCGGCGACCACCGCGCAGCCTTCCATTCACCGGTCGCGACGACGCGCGGAAAGGCCAACGACTTTGAATTGCACGCCGACCTGTTCACCGCCCGCCGGCTATGGTTGGTCTTCGACGACGTACCGCAGGACGCATCGGGCGCGTCGTTGCTCCTTCCGGCCGCGGAGCTCAGGAGCCTGCTGCGGTCCACCACGGCGGTGCCATCGTCGGTCCGCCGACGCTTGTTGTCCCTCTTCGGCACCGAGCTCCGGCGCGACAGCTTCGATGAGTTGTTCGACCTGATGCATGGCGCGCATCCATGGCGTGAGGCGCTTGCGGCCGAGCTCGCAGCCCGCCAGCTGGTGTTGCGGTTGAAACGAGGTGAGGGCTATCTCTGTGACGATCGGCGCTGGTTGCACGGCCGACTGCCGGTGAGCGGGCCGGTTCGAACGTTTCGCTTCCATCGCCTCGTGTTCTGAATACGTCGACCAGCCAAGGCGACAATGAGAAACTTTCTTAGGTCAGAGCCTTCTTCGCGCGCGACAACGACTGCGAAACGGCTCCGTGGGGCCAAGTTCATGTGCTGTAGGCGGTCTAAGGCTCGTCCCACCAGCTGCGACGCAACTCGGTCAGCGTTTCAGCCAGCCCAATGAACCGCGACGCGAGCAGTGCGAGTATCCCGAGCTCGAAGATCATGGCGATCCGGGCGGACTCGTTCAGCGGGCAATTCCTGGGGCCCCGGCCGTGGTGAGCATCTCGACCGCAAGGAGGAGGCTCTGCGGACGGCTCAGAGCCGCGGCGTCAGGGTCCGGCGCGACGGAGAACTGAAGGATGCCGCCGACGCTACCAGCGTGGTAGAGGACCGCAAACCAGAGCGCCTCGACAATCACGTAGCAGAAGGTTACGAACGCACGGTCGCGCGGTGACGGATCGGTGCCAGCGCGCATCAGGCCCAGAAATGTCGCGGCTGCGAACACGATTGACAAGACGAAGACGCTCAGTTCGAGGCGTTGCGTGAACGCGAGGGAGTCGGTTCGGGCAGAGACCGCCCAGGCGTTATTCGCCAATAGGCTGCGCGTCGCGGTTCGAATTGTTCGAGCAGGTTCCGCTCATCGTGGGGTTGCTGCCGTGCCTCCCATTGCCGAACGAGGTGTAGCGCTCCGCGTGTGCGAAGAACAGATGGTTACGACCCGGCCGCGGAGGTAACCACCGGACATCGAAGCAGTTGTCCTCCGCGAAGATGAAGTCGGTGAGCTGGCTGACATGGGCGCCAGAATGGCCGAGGATCCCACTTTGTTGGGGATGATTTGGGTGCCACGACAGACGGGTGGAGCCTTGCTTCTCCTTCCAGGGGACAACTCTGTATCTTGCGGATTGCCTCTCCTGGCTGCGCGCCGCGGCGCCGGCATCAGTTCACGGCGTGATCACCGACCCGCCCTTTGGTCTTGAGTACACGGCCCAACAGCAGCAGAAACTCCGTCGCGGCCAAGGCGGTATGTGGCGAGAGCCGCCACGAATCGGAGGCAGCCTGCGCCAACCACTTCCGCGGTTCACTGCCCTGACCAGCGACGACCGGAACGCGATGCGCGCCTTTTTTGCCCAATGGGCGGTGGCGCTCTTCCCAGTCTTGGTTCCTGGTGCCCACGTGCTGATCGCCAGCAGCACGCTCTTCGAGCCCCTCATCGCTCACGAGATGGCTGCGGCTGGGTTCGACCGGCGTGGAGCGATCGTTCGTCTGGTCCGGACCTTCCGCGGCGGTGATCGTCCGAAGGCGGCCGAGGATGAGTTCCCAATGGTCACGGTCATCCCGCGGTCGTGCTGGGAACCGTGGGGTCTGTACCGCAAGCCGTTCGATGGGACGGTGGCGGACTGTCTGCGTCAATACGGTACCGGGGGCCTTCGCCGGATCAGCGAGCAGAGCCCGTTCGGCGATGTCATCCGAAGCCAGCGCACACCCGCGGCCGAAAGGGCCGTGGCGGAGCATCCGAGCCTCAAGCCCCAGGCGTTCCTCCGTGAGCTCGTGCGTGCCGTTCTCCCTTGCGAGCGGGGAACGATCCTCGATCCTTTCGCCGGGAGCGGGTCAACGCTTGCCGCCTGCATCGCGCTCGGCGCGGTGGGAATTGGCGTCGAACGCGACCGTCGCTATTTCGCGCTCGCCAAGCGCGCGATACCGAAACTCGCGCGACTTTAGCCCGCGTGAGGAGCCCGCTCGAGCTCGAGCTGCTTGAGGCCGAGCCCGCGGGCGGGCCTGCCAACGGCGAGCGACATATGGAACGGTTCCCCGGCCCGATCATCAGGTGTCTCGGCTCACACGCGGCCGGACGTGGACAAGATGGCCTCAAGATGAAGGACACCCTGGCCGACCATCGCCGCCGACCTAACGGCAACCTGATGCGTCTGATGTCGCGCTGCCGGGTGAAAAAGCGGTTGAAGCGGATCGCCCTGATACTCGTTTCGACTGGGTGGTGCTCGCCAAGCCAGCGTAATCACGGGATGCAGCATCGAGTTAGGAATCCACCGCGTGGGGTGGGGTCTTGCACGCGCCTAGCATCAACCGTATTCGAGTGCCCGCGTCACTGATCCATCATGGTCTGATCGCCCTAGAGCCCGGAAGGCGGCGCTCGGGACTCCATTGGCTGCGCCTGTTCCGCGGTGAGCAGTGGATAGCCGTCGTGACGGAGATCCCCGGTAACCCCGGCCAGAGTGTGTCCAATGCGATGGACGAGATCGTCGGGCACCTCCGCGACTCGATGGCCGTGCGACTTGACGCCCTCCGACTATTCGAGATCCGGCCGAGGGGTTCGCCGGCGGCAGCACGAACTCAGGTCGCGGAAATCACCCTGCAGCCAGAGCCTCGGTGGCTTCGTTCGAGTCACGCCGCCATCGCACGCCTGGTCGGACGGGCGCTGCCCGGGCTTCCGGATCACGCTCGCCTCTACCAACGTGTGCTCGAGCTCGGAGGCGGCAACGTCGAGGAGCAGCTTCGAGAGCGGTTTGAGCCAGTTGCGGTCGCTTCGCTGCCGCCCCCGCACAATCCCTCTAAGTGCGCGCTTCACAAGCGCTTCTTACAAATTGCTGCTCGCACTCCGGGTGCCGAAGTATCGTGGGACACTGCGCGCATCGCTGCGGCCAAGTTCATCTGCTCGTTGACCTCAGCTGATCGTTCGCGCTGCCCCTACCACCACGCCGATTGGAAGCGGATCGCCGATGCGAGCGTCGAGATTGTCGAGGAGCTCGGACCCCGCGATCACGCCGACTACGCGCGTGCGGCACAGCGCTCGCGGCTTCCGCAGCGGGAGCGCGACTGGCTCGTGCGGCTGTTCGACGATCCCGTCTTCGTGAGCGCGGGTGCCTTCACCAACGGACAACATCGCGGCTGCGCGCTTCGTTTCTCGGGCGCGTCCCGGGCCGCAATAGTTACTGGCTACGACTCCATGGGGACGATCTGCACCGACTGGACATATGTCGGCGGCGGGTAAGCATCGGGAGGCACTCACCACGCAACAGGCACTAGCGCCTCGCCGCGTCGGGCCATAGTCGGCACGTTTTGCCCGAGCGAGTTCCGAAGCTGTGCGCCGGGTCCCACGCCACCGTCTCGGGCCCCGATGCATTGGAGTTTGGATTGACGAGTATCACTAGGCGCGCCTAGATTGGTCGCCAGGCCAGGCGAAGGAACGTCTGAGCGCTGATCTCTTGGTGGCGTGCCGCAGTGATCTCGTCGCGGTAGCGAGTACGCATGCGTGGGGCGAATCGAAAGCAACCCGCATCTCTCGGGTGAGGCCCCCGGAAGTCACCTGGCGGTCACGCGAGACTTCGACCACATCGTTGATGTCTCTCGTGGACAGATGAGCGCACATGGAGGAGACCCGATGGCACGGACGGCGGCCCGCGGCAAGCGCGCCCGGCCCGCTCAGCGACCGCTGGCGATGCTTCCAGACGCCTTTTCGCCCCTGCCGCGCGCCAGTACGCGCTACTGGAATGACGCCGCCGGTCGTTCCGAAGCCGACGCTCGCGATGCGATTCTCTGCGGCTTTCGGAGCCGCCGACGGTTTGAGGATGCGGGCAAGGAAGACGCCGCGCACTTGGTCTTGCCGTTCATTGACGATCACAGCGTGGTCGTAGACATCGGCTGCGGCATCGGCCGGATCCTGACGTGGGTGGCGCCGGCCTGTTCGCGGGCGATTGGTCTCGATGTGTCGCACCAGATGCTGCGCCGCGCACGCGCGAACCTACGCGGTCTCGCCAACGTGGAATTACGGCTAGTGCCGCCCTCGCTCGCATTGCCTGTTGCCGACCGGAGCGCAGATTTCATGTACTTCTACCATGTGTCCGAACACCTCGAGCGCGAGCATTGCTTCGCGATACTCCGCGAGATTTCGCGATGTTTGAAGTCTCGAGGCGCCTGTCTCGTCGGATTCTCCCTCTTGGAGTACCCAGCCAATCGTCGAGAGTTCGTCCGGTGGGCAACCGCCGGCGACCGTGAAGGGGTCCGCTCGCGCTTCTATTCAGAGCCGGAGGCGATGACCCTGCTTGCGATGGCCGGTCTCTCCGCGCAACTTCGCCTCTACATACCCGGCGAACTGGTCTGGGTCGTGACCAAGAGATCGACGACCGCGCAAGGCGCAATGCCGCTCGTTCAGTTGGCCCCGCGCACTAGCCGTTCGACCCGACCGGCGCACTGACGGCGATCCAGTCGCAGCCGGCGAGCGCCAACGGCCCGCGACAGCCGCGCTCGGCTCACCGTCGACTAGGGCAACCCCGCGGCGCAAGCGCGCGGTCACGCGGTGGCATGGCACTTAGACCGCCCTCTGGGCAAGTGCGGAGGTTGCGGTTAGGTCCAGGCGACGCGCTGGATGAGGCTAGCCGGACTTCGGTAGTGCTGGACGATGCCATCAAGAAATCCCCAAGCGAGCTGCGGTACGACCGCTGCACGCCGAATCGACAACGGCGTGATGCCACCGGGCGTTTCAATGAGCAACTGCAGAAGGCGCCGCATCTGACCTTCATGGCCGAGCCCATCATCGATGTGATCGTGCCGCCGCATGGCCGTGGTAAGAGGCGCGGCCCGTGGTGTGGCTCGAGTGACCTCCGCGTAGAACTGCTCGTGTCGAGGGTCAGCGCTGAGGCTCAGCTGGAGAAACACGAGCGCCAAGCAATACGCGCGCCAATCGGACCGCCCCATGTCGGTTAGGGCGCCGATGAAGGCAGTCGTCGTGGCAAGTGGACGGGTCCGCTCCGGTGTCAGCGGAAAGCCGCTTTCGCGCAGTCCACGCGCGAGAATTTCATGGTGGCCAGCTTCCTCCGCCAGGTGCGCCACGAGGACCGTCCGTGCGGACGGATCGGTGCACGCCGAGACGGCCGAACAGATGTGCTGCGGTGAGGCCTTCAGGTACCAGTAGTTCTCGAGCAACCAGCCGGTCACCAGATGACTCGATTCAGCGGACTGCATGGCCGACCAGAGCTGGTGGCCTTCAATCGTGCTCAGCCAGGATCGTGCCGTGCGTTCCAGACCCGAGGCGCTCGACGGGTCACTCGTGTCATGCGCGAGCATCCGCAGGGTGACAGCCGCGTCCAACTCCGGCAGGTCGTGCGTTGCGGAATCGGGCAGGTGGTATGCCGCCGCGAGGGCGCGGGTTGCACCGTCGGAACTACTACCAGAATGGGAAATTCGCGCGAGCACGGTTGCCGGCCAGACCGGTAGGCCGGAAAAGGTCGGGTCGAATGCGTCGCGTCCTGGCAGCGGCGCATGCAGGAAGGCAACGAGATGGCCGCTATCTCCGTCGGCGAGGGCGTCGAGCCAGCGCACGATCATTTCGGCGACTGTGGCTGCGGCATTGAGTGCATCCGCGAGTTCGCGAGCCGCGATCGGCGATTCTTGACGAAGCACGTCCCGCCAGTTCTCTCCGTGACCAAGCTGCTCATCGACGTTGAGATGACCGAGGATGGCCTCGACCGCAGCCTCGGGCAGAATTCCGCGATGCACCAACATCTCGTGCCACTGCCGCACGTTGACGCGATCCAGTGCGGACGACTCAAGGAGCCCCGAGCAGATCGCCGCGGCGATCGGTCCGCGGGCAGCGAGGCTTCGCATCAGGTGGATCCATTCAGTCGTTGCCGGCAACGGACGCACGTGGCCTACGGCGTCTGGATCACAGCCGATCGCCGCTAAGGCCCGGGCGAAGTATTCCTCATGACCGATTTCCTCCACGACGTGCTCGGCCAGCAACGGAAGCGCCGCTCGATCGAGTCCGGTTCCCGCTCCGCCCGGAGCCATTCGCGACGGCGCCGCCGCTAAGTAATGATGGGTTTCTAAGAGATAGGCCCGCGCGACCTGATTCGCTTCCCCGTTCCTGAAGTGGGACCAGATCGGATGGCTAAAGATATGGTCCAGGCACGCCTCAAGTTGTTCGCTCACGATCTCGGCAGCAACGTCCGCGTCGAAAGTGGCAGCGAGAGCCGATAGTTCCAGCAATTTGGCAAGACGCGCTCCAAGTTCGTTCGAAGAAACGTCCTGCCCGAAGGTTGCGCGATCCAAGGCCATGACTTGGCCGTTATCTCCTTCGCGCAGGAACGGCACGGTGCGCCGCAGCGCCGATGCCGGTCCGGCGTCAGCCTCCGCGGTCGGGCTCAGCGTCGTACGAGCTACTCGACCATCGCGGCGCGAAGCGCCTTAGATGCTCGCTCTACGTCCTGAACGATTCCCTGAAGCTTGCGAACGTCCGCTGGGGTGAGCTTTCCCGCCTGTAACCGCTCCCGAATCGCCGTCAGCTCCTGCTGCGTGTCCATCTTCTCCGCCATTGCATGCCTCCCCTTGGCGTCGTTTGTCTAATGAGCCAAATCGCGGCCACCTTAGACCCGCTGTCAAGTCGCATCTAATCCAGCTAGGCGCGGCTGGATGCGCCCGGATTGCGGTCTGTCGAACGGGCCGTCGTTACGGCCCCGGGAGCCAGCCTTGGGGGGATGTGGGTAAAGCACTATCAAGGGACCACTACTTTTTCTAATCTCAGCCACGAGTCGCTTGACGCGCGCCCACCAAATGAATCGTCGAGGGCTCGGAGGCTTCGATGTTCGTGCGTTTGCCCAGCGTCGTCGCGCTTCTGCCGTTGGTACTCGCGATCGTCTCTCTGGCGTTCTCGACCCTGGCTGCGGGTGGGCCATGTCCGCCGGAGTCCAGCGGCGGCTGCTAGACGGAGGAGGGCCGCCAATCACGCGGCCCTCCTTCTCTGTATCGTCAACGGAGAGACGCCGAAGGGGTAAGCGATGCCAAGCCTGACTCGCACTCGCACGGTTCGCCAGAAGAAGAAGGGTCCGATCGATCCGACGGTCGGCGAGCGTGTCCGCTCGTTGCGCACGGCCCGGGGCATCAGTCAGGCCGAACTCGCTGGCAAGGACTTCAGTAAGGGATTCATCAGTCTGGTGGAGACGGGCCGTACCCGGATGTCGATGCGCGCCGCCGAGATCATCGCTGGCCGCTTGGGAGTCGCCCTCGCGCAGCTCTACAGCTCATCAAGCCAAGCCGAGCAGGCGATCGAAATTGAAATCATCCGCGCCGAGAGTCACGTCGCCTCAGGTGAATCCGAGCGTGCGCTAACGACCGTGAGGCGTCTGCGTGGGCGTACCGCCGGTAACCTTCGGGCTCGACTCGACCGGATCGAAGGCCAGGCGTTGCTCGCAGAGGGTCGAGCCCGCGAGGCGATCGCGCGTTTGGATGAAGCCGCGCGCGCCTTTCGGGCGGTGCCCGACCCGGGCGCCCTCGCACGGACGTATCTGGAGCTGGCCTACGCCCACGCCCGGCTTGAAGAGCACGGCGAGGCGTTGCACCTCGGGCTTGAGGCTGAGCACGTACTCCAAGGGGTTGGCGTGGTCGATCGTGTCCTAGAGCTCAAGGTGCTCGCCTTCCTTGCGGGCGCGTTTGTCACCGTGGGCGACTTCACGGCCGCCGATCTGCGGAGCGAGCGGGCCCTCGCCGTGGCCGAGGATGTTTCGGACGCCCGCGCCATCGCCAGTCTCTATCAGGGACTCTCCACGACACGGCAAGAGCAGGGCGACTTCGAGGCGGCCCTGCTCTACGCCCGCAAGGCTCTGGACGCTTTTGAGGCGCTCGGCAATGAGCGGGCCGTCGGCTCCAGTTGGAACACGATCGCGTGGGTCTACGTCCAACGGCGTCAGTTCGGTCGGGCGGAAGAGGCCGTCGCCAAGGCAGAGCAGCTCGCCCACACCCAATCGAGCGGTCGGCTGTTGGCGTATGTGTTTCAGACCCGAGCTGACTTGGAGGCGGCGCGAGGCAACTACGAAAGCGCGACTGAATGGGCCCAACGGTCGATTGACCACCCCGAAGCCTCCGAGCGCTGCCGTGGGCTCAGCCTGCTCGTGAAAGCCCAGGCGCTTGGGCATACCAATGCGGACTCGGATCAGGTCACCTCGGCGTTCCAAGCGGCGTTCCGAGCACTCGAGTCGCAGGGCCGTCGGTTATTGGCTGAGGCCTACCACGCCCACTTCGACGCTATGGTCGAGCGCGGCGAGACCGGCGCCGCACTTGCTTCCGCAAAGCATGCGCTTGAGCTAACGCGACCGGCCACGGTTTAGCGTCCCGAGAATGCACTCAGGCGATCATCCTCCGCAGTGCCCGACTTGTTCCACTAGCATTACTTGATTCACTAGCGCATTACGACGTAGCCTGCCGACTCGGTGGATGATGAAGTCTGACCCGCTGGCTGTTCGCCCGGAGCACCGACCGACTCCGCATGCGCCCTTTGTCGAGCACGGGATCCTCCCGCGGGGCAGTTGGCCATGCGCGAGTTGTGGCGGCGCGCTGCGGGCGGGCGACGCAATCCGGGTCACGATTACGCCCGGTGGCGGGCCGAACCGGGTCGAACATGAGTCGGGCTGTTCGCCCGCGCTGCGCAAAGCGCCCAGTTAACACGCCAACTCATGCGACCGCGCCAGGCTTTTGCCGTGTCAGCGCCGGTGAGCTGGCGAACATCTTGTTCGTCGCCCTTCATCCGCGCACTCGGTTGGGCGACGCTCGTCGATGCCTGGCCAACCATCGGCGTCAACCAGCCTACGACTGGATGCATGGCGCAATCGCGGCGCAACGTGGTCTACACGCGATGCGGGTGCGAGGGACGAGGACCGCCGCGAGATGAATCCGACTCTCGTATCGCTCGTGGTGCAGTTGAGCTCATTCTTGGCGGTTGGCGTCGTCCTCGCGCTGGTCCTTCCGCGCGTAGTGCTCCGGGCCGTCTTCGCCGTTGCGACCCGCGGCCTAGCGCCCGTCTTCTTCACGCTCTTGCTCTTTGATCCTTCGACGGGAGCTGCCGCCGTTGTGCTCTACGCCGCGACGCTTGTCGCGCTGTTCATGACACTCGCGTTTCTCGCGCTCTCCTTTCGGACCGACCCGTTCGTTGGCAGGGGGCGGTCTATCCATGGGGACGTGGTCTGGTACATCTTCTCGAGCGTCCTGTGGTTCGCGCTGGTCTACTGGACCGGGTCTCGCTCGGATGTCGGGGCTCTCAGTTTCGAGGTCGCGCAGCGATTCGTGCCCCTCGCGACGGCTCCGTCGCCGGCGAACGCGATGACGCATTGCATCGCGTCCGCGCCGGATGTTCTCTGCCTCGACCGGGCAACCGCGCTCGATGCCTGGACCGCCTTGCAACTGAGTGCGGGAAACATGCTCACGCTCGGCGCGGCCGGGATCGTCCCGTTAGATCTCTTCACTCGGATCGTCATGTCGTTCCAGCTGGTGCCGCTCTTCGCCAGCGCGTTCGTCCTCAGTCGCGATTAGCGCGCACCGCGAGAATCACGAGCAGCGACATCAACGCGACCCCCAGTGCAGGCAGCTCGGCCTGTTGCACGCTTACCTCGATACCCAGGCCGCGGCGGACAGCAACGATCAGGACGACGATCCAGATCCACTTCATGAGCATCACGAGACCCGCGAGCGCGAATCCGCGTGCCAGGCGTTCCTTGAGTTCCACGTGCTTCTCTTAGCAGCGAAATTCGCCTGAGGTCAGGTTTCACTAGGTACGCTGCGCAGACTGACCGCGGCGGTTCGCGACACGACAAGGGCGCCGCGAAACCACCCAGAACGACCCGCGTCCGGAGCGATCTGAAACGGGCGGAACGGGGTCGCCACGACATCGAGGGCGGCGCGCAACCGGGCTATCGCGCCGACTGGGTCTCCACTTGCGTCAAGGGCATCGCCGAACGCCCGAAGCACTTGGGCCGAGCAGGCTGCACATGGTCAGGGCGGGCCGCGCTCTATGACAGTGCCGCACTACTCCGGTCGGGAGCAATCCGGGTGCTCATCGCGGACGAAGATGCCGGGGCTCGCAATCGCGCTCTGGGACCTAATCAGTCGAGGCTCAGCTTGTCCTCTGCCTCTGCGCCGCGGCCGCGCGTTCCTCTGCCGGTACTACGGGAGTTCACTCAATGCCCAAGAGCGGCAGCGCCCGCGGCTGCGAGTAGGAGAAATCCGCTCAGCAGTTCAGTGGGCATCGGAACCTTCTTCGACAACAGGGCTCCGCATGTGAGTCCTGCAAGAGCGAGCACCCCGCTGGTTGCACCGATCAGGACGGCCGCCGGCAACGGAGCAATCCCGAGTAGGCCGATGCCCCCGCCGGCCAAGAGATTATCCAGGCTCAGGGTCATGGGTAGCGCCAGCGAGCTGCCGAGACCGAAATTCGCCTGAGGGTGTCGTTCTTCTTCACGACGAGAACTGAGGAGCATGTAGAAGCCCGCTGTGGCGAGCATGAGCGGGCCGGCCGCGGCGGTCCAGCCGCCCTCGAACCGGGCCAGCGCGCTTCCTGCCCCGGCGCCGACCAGCGGCATGACCGCCTCGATCAGCGCGAAGGAGGCGGCAAGACGCAGAGCAGAGCTCACGCTCGGGCGTAACGCGCCCAAGCCGATCGTCGCCCGAAAACTATCCAGCCCGAGGGCAACTGCGAGCCCCAGTAGGGGAAGCGCCGCGGGAATATCGGCTTCCACCTCGCGGGCGATTAGCGAGTTTGTGGATAACGCGTGAGTATTGGCATACTCATCGCCACTATACTCCCGCGCCGTCATGGGCAATTGGCGCGATCTGATCGGAGCCAGTGTGCTCTGGGTCGGCTTGAGCGCGGTGTTCGACGGTGCGCATCTGATCGTCGTCCCCGCGCTCGTGGCAGCAGCGGTCAATCCCGACATGAAAGCATCGGCGCTCGGACTGCTGTCCTTCGTGGGTCTGGCGCTCGCCGCGCTCGTGCAGCCGTGGTTCGGCGCGCTCAGCGATCGCTCACGGCCACGTTTCAGCCGGCTCGGCTTTGCCGGATCTGGCGTGCTGGGAACGTTGGTCGGTCTGCTTGGACTCATGTCGGTCGGTGCGTTCTGGGCGATCGCAATCGCGCTCGTGATCACGTACGTGAGCGCCAGCGCCATTCAGGCCGCCCAGCAGGCTCTGCTGCCCGAGTTGTTCGACGCGCGGCAACGCGGGCTGGCCGCGGGCGCGAAACAGTTCGCAGACTTGGCAGGTGCCGCGCTCGCCTTTGCGGTGCTCGCTGCGCTCATTCGCAGCGGCCCGACGCCGGCACTGCTGGCTGTCGCTGTCGTCCTCGCTTTGAGCTATGTCGTCGCTCGGCTCTTGGTACGGGAGCCAAACTTGAGCGCCCGCCCTCGTCCCGCCCCGGTCCGGCCGCGGGTCGACATGACGCTGATGCGCGGCACCTTTGGCCGGCTTGTGACGACGCGGTTCGTTTTTCTGCTGGCAACCTATGCGATCGGGCGTTTTCTGGTGTTCCTGGTCCAGAGTCGCCTCGGGGTAAGCGCGACGGCTGCCGCCGCGACCACCGCCCAGTTAGTCGCGCTGCTGACGCTGGCAACTGGGATCTCGGCGGTCGGCTGGGGGATGGTCGCGGACCGGGTCGGTCGCGCCAAGGTGTCGGCCTTGGGCGCACTGCTCTCGGCGATCGGCGCTCTCGGAATACTCGCCGCGGGCGACCTGCCGGGGATCGCGATCGCTGGGATCGTCCTTGCGCTCGGCTCAGGCGCGTTCGCGTCCGCCAACTGGGCAGCGACCGCCGACGCTGCGCCCGAGGGGATGGCCGGTCGTGGACTCGGCATCGCCAGCGTCGCGACCTGGGCGGCGGCCGCCTGCGCGGGCCTGCTCGGCCCGCTCGTCGACGCGACCAACGTGGTTAGCCCCGGCGCTGGCTACGTCGCGTTGCTCGCGGTCTGCGCGCTGTTGTTCCTGCTGTGCGTACCGCTCGCGCTTGGGCAGAGGCGCGCGGCGGGCGTCGATGCATTCGTGGCAGCCACGCGATGAGGTGACCTTGGACCCGCGAGGCCAAGGACGTACCAGCGAGCGCGAAATGGGGAGGGCGAGATGCCAGCGCGCAGAAGAGTCCAACGGACCGAGTCACGCCGTGCGCTCAAGGCCGTAGCGATTCCCGCCGAGGGCAACAAGGCCGGCCGCATCACACCCACGACACCCGATCTCAGTCGGCGGAGCCTAGGCGGCGTGGGTGTCGGATTCACGCTTCGGGGCGCGGCTGGCGAAGCGGTCCTGGCCCGCGTTCCCGTCAGTGCCGCGGATTTCGAGGGCGTCGACCCCAGCACCGCGAGAGTCTTTCGCCAGGACGGCGACGCCTTCGAGATCATCTGGCACTCGGGCGTCAATCTCGACATGGGCTTCGCTTGGGCCAGGGTGGATCGGCCCGGTGCCTATGCGGTGATCGGACTTCCGCGCGACGTCGTGCTGCATGAAACGTTGCGCGAGCTGGCGCTCAACCGCCGCCTGGCCCCACCCGGCGTTGGCTATGAGCTCGGCACCGGACGGGCCAAGCGTCCGGCACGTGATCCGTTGGTCGCTGTTGCGATGCGGCCCTTACTGGAGACAGATGAGATGACCCTGGCCGGACTCCGGCGCCAGGTGGCGGCGACGATCGCGTCGGTTGGTGGTCGTCCCGAAGGCGAACTGTTGCGAGGCAACGACGGCGCGATCGAGCCGAGCCACGTGCGAATCCGAGGCAGTGACCTCAAGACCCGAATCGGGCGGCTTCAGGTTGGTCCCGCGGGTCTGCCAGAAGAGCAGTTGTTCTTCGATCCGAGCGGCGTCCGTTCGCCGATAGAGTGGGCGCCAGCCGGATGGCCGCTGCCGCTGCCGTGGCCCGAGCCGCTGCCACCCCGGCCGAATCCGTTCCCGTGGCCAATTCCGTGGCCACCGTTTGATCCCCGGCCGTGGGATCCGTACCGACGGTTCTTCGGCTGTGACTGGTTCCCGTGGTGGTGGCGCTGCTGGCGCTTCTGTTGGATCTGGCCCCGCGACTGGTGGATGTATCACCGCGATGAGGCGCACAGCGGTGCAGCCGGCTGCAGCTCGATCACATCGGCGTCGGTTACCGGCTTGATCCGTCGCACCGCGCTACCGCTGGCCGGAACCGTCCACTCCATGCCCTGCGTGGTGGGCGGCAAGGTCTTCATTGGCACCGCGAGCAGCTCGCTGGCGGTTTCCGGAAGTGGCGGAACGGTCTATCGCGTCGACCTCGCGACCGGCGCGGTCGAGGCCACGTTCACGATCAACACGCCCCCGGGCACGGGATCGCGTCAAGGGGATCCCGGGGTCGGGAGTTCGGTCGCGGTGAGCGGTGGACGGGTCTATGTCAGCGGACTGGATGGCAAAGTCTATTGCCTCGACATCTGGCTCAACCTCCTGTGGGTGACCGACCTACGGAACCGAGACCTGACGAAGCGCCAACCGGTGCAGAACGGCCCGATCGCCGAAGGTTGGAGTTCGCCGGTGGTCGCCGGTGGTCGCGTCTTTGTGGGCTTCGGCGAGGGCGAATCCAACTGCTTCGGTTTTGTCTACGCACTCGATGCTGTCACCGGGGTCGTCGATTGGCTCTACTCGACCAACCAATTCGCCGCCGGTGCCGACAACCTGCCCAATGAGATCCCGAGCACCACCGCGGCTGGCCTGCCCGCCGGCTGGGCCACTGCCAACGGATTCACGGTGCGCGCGGATCCGGCTCAGCGTGGAGCGTCGCCCTGGTCGTCCGCCTGCTACGACCGCGGCCTCGATCGCATCTACATCGGAACGGGAAACGCGATTCCTGACGATCCGCTACCCGACCCGCCGTATGCCAGCGGGCTGCTCTCGCTCGACGCGTCGACCGGAACCCGGCGCGGCTTCTTCCAGCCTCCGGTGGCCAGCAGTTATCGCATCGACGACGACGACGTGGACGTGCCGGCAGGCCCGACCCTGTTTACCCGGGGCGGAACTCGCTACGTGTGCTTCGGCAGCAAGAACGGCGCTTTCTTCATCCTCGATGCCAACACGCTGGTCCCAGTCGTCTGGCGACAGCTGCTGCCGTACGACAGCGCCGGCAATCCGTTCGCGGCCGTTGACCCGCATTTCGGGCCGGGCGAGAACTACGCCGGTGTGTTCGCCTCAGCCGCCGTGCACGCGAGCAGCGGTCGACTCTTTGTCGGTGTCGGTGGCTATAGCGGCCAAATCGATAACGCGACGACGCCCTTCATCCGCGCCCTCGATTGGGCGACGCTCGTCGATGCCTGGCCCACCAGCGGCGTTAACCCGCCTCGGTACTCGGCGGCGACACCCCCGCTGTACACGACAGCGCGCGAGACCGGCCTCTGTTCGCCTGGCGTGGTCAACGACGTGGTGTTTATGGGCACCACCCGACCCGGTCTCTATGCGCTCTCGGTCACCGATGGCCACTGCCTGTGGTCTGCCGGCACCCTCGGCGGGTCCGGCAGTTTCGTCATGGGCCCCGCGATCTATGGCAACTACGTGGTCGCATGCGCTGACACGACGCTCTACATCTGGTCGCTCTAGCGATGAAGGATGAATGTCAGATGGATTGGAGTTCCGCGTCTTCCAGTGGTCGGGTCAGGTCACCGATCGCTGTGCCGCTCATCCGGCCCGTCCACGATGACGGAGCCTGCGTAGAGGAGGACGAGTGATGGCGGGCCGAGGACGGAAGACTGCGCGCGCGAAGGTGTCACCGAAGGCCAAGGCAACGTCGGCCGTGAAGAAACGCATGAGACGGGCACCACTCCGACGCGTTGTCGACCCGCTGGTGCCGATCCGGGATAGCCGGGCACCGAACACGTCCGCGTTCAAGCCGCCGACACGCGTACCGGCGGGCCTCGAACGCCTCGACCTCAATGCCCGGAAGCGACTGGTCACCCGGCTCATTCCTCTGCCGCAGCCGCTACCGCCCGAGGACATCCTCCGAGCACTCCGCGCGCTCGACCCGGCGGTCATGCGCTTTCACGGGATCAAGATCCCGCTCTACTGGTTCCCCGGTCCGCTGATCTGGTCGCCCTGTGCCGACAAGTACGGCTACATGTTCTCGGCCTCGGTTCGGAACGCCTCGAAGCTGCCGTTCACCGTGGCGATGGAAGCGGCGCTGAACCAGCTCGGCGGCATGATGGCCGATCCCGGGCGCGACACCGGGCCCGATTCCACGATTCCCGCGGGTTACACCTACTTCGGTCAGTTCGTCGACCACGACATCACCTTCGACACCAGCTCGTCGATCGACTCACCGCAGGACGCGAACACCATTACGAACATGCGCCGACCTTCACTTGATCTGGACAACGTCTACGGGCGTGGGCCTGCCCTGGACCCGTACCTCTATCGCTTCCCCTCGGGTGGGATGCAGCCAACGGCGGTGAAGATGCAGCTGGGCAAGAACCGGCCCACAGGTATCGGCGGTCCCCTGACTGCAGCTGGCGGAGCCGCAACGCCGACGAACTTCGATGTGCCTCGGGTGCTCGCCGGAGACGACACCACCGTCAGCGCCGCGGACAGTACCTTCATCGCGATCATCGGTGATCCGCGCAATGACGAGAACCTCATCGTGTCGCAGTTTCATCACGCGATGCTCAAGTTCCACAATCGTGTTGTCGATCTCCTGATCACCGCAGCGTTCCCCGGGGACATCTTCAGCGAAGCCAAGAAGATCGTCACCCAGCACTACCAGTGGGCGGTCGTGAACGACTTCTTGACCCGCATCTGCGGTCCGGCAGCGGTGAGTAACGCCCTGGCGAGCGTCGTTGCTGCGGTCGGAAGTCCGTTCAGGATGCCGGTGGAGTTCGCCGTCGCCGCGTATCGCTTCGGCCACAGCATGATCCGCAACGGCTACACGCTGAATTCCTTCTTGCCGTCGTCGGCGAGCACGCTGAAAGGGGTGTTCGATTTCATCCGGCCGCCCCTCCTGCCCGTGTTCTCGAATTGGTGCGTCGACTTCAACATGTTCTTCGTCACCGCTCATCCGGGCGCCGCGTTCAACAATGCGCGCAAGATCGACAGCGTCCTCGCCAACGGCCTGGAAGCACTTCCGGGTGGCTCCGGGATCATGGCAGTGCTCGCGGCACGTAACCTCCGGCGCGGATTGGCGATGGGTCTACCCAGTGGCCAAGCCGTAGCGAACAACTTCGGCGTGCCCGCTCTGACCGCGACGCAGTTGAAAGCCGGCCTTCCGCCGGACGAAGTCGCCCTACTCGACGCGAATCCGATCCTGCTCTCGCAGACCCCGCTTTGGTACTACGTCCTGCGGGAAGCCATGGTGCTCAATGCCGGCGACCAACTCGGGCCGGTCGGAGCTCGAATCGTCGCCGAGACCTTCGTGCGGATCCTCAAGCGCGACGCGGACTCGTTCCTCAACGTTCCCGGCGGGTTCACGCCGTCGTTGCCCAGCTCGAATCCGGGAACCTTCACGATCGCGGATCTGCTCGAGTTTTCGGGGGTGCTCATGCAGTAACCCGGCGGCCGGAGTCGTCGAGAACGAGGGGCGCTCGAGTCCGGCGATCCCGAACTTCGAGCGCGGCGCCCTGACATTCTGACGCTGAGGTGGTGACCGAAGCAGTAGCGGCGCACGATCAGACGGAGAACCGCGAAACCCGTTGCCGCCACGCGACACCGAGGACGAGGGCGCGGCGTCAGTCAGCGACCGTAGGCCATTAGCCAAAGGCTCACTGCTGCCTATCGGGCCCCCGGGCGCGCGAGGGCCCACCGACAATAGTTACAGCGCACCTGGCTCGCGAGGGTGTCCACGCACTCGATATGGATCTCCACGCCGCACCGCTCCGAACGCACCTCCATCGCGGCGGACAGTCTTGTCCCGTCGGCGGATCGGCTGACCGCACTCGCCGCACGCCACTAAAGCAGGCTGGCGCGACGGAGTTGCTTAGCGAGCTCGTCGCGGAAGATCGCCGTTGGAACGAATAGGATGGCTAGGCTAAATCAGTTGCTTGCTCGCCACGGTCTTACCTCCAGTACCGTCATGGACGAAGTGCTACGTCCAGCTCGAACGGCACACCGTCCCACTTGGCGTGATACACACGCAAGAAGTCCGGGTCACGACAGATGCACCGGCCACTCCCGTCCCGTACCTGAGGCCGCACCATTACCTGGTCTGACAGAGCGCGGTTGAGGTTGAGCCGCACCAATCGCGTCGGATCGCCGGCCGAACCCAATAGGTCGCAGATCAGCGCGGCTGCGAGGAGAACCCCTGCGAGTGCGGACTGATGCGCAAGCGGAACGTGGACGTCTCGATTGAGGCCCGAAAGATCCTGCATCGACACGAGGCCGCCACCGCACACCCCTTCGACATGGAGAATCCGCAGCGATCTATCGCGGTAGGGAGCGAGCTGGGCCGGATCGATCTTCAGACCATCGGCGATGGCGGTGAGCAGTTCGGTCGGCGGCGGCGCGTCGCGATAGAGCAGGTCTCGCAGCAGGAACTTGAAGCGCTCGTAATCGATGTGCAGGTCACGAGCGAGGATCTCATCGTCGCTCGGTAGTTGGTCCTCGGGTAGGTAGACACACCCGAGACAGGGTCCGTCGTCGAACCGATGCGTCGACAAGGCAAGATCGTCCGGCTGGGTCCACGCGTTAGCGATCCAGCGGGGTAGCGAGCTCTGCAGGTCCCTGCGCTCTTGGATCGAGTCAACAGCAACCAACACTCGGTCCCAGTCGCAGCCGTTCGAGGCGACATAGTCCTGCCACCGCTGGGGATGCTGGATGACCGTGAGATGACCGGCGTGCTCTGCGGCACGCACGACCTTCGGCGCGCCGACATGGCCACGTTCTGCAAGCACATAGCGCTGGAGATTGGTCAGATCGATGGCTTCGTCGTCCATCACGTGCAACTGACCCGTTAGCGCCATCTGGTCGAGCGTCCACAACACAGCGTTCCCAATGGCACCCGCGCCGACGAGGAACACGCCCCGAGGCAGCTGCGTGGGCAAGCCCGCGAGCGTGCGGCCAGGGCCGCCAACGAGCTCAAGGACCGAGATGCTGACGCGAGCTTCCGGGGCAATATGGCCGAAGAAGATCCGGCGGAACAGGCGTGCCGCCGCGATACACGCTGCTGCTCCTGCGCCGATCGGATTGGCCGCGTGTCCGACCTCTTGCGCTTCGTCGTCGGAGAGCAGCGCGGACCAGCCGTCGGAACCGGCAAAGATTGCCGGCCCGCGCGGAGCGACCGCCTGGCGACCGATGACCACGCTGGCCTGCGGGTCGTCCGTCTCCAGGTCGAGCCGCGGATTGATTCGCCGAGCCAACTCCTGCGCCGCCCGCACTTCGACCTCAGGGCCACGGAACGCGATCGTCGGGTACAGCCGCGCGAGCAGACGAACCGTGAGGTCGGTGAGCGCCCGCGCTTCCACCGAAGTCGTCGGACCCAGGCACAGCTCAATCGGGTTGGCCACGAGCATGTCACTGAACAGCTGCGGATCGAATCCTGAGATGACCTGCGAGGCGGCCAGCGCGGCGCGATCGAAATAGTCGGCGCGCGCCATCAGCCGACTACCTGCAGGATGCTCGACCACTGCGCTGGGGTGATGCGGCGCCATCCACTTCGCTCGAGTCGATAGACGCGGGTCGCTGGGGCGATGAGCGAACTCTGACCAAATTGCGCAAGCACGACGGATAGCGCGCCCGTCCGCGTGACAACCGCGTGACGGTCATCCGAGTCGCTGTGATAGGCGTCGTCGGGGTGCGCGTGCAGTTGCACCCCGAGCGTCTGACCGTGGGCCGCCAACCAAACGCTTTGCTGGTGCAGTGCCTCGCCGCTGATCACCACGCCCATTCCGTCCTCCGAGTGGACGCAGCGCTGCGGCGGACACAGGACGTGCTCAATCTGGAGTTCGCGGTCGCGAAGCGTCCCGGACCAGAACAGGAAGAGCTCATCGTCGGCCGCCGCGGCCTGTCGAATAGCAGAAAGTGACTCGTCGACGATGCGTTGTGGCACCAGGATTCGCGCTACGTCGGCCAAGCTCATCGTTGCGGGTTCAGCACGCCGAATTGGGCGATGATGTTGTAGACCTCGCCGAGACCCACGATCCCGTACAGGTGCAGGTTCTCGATCAAGTTCGCGAGTGTCCCGATCCCGCGGTTCCGGTACAGCTCCCAACTTTCGCCGTTGTGCGCGGGGTGTTCGTGATACTGGCGGTTGCCGCGCTGGCAGAGCATCGCGGGATGACCGGGGTGCTGCAGGACCAAGTTGACCGGCGGTCGTTGCTCGACGCGCACTCCGCCGTCAACTGTGGGGTCCGGGACCTCGACCTCATTGCGCTGCCAAATGGCCAGGGCGGGTGCCGCTAGCGGCTCACGCGTGAAGGGGTGTTCGAACTGCAAGCCGAGCGGCCGCGCGTTGTAGTTCGTGAAGTCGAACGCCGCGGCAAAGTGGATCGGCGTACGTGCGAGGTGCACGGCAGCGAAGGCCACGACGGCGCGCGGAAAGTTCGCCTCGAGCAACAGAATCCCTCGGGTCCGGTACTCCTCGGCGCGCTCACGGAACCGAGCGACTTCGGCGTCGAACTTCGCCTGCGACACGGCGGGATCCGTGAACTGGATCACCGCTGGGGCTGACTACTCCCGCGGCGGTGCCGGTTGCTTCCGCCGCCGCCGCCACGCAGCTCGATGTGCAGCACGACGTCGGCCGGAAAGTGAAAGTCCTCGAACTTCTGGTTCAGATCGAGGGGCGTGCCAGCCGCATCCTTGACGATCCAGTCGCTCATCGGGTGGCCGTGTTCCTGATCCGTGTCGCGCAGCCCCGTCTTGATGACGTCGCGTAGAGGCTTCTCCTCCTCGACCGAGATCGTCGCAGCGACGCCGTTAACGATGACCGCGACGCTGAGGGTGGTGTGTGCGTCCTGAGGACTCATCGTCATCTCCTTTATCAGTCGCTAGTGCTCGCGATCGCGGGGCGGGAACGGGTCGTGCTTGCCGCCGACGCTGTCTTTCGAGCGGATGGCGCCGTCCCGGCCTTGGACGACGATCTCGGCACCGCCCTGACGGACCGCAAGTTGCCCGGCTCGGTCGATCGCCTGATCCTGCGTCCTCGTGACCAGAACGGCTCGCTCCGAACCGGCTCGTTGGACCGCCCAGCCATCCTTGCCCCGTGGCGAGACCCAAATATCAGGTCCGCTCTTCTTCGACATTGGCTATTGTCCGTCCCTTCGTCGTTTCGCAACCCAGCCGGTCTGCTGATTTGCGTAGTTTCGGGTACGGCTCGCTCGCTGTCAAGACACCGGCGCTCGGTTAGACCGCCTCCCGAAGGACGAGGATGGCTGTGGCGTCGACCGCACCGGCGCCCAGGCAGCGTGCGACGAGTTCATCCAAGGCGGTGGGTTGCCGGACGAAGGTCTTGGCCACGAGGCTATAGATGCCGTGCGTCCGCTCGAGCCGTATTGCGGGGTCGTGAGCCCGTAGCCGACGGACCACCTCGGCCGCGGCCGCGAGCGGAACGTCGATCAGCAGATACGTCGGCCAAATCGGCAGCACGAGGACCCGATCTTCGCGATCGAGAAAACCGCGGCGCCGCAACGTGTCCCGCCAATATCGCACGGTGTTCGGCGCACGCCGGCCAAGCCCCCGCTGTTCCAGTGTTCGCCTGACAGCCGCGAGCGTGGGCGCGGTCTCACGTTCACCTACGTCCGCATAGATCTGATGCACGGCGTTGATCAGCTCTTCGTTCGGTCGCCGCAACTTCGAGGATCCCCTCTCTTCATCAGGTCCGACCTACCTTGGCCGGCTGGTATGCGCCGTTATCCGACGTCAGAAGTGAATCAGCTCGGAATACCAACGTAAAGCCCCACTAGGCATGCGGCAATAAAGCCGTTATAACCGCAAGGTATGGGCAGAGGCCTCAGCGGCTCGCGTACCCGTGGGCTCCTACCGATAGAGGCTCCCGCCGATGGCCGGATCTATCCTGCGCCGGAGGTGGCTGTGAACAAGCCAGATTCCTTCTTCTATGCGATCCGCCTTGAAACCACGGCGATGAATGCTTTTCGAGCGTGCAGGCGTCTCACGGCCGGGTCGCCACTCAATGAGTACGAGCGCGAGGCACTGGGCCGGGCGCGAACGTTCGTCGAAGCCGCTCGCTCCGGGGCGCGAATCAAGTCCAGCCGACGCCTCTCGGCGACGCCGACCTTCGATCTGCTCGCCTACCAATACACCCGGGAAGCACTGCCCGACGTGGTTCCGGCCGGAGAGTTCGCGAACGACATCGAAAGCCTGAGCACCGCACTCGACACGGGCGCGAGGGTCGGGCGGATCGAAGACCCCCAGGGCCGCTGGGACTCCGAGCGGATGGCCGACTACTGGAAGAAGATCTTCTGGCTCGCAGCCACGCTGTCGTCGATGCCAACCGATCGTCGCCGCCGCACCACCGAGCCGCAACCCAGCGCTATCGCTCCCGCCGGCTAGGGCATGGCGGTCGAGTACCCGGGACTGCGCGGCCTTCCCGGAGCGCGTCTGCGCGCCTGTCAGGAACTGCTCCTGGAGTTCGAGAGCGATGCGTCCCGCCTGCCGGAGGAAGTCAGCAGGATCCTGGGATCGTTGCGCGCGATCCTGGATCAGGCCGTCGACCGGTTCGAGTCGGCGCTCACCGACGCCGATCCCGAGGAACGACAGATCGTCGAACGTAGTTATCTCGACTTCGCCAACGTGATGGGACGATTCGCTGAACTGATGACCGAGGGGACCGACGACCCCTACCTACCGGTCGACCTGCTCCCGGCAATGGCGGCCAGCATGAGCCGCCAGCCAGAGTCGCACGCGATGCTGCCGCGCACGGTCAGCGAAGCCGGCTACTCGACCCGGTCACACGATCGTCCACTCGAGCAGGTCGCCGACCAGCTCCCCGCGGGTCCTCCACTCGATCGGCAACTCCTCGACTACCCGCAGTGGATCACGTTCCTCGACATTCCCAGGTCGTTCCGCGACTCGATGCTGACGCACGTGATCGTACTTGGACACGAACTCGCCCACGCGGAAGACCAATTCGCCGACTACGGCTACACCTCGCCGGTGGTGAATGGCTTGGAACTCGGCCGCGACACCGACGACGAGATCGTGGCAGGGCTCGTCGAGAACTGGGTCGAAGAGCTGTTCGCCGACGTCGCCGCCGTCCGGAGGCTGGGGCCGGCTGCCATCGTCCTCTTCGCTGAGTACGCCACACTGATCCAGGTCCTGGGCGCGTCGTTGCCGGCGACGTTGCTGCTGAAGCAATGCGCGGAGCATCCGCCCGCGGAAGTTCGCCTGTTGTTGATGTTCACCGAGCTCGATGAGCTTGGCTACGGCGACCTCGGGGCCCTCCAGCCCGCGATCGACCATTGGCGATCGGTCGCGGCCGAGGGGACAGCGCCGCCGCCGGACGCACCGCTCGAGTTCAAGCGGGCGGACGAGATCATCCGCTCCGCCTTTCCTGCGATCCGCGCGGCCGCCAAGCGACTGGTGTCGAGCAAGGTGTACTCCCGAGCGCATTTCGCGCGGGCCCTGGTCCTGGCCGAACGGCTCGCTGACGGCGTCGCGCCAAGCGATGAGCTCACGCTCGTCGCCGGCAAGATCATGTCGACCGGCGAAACGGTGGAGGACTTGTACACGGCTGCCACGGTGGTCCGTTCTTCGACAGAGCACCGGCGCCGGCTAGCCGGACAGATTCCGTTACCCGAAGGCACGAACGCGACCGACATCGCGAGCGAGGCGCTCGCTCTTCGGAAGCTCGATGAGCTGCTAGCCCGGGCCGTTGAAGGTGTGCGAATCTGGGAGGACTGGCCCAAGGAGCTGCGCACCGCATGAGCGTGCTCTCCACCGGGGAAATCCGCCGGAGGCTGACGCTACCGCATGACGATCCCGAGCGGATCACGATCACGCCCTTGTTGTCGCCGCATCTGGATGCCGGCACCCTGGATGTCCGCCTCGGACGCCACTTCGTCACTTTCCGCAAGACACGGTATCTCGGTGTGAACGTGATGCAGACCATCCGTGATGCCGCGCGATTGAGCGCTACCGGACGCCGCGATCAGCTGCGGATCGATGTCGGTCGCACGGTCGAACGAACCTACGTCCGTCTCGGCGATGAGTTCGTGCTCCACCCGTACCAGCTTGTTCTGGCGTGCACCTTGGAATTCCTGTCGTTGCCCGCAGACGTTGGAGCCTACGTGCTGTCCCGATCCACTACGGGACGGCTCGGAATCCTGAGTGCGACGGCAACCTTCATCCATCCCGGCTATCGGGGCGTTCCGACACTCGAACTCGTCAACACCGGCGAAACCGCGGTCGCGATCACACCGGGAATGCGCATCGCTCAATTGGTATTCGAGCTGGCGCAAGAGAGTGAGGAAGCGCTGACCCGGGGCCGCTATCAGCTCTCGACCCGGCCCGAGATCGCCCGATTGACCAATGATCCGGAGCTGCAGCTCTTGGCGAGTCTTGACCGTCCGGACGGGCATACCAGCCGGACGCCCGTCGCCGAGGCGTGAGCGATCTAGCCGAGCAGCGGGACCTCGTTCTGGCTCGGCGTGAGATAGCCCAGCTTGATCAGTCGAACCCGAGCTGCGTCGGCGGAGACCAAGAATCGGGCCTGCACTTTCGCGATCAGCGTGGCCCCCGCCGACGAGTCGGGTGACTCCGGACGACTGACGATCGAGGACGGGACGAGCACGCGAACAGCCCGTGCCGGCATCAGGACGGCTCCGCAGACATAGGCCGCCTGCCATTCCATCCAGTCCACCGCACCGGCGTGAAGGATCGAATCGCGGTTGCACTTTGCCTGTACGACGCGCGGCGCGTCGTCGAACAGCGCGAGGGTCGGCGCTTCTACCGTCCAGAGAAAGTTGTGGAAGTGCACATGACCGAACTCGTGGGTGAGGGTCGTCCGAAGCCGATTCTCGCGCCGGGGGTCGTTCGACAGGTCTGCGCTGATCGCGACGCGAGGCTTCTTCCCTGGCTCGAAATACGTCACACCTTCAACGGCAGTGCCTTCGCCGGACAGGTCGGCGAACAGATCGAGGTCGGCAGCTTCCCGCTCCAACAGCACAGTGAGATCGTTGGTCGAGCAGGGATAGGTCGCGGTCCCATGGCGCTCCACTAGGAAGTCCCGGACCACCCGCTCGCACTCGTCATTGAGCTCAGAGAGCTCGTAATGCGGTCGCTTGGGAAACCGCCGAGTCGCGTCCCAGACCCAGCGCATCGCTAGCCGTTGAGCTTCTTGCGAAAGGCTTTGAGAGCAGCTTGCACGGTGGTTGGCTCGTACCGGCCGGCCCGCAAGTCGGCCGGAAATCGGTCTGCGAGCACGTGCAGGTAATCGGGATCGAGCTTCAACTTTTTCCCAAGCTGCTCGAGCACCGAACTCGAGGGAATCCGGCGATCGCGCTCGATGTCGTTGAGGTATTGCGCAGAGATCGCTTCACCGTCCTCCTTGAGGATCTCACTCGCGAGATCCTTCTGACTTTTCGCAAGCACCCGGCGGGCTTCCTTGATTGCCTCACCTAACGTCAATGCAGCGTCTCTCCTCCATCCGGTTACTCCGACCGCGCCATCAGCCGGTACGCTGATTAGCGTAGATTGCTCGTCAAACGCGACTATAGCTAACTGTCGCTGATGATTGGTGTAACTTGACCTGGCGCCTAAACTGCCGCTCGCGATGAGTCCTGCTCGTTCGAAACGGCCGGTTCGGGGTGTCAAGCGACCCTCTCGGACGGTGCGGCGCACCAAGTCGACCAAGACGAGCGCGTCCGCGAAAACGGGCGCAACTCCGAAAGTCCATCTGCTCGATGTGGGCGAGAACGCCTACGGGGACAGTCTGCTGTGTGAGCTAGCAGGCACGACGGTGCTTATCGATGGAGCGCACCCGGAGAACTACGCGACGCGCGGGATCCACCCGGCGATCCCGGACCAGATCGGACAACTCCTCAGTCGACCGGCGCCGCCATACCACATCGACCTCCTCATCGTGTCCCACGCGCACGCGGATCACATCGGCTGCCTGCCCAAACTGGTGGCCGACGGCACGATCACGGTCACCTGGGCGTTCGTGGTTGACCCTGATCGACGCTGGGGTGCGCCAGCGACCGCGGGTGCCAGCGATGCCGCGCGCCTGGTCGCGAACGCCCTCCAGGAGGAGGTCCAGCCGCCAAGCTCCGACGCCACGGCGCTGGACCGGTTCATCACGGACACCGCGGCACTCGAGCCCGCGTATCGGAAGATGCTGGACGACTTGCGTCAGGCCGGCACGACGGTCGTCCGTCACGGGACAGACGATCCGGCAGCGTTGCTCGGGGCGTTTGCTTCCATCGGGCTTCAGATACTTGGCCCAAGCGTCCGGCAGCTAAACATCACCGCAGCGGCTCTTGGGGGAATCGCCACCGATGCCGCTCGGGCGGTCGACGCCCTGCTCCGCCAAGACGCCAGTCAGGGCCTGGCAGACGTCTATCGCCGACTCGCATGGTCGACTCGCAGCGACGCCATCCAGCCTGATGCGCAGGCCGGAGGCGCGATGGTCAACCTTCAGAGCAGCGTCGTGGTCTTCAATGTCGGCAACACCAGACTCCTATTCAACGGCGACATGCAGCTGGCGAGCACCGGCTCGAGTGACCAGGCGCTCACGACCGAGGTCGAGGCTCTGGTCGCGCTGATAGAAGCGCAAGGTCCTTTCAGCTTCTTCAAGCTGTCACATCACGGCAGTTACAACGGCATGGACGCGCAGATCTTCGAAGGCTTGCACGGCACGCGGGTCTTCGGAATCTGCGGAGGCGAGAAGAGCCCGTCGCATCCAGATCCTTCGATCCTGCAGTTGCTCAGCGAGGCCACTACAGATGGCGTCCAGTGGGTCCGCACCGATCACAACGGTCAGAGTTCCGTCACGCTCAGCGATCCGCCGGCTGTTGTGGTGAGCCGGGGCACTGCGGATGACTCCAGTCCAGCAGGCGACGCAAGAGCCCTGACCACCGCGCGGGCCCAGGTCGTTTCCACCTCGGCAGAACCGGGGATCCTGCCAGCAGTAGCACACCTGACCAGCACTGAGGGCACCATCGAGGTCGTCACGCGCGTTCCTACTGGGTCAGGCCGAACCCGGATCACCATTGAGATCGAGCAGCCTGGGACCTCCGGCGAAAGGACGAACGTCGTCAGCGCACGCGTCGGTGATGTCCAGTTTGCGGCGAACGTGCCGGCGCTGCGGTTCGCTGGGGGCCGCCAGCTTCCTCCGCTGTTGTTCGTGACCAATCGCGAAGGCCTCGCCGCGAACATCGGCACTAGCGAAGCAACCGCCGCGCTCGCGGCGATCAAGGACGCTGGTCACGTTGTCCTCGCGGACCTTCCTGGGAACGGGACGTGGGCCGAAACGATGGATGTGATGGCTCGGTCAGCAGCAGATGCGCCGGGCGTCAAGGGCGTCGTACTCATCGGCGGCTACGACATCGTGCCATCGCAACGGCTCGACTGCCTGCCGTCCCGACTGCGCCAGCAGTTGCCGACCGGCAACGAGGGCTTCGAGGAGGGCGACCTCGATGACTTCATGATCTGGAGCGACGCTGCGTACGGGGCTTTGCGTGGCAACGTCAAGCCGCGACTCCCCGTTAGTCGGATTCCTGACGCACTTTCAGCTGCACTGGTGTTTGCCGCGCTGTCAGCGAGCGACACGGGTTCTTTGGAACGCCGAGGTGGGATTCGCAACAAGATGCGCCCATTTGCCGACGATGTCTTCGCGAGCTTGCCCGGGTCCGCCGCCCTGGGGATCTCCGAGCCCGTACGAAGCACATCGAGCTTCCCCTTGAGCGCCGAGCGCGTCTATCTGATGCTGCATGGGCACTACAGCGACACCTCGCGATTCGCTGGCGAAGCCGATCACAACGTCACCATTGAGGCCCTCAACATCGGGAACATCCCCAAGGGGCCTGCCCCGAAGGTCGTCTTTGCCGGCTGCTGCTGGGGCGCGTTGACGGTTGATCAGATCGCGAGCCAAAGTCCACCCGCCGAGACGCCCTCCCCAAGGACGGCTGACGCGTCCATCGCCTTGACCTACTTGGCGCGCGGGGCTGTCGCCTTCGTCGGCTGCACCGGCGCCCACTACTCGCCCGACACAGAGCCCTACGCCTTCTTTGGTGGACCGCTGCACAGTGCCTTCTGGGAGTCGTACGGATCGGGCTCAAGCCCTGCGGAGGCGCTGCTGGCGGCGAAAGCTGAGTTCTCTCAGGGCATGTTCCACGAGCAAATTGGTCCGGTCAGAGAGGCGATTGAATGGAAGACTTTGTACCAATTTACGTGTCTGGGCCTGGGCTGGTGAAGTCGCGTGGCGGAGCGTTTGGCCCCCCCCCGCACACTGTCGTGCCCTAGGGATGACCCAAGAATCGGCCGAATGGGTCGTTGCCAAACCGTCGTCCAGGCCACAATCTGGGTCCGATTTTCGTGTCTAGACTGATCTTGACAGCAACCTTGGCGACTGCAAAGGAACGCTGAAGGAGGCCGTCATGGCAAAAATGTCGCGCACGAAGCTCCAGCAGATCATCGACCGAGATGCACCTGGCAACGAGCTCGTCAAGAAGCAGGTGTCAGATGTCGCTGCGCCTCGTCGCGCCACGCCTGACGCTATTAGTCCCGAACTCGACGAGGTTCGCAGGCAGTACGGGGTTACAGCCGATCCAGAGTCCGATTCAGTGCGAGTCCGCGCCGCGCGGGGTGCAGCGAAGACCGCCACCACGAAGTCTGCGGGCAAGAAGGCGGACGACGATCGAATCATGATCATCAAGCCCAAGAATGCTCCTGGGGCCAAGACCGACAGTTGGATTGGTAGCGCCCCAAAGGCCGTCGTGATTTCCGGCGGCAAGATCATCGGCCGCCAGGGCTAGTAGTCCACACCGCCATGCCAACGCGAACGCGGGCGCGCCGTACGGCTCGCACATCGTCCGACCATAACGTCACGCAGGCGATCCGTTGGTTACGCGGTCACCGCACGGAACTCAACCGCCGTAACGCTGCCTGGGTCGCAGTGTCCAGCACTGGCCGGGTAGCCGCGGGAGGGCGCACGCTAGGGGAGGCTCGGTCGAGGGCAATTCAGAGCGGTCTACAGGGACAGTTCGTGCTCAGTCGCATCGCACGCAGGTCGCGTATCGGCTCCTCGGTCTAACCACTGGCCCGCGTTCCCGTCACCCATACGGCCGCCGGCCCTGCGCTGCTCGCGCTCCTGAGCATCTCGGCAGACGCCTCGAGATGGTCTGACCCGGTCGAGGCGTTGATCGATACCGGAGCTGCGACGACCATCCTGTATCCACGCTCAGACGCGGGCGCAAGCGGAATCAAACTTACCAGCCAGCACGAATTGCGGCTTGAAGCAGCAGATGGGCATCGGTTCCGCGCGTGGGGTGCGTACGCTTGGGTCCGACTGTTCGAGCCTGGGCAGTACTGGCAGTGCCAGGTGCCGGTGTACTTCGCCGAGGTTCCTGAGCCACTGATCGGTCTTGAGCTGCTGATTCACTACTTTCGGATTAAGACCACGATCGAGGCGTGGACGCTGGTTCCAAATCAAGCGGCGACAAGGACCCTGAGACTGCCCCTGCGCCGTCGCCGGCTGACGGCCAGGCGCTCGTAAGAGGCTAAATCACCGCCGTATGAGATCGAGCAGTCCTCGACCGTCCCCAATAGCGCTCTCGATGGTATTTGGATGATCTCAGTCGATCCGCGGAGCGCGTCCCGGTCAGTCGCCAGCATCAAAGGAGCGATGGCTAACTGATCGTGGCGCGCTCGCTTTTCCTTGGCGCTGCGCGCGCCATGAGCAAGCTAGGGCTGCGGAGTGCGCGCGGCAAGCTCGAGGCCATCACCGCGGCGAGGCTGGCACCGATCCCAGCGGGGACGCGGGTCAAGGCCGAGGGCCAGGTCGGCAGCATCACCGGACGCTTCCGATTCCACAACTGCGGCGGGGGTTGCTACCGGGTCGGGGTCAACTGGGACGACGGGACACGAAGCTGGCCGCCAACGAAGTCGTTGCGATAGCCGGACCCAGCGAGATCGAACTGGCACTTCTGGAGCAAGAGCTACAGGCGTCGCCGGTCGCGCCACCGATACAAGCCCTCATAGTCAGCTGCATGTGGGTTGACCGGTAGTGGGACCGCTCGTGATGGCGACCTCGGCGTCAGAGGGATGTCGGGCGCCGCTTGTCGCGGCCGGCGGCTCAAATATCGGTAGGTGTCCATGGTCCACGAAGCCACGTCGCATCAAGATTGGCATCGAGCTGTCGCGCTGCGCCCGAATGGCTGCATAGACGCACCCGCGTCGCTCGGCTGCCGCGAGCCGATACGCGACGAGGCTCTGATAGATACCTCGACCACGGAACGCCGGTACGGTTTCGGCGCCGCTCAGGTAGACCGTTTGTCCGTCACTCGAGTAGCGGTAACTCGCAGTTGCGACGGGCGTGTCATCCACAAGACCTAGGAGGTATCCGAGCTGTCCGCCCGATCGGCGTACCTGCTCAAGTCGGTCTGACACCATGGCGGCCCTCTCGGCGGCAGTCGCCCCGGAGTTCGTGATCTCGACGGTCAAGCGTGCCGTCTCAGGCTGCTCGACCTCGACGATTCGTAGTTGCGGCGCGGTTCGGAGACCTATAAGCGGGAGCCTGGCCGACAGGAGGTTTCCGTCGCCCCCGTCGATGAGTCCACGGTCGTGCAGCCTTTGGGTCAGGTCGCGGGGCTGACTCGTTGGACCGACCAGCCACGTGAACCGAGTGCCGCTTAGGAAGGCCAGCGCCTCATCGATGACCTTCTCGACGCCATCAGAAGAGCTGCGTAGGAATGAGACGCGGTTGGCCCATCGCCCTCGGGACGCCGGTCCTCCGCGCAGGCGCCACATCAGCAGATCGGGCCGAGAAACAATTTCCATGGCCGCTGGCAAGGCCGCCCGGTCGTAGTCCCACATGACCCCCTCGGCACGCCGGGCTCTTGGTGTGCTTTGGGCCGGCCGGCGCAACCCAGCTGGCGGCGCTCCTGGCCTGGTCGCCGGGATCTTCGCAGAGCTGGCAGACGTGGGCCGAGGGTCGGCGGAGCGGATTCTCATATTGGGCAGTGAGGGACTCGCCGGTGTCCAGGTTGCGCAACGTGCCCTCCCGAGGGCCGGAGACCTTGTCGCACTAGTCCAGGCCGGCTCCCGTGCACTCGATCGGTCCGTGAAGACCGGTCATGTACCGCTAGCAGTACACATCTAGATCTACAGGGATTCCCAACCTCGTGATGTCCGCGAGGGTGTTAGCCGAGATCGTTGGACCGCCTCCGCCTGGGCCTCCGGAGATCAGACAAATCAAAGCGATATCGAGCCCTTCTGCGGCGAGTTTCCGAATCACTCCGGTCTGCGGGCGAAGCTGAGAGAGCAGCCAAGCCAGATGAACTTCGAGATCTGTCGAGCGAACCGCGTCCTGTGTCCGCAGCAGCCAGCCGCCCGTCGGGTGGTCGCCATAGGTTCGCCGACGAGTGACGATTGGCGACCCGCGCCGAAAGGACTCACTGGGATTGATAACCAGCTCTCGCGTAATCGCCTCTGGGTCAAGATCGTCCCCGTAGATGCAGAAGATCGCTCCGATCATTGCCTAATCGTCTCCGATATTGCCAAGAGTCTCACCAGACCTCGGGTCGATGATGTCGCCGGTTTCATCGTCGATATTGACACTTCGTCCGCCTCGGCCGACCTGATGCTTAGCTCGTTCGAGGGCTCTCTGCGCTGTTTCCTTGTCGATGCCTAGCTTCGTACGCACCCAGTGCAATTGAGACTCGTCTTGCCGAGACTCTTGCGCGACATCTTGGCTAGTGAGTTCAGTTGGTACCGCGTACGTCGCGTTCTGCCTTGGTAAGTCGTGCGTAGCGAGGTAAATGAACGCGCCTACTCCCGCGGCCACAGCTGTCCAGACAACGATCGCGGCAGCACTTATGCCTGCGCCGATCTCCGGGGCTAGCGGAGCCAGGGGAAGAAGGCAGGCGGGAACGCATCTCCCGGACGGGTCAATGAACCGGATGGGGTTGGCATTCGCGTAGCCGTACGCGTTCAGCTGAACGGGACTTGCGGGATCGCCAATCCACGGGTCTCGCGTCGTGAATCGTCCGGTCGCCGGGTCGTACCAACGCGCTCGCATGTACAGCAGTCCGGATGGATCTTGCAGCTGGCCCGCATAGCCAAGGTACGTCGGTGCGGTCGAGCCGTTGGATTGGGCTACTGCGCCGTTTGCGTGGTAACGGAACGAGGCCGTTGCCGCGCCCGACCCATTCAACTCTGACCGCACGGACTGGCCGCCATCGGCTGCGAACGTCGAAGTCGACGTGTCGGCCTTGACCACGTAAAGCGGCTCGAGGCCGTAGATGAGATGGTCACCGCCGACAACGAGTAGGTCACTCGGCGAAGTCGCTGGATCCCAAAGGAACGTGGTCGTCGCGCCCTGCATGCGCGACTGAATGAGCCCAATGCCGTCGTATGTGTATGAACGTACCGTTCCGGCGATGGTTGAAGTAGTCATGCGATCGAGCGCGTCGTAGCCGAAAGTGTCCGACCCACGGTTGGTGAGCCGATCGGACGGACTCCATGTGAAGCTCTGGGTCCCGTCGCCGGTCAGGCGGTTCGATGTGTCGTAGCTGTAGGTCGCGGATGGTCCCGTCCGGGAAGCGATGTTGCTGCCGGCATCGAGAACGAAGCTCTCAGGATTCGTCGTCGTCCCTCCGGTGAGCCGCTCGAGTCCGTCATATGAGTATCCGAAGTGATCGGTACCGGTAAGCGCCGCACGGCGGGCTCGAACATCCGCGTTGCCCGCGCGGTCATCCCGCCAGGCAGCCGCGATCTCACCGGGTCCGTACGCAACGCTCGGACTCTGCTGAGCGGCCGAGCCAGTGTCGTCGCTGACCAGCGTTGAGGTCGTCCAAGTATTGAGCCAGGGGTCGTACTCGGTGCCGTAGACATCAGTGCTGGCAGCGCGATTGTCATGGAAGGCGACGAACGCCTTTGCATCAGCGCGTACTGACAAGGCGGTCGAAAGCGGCCGGGCGGAGGCGTCGGTCACGATCGAGCTGGCCGACCAGGTCGCGCTCCCAGCGACGAGCCGGCTCATCCGGATCTTCGCCGGGCTCGTCCGTGCGTCGAGCCAAATCACCGTCACCGTACCAGTGGCATCGACGCCCACGCGGGCGCTGGTCTGAGCGGTGCTGCCGGGGTCGTCGCTGACCTTCTGATTGGTCGTCCAGGCAGCGGCGCCCGGGGTCAGCTTCGAGAAGTAGATGTCTGCGTTGCCATTGCGGCTGTCCTGCCAGACGGCGTACGCGGTCCCGTCGGTACCGACTGCCACATCCGGCAAGTCCTTCAGCGCGGCGGTGTTGTCCGTGACTTTCTTGTTCGCACCCCACGCCGTGCCACCGGCGGTTGTCAGCTGGGCGGAGTAGATGTTGTTCTGGCTTGAGCGGAGGTCGACCCAGACCGCGGTGTCGAGACCGACCGTGGTGCCGGCGATCCGGGGGTTGCGCTGCACCGGGTTGCCGGTGGCGTCGTCATTCACGCGCACGTTGGCCGTCCACAGGCCAGTGGTGCTCGTGCGCTTCGAGGAGTAGATGTTCGTGTCGATCTTGTTGCTCGCACCGTCGCGACTGTCTTCCCAGACCGCGTAGGCGTTATTCGCCCCATCGAGGACGATCGCGGGATTCACCTGGACCCGCGTCCCGGTGTCGTCGTTCGCCTTGGTGTTGGGACTCGACCAGGTGCCGGTCACCGGATCGCGCCGAGAGAAGTAGATGTTCGCGTTGCCATCACGCGCGTCGTCCCAGATCAGGTAGTGGGCACCGTCGGCGCCGATGGCGATCGCCGGATGGTCCTGGACCGTGGTGCCGGTGTCGCTGTTGGCCTTGACGCTTGCCGCCCACGTGGTCGAGGGGGCCGCGGTGATGCCCTCGACGTACTCATCGAGCGCCGTCCGATTGCCTTCGGCGTCCAGGGTGTAGGCGTGGCGGGTGCGCGTCGTTGTTCCCACAGCGTTAAGGACGAGCGTGAGTCGCTGGCCACGGTCGTAGCTGTAGGTCGTCAGCAAGTTGTTGGGCAGCAGCAGGGTCTTGACCAAACCGGACGCCGTGTACGTGTAGGTCGAGGTCCGCGCGCTCGCGTCGGTCAGGTGATCCAGCCGCCCACCGGGCGTGAACGTGTACGTCACCGTGTCCGCCCCGGCCGGATACGTCATCACCGTCCGATTGCCGTCGCGGTCGTAGGTGTAGTTGAGGGTTCCATTGGGCTGGGCGGCCTGGGTCATCCGGCCCAGTCCATCGAATTGATAGGTGGTGGTCCCGGTCCCGTCGATCATTTGGATAGGGTTGCCCGATCCGTCGTACTGGTAGGTGATCGTGGTCAGTCCGGTGGCGGCCATGTTCGTCAGACGTGAGAGCGCGTCGTACGTATTTGTCGTGACCTGCAGCTCGGGGGCGGGCGTCGTCTTCGTCAGTGTGTTCCCGTCGCCATCGAGCGCGAAGGTGGTGGTGAGGGTGGTGCTGCCGTCGGGATGCGTGGACGACGACACCGTGCGATCGAGCTCGTCATAGCCGTAGTCGGTCACCACGCCATTGGCTTGGGTCACGTGAGTGGCATTGCCGTTCGGGTCTCGGGTGACCTGGGTGGTGTACACGAGCGACGGGTTGGTCACCGGATTGGGCTTCTGCGCCACCGTGGCGAGCCGCACGTTGTTGTCGTAGATATAGGTTGTGATGTTGCCGTCGCGGTCGGTCAGGGTTGTCTGATTTCCCGCGCCGTCATAGCTGTGGGCGAGGACGCTCCCGAGCGGGTCCACCTCGGTCTTGACGCGGTCGTTCTCGTCGTAGGTCGTGATCCACGTGTGATCGAGGGCGATAGCGCCAACGGCATATCCGTCGGGGTCGACCCGACTCGTCTGCCGACCGACTGCGTCGTAGGCGAACGTGGTCTTCGCACCGTCAGGATCGACACGCGTGATCAGATTCCCTTGGGCGTCGTAGGTGAGGTTCGTGGCATAGGCGTAGTCGGGTGTGCCATTGAGATTGCCGCGCGGGGTAATCGACCGTGTCGGCATTCCCTTGTTGGTGGCGTCGGCGTACTCGTACTTGGTCACCGCGCTCGTGGTCGCGTCGATCTGCGCGGTGACCGATAGCAGCACATTCGTCGTCGCGTCGTAGGCGCTGGTCGTCACGAACGTGCGCGGGTCGGTGACTTGGGTGAGGTTGTTCTTCGAGTCGTAGACGAATTGCGTGACGTACCGGGGCGTCTGCTGATCGACCTGCGGGTCGGTCTTCGTGAGCACGTTGCCTTGGGTGTCGTAGGTGTAGTCGGTCGTCTGGTTGTTTCGGTCGGTCACGCTAGTCAAGTTGCCTGATGAGTCGTAGACGCGAGTCAGGATCAGGGTCTGACCGGACACCACGCGGCTGTCGACAAGCGCGCGCTTGCGCGCGTCGTAGCTCTGGGTCGAACTGTTGCCCCGAGCATCGACCGTCGTCGTTGACCCGCTGTTGTAGGTGATGGTCGTGAGCTGGCTCAGTCCGTCGCGCTGCTGGTAGACCCGGCCACTGGCGTCGTACGTATTGGTGATCCGCACGCGATTGTCAGGGTCAGTCACCGTGGTTATGTGCTGGGTGGTCCCGTCGTAGCCATATTTCCACTGGTGCTGAGTCGGCACCTGCCCGGCGGCATTGCCGATCTTGTCGGTCACGGTCGCCAGGCGACCGTTCGTGTCGTATGCGTAGGTCACTTTTCGACCGAGCGGATCTTGGATCTGGATGATCCGGTTCGAGGTGTCATAGCCGATCGATACCGCTCGGCTCACTGAGTCGGAAATGCTGGTGAGGTTTCCCGACGTATACGTGAGCACGATCTGATTCCCGGCGGGCTCGTGTATCCGGGTCAATTGACCGGTGGCGCTGAACTCGTACTGGGCCTGATTCTTCAGCGTGAGCGTGAACGTGCCGTCGCCGTTCTTGACCATCGTGTCGAAGACATTCGGCGGATCGGCATACGAGCCGTCGACGTTCCGCGTGAACAGGTCGCGCTCGCCATCGCCGCGCCGAAGTGTGAGGTAGCCCCCGGCGTCGGAGACCTTCCAGTAGAAGGAGTGGCTCCACGCCGGCCCTAGCGGCCCGCTCGATGTGTCCGACGAGTTGTACGACCGCGTGAAGGCAAACGCGAGGATCCGGCCGGGCATGGCGAGGTCGGTCGCACTCGTCGTGTACACCCCGGTGCCGACATTGACGCTCTCTGGCGTGTAGCCACCGTTGCCGTCGTCGCCATAGGTGTACGGAGCCACGGCACCGGCGTCGACCGGACCACGGTCGCGGACGAAGACATCGTCGACAGCGTTGGTGTCGCCCGTGACTAGATTCGTCGCCGAGGACTGGAAGACCACATAACGGCCATCGGCACTCACGGAGGGACTAAACGAACGGCCATTGCCAATCGTCCCGCTGGACGACTGGGAGATGAGCTCGATAGCGCCATCCTGTTGATCGCGGAAGAAGACATCCGCATTGCCGTTCGTGTCGCCGGGGACCAAGTTCGATTGCAGGGAATCGAAGACGACGTAACGACCGTCGGGCGAGAAGTAACCGCCGTCGGAATTCTCGGCGACCCGGGTGATCAGGCCCGAATTCATGTCGCGGACGAAGAGGTCGACGAGCCCGTTGGTATCTCCGTTGATCAGGTTCGTCGCTCCAGAACGAAACAGGACCTGGGAGCCGTCCCCACTCAGGACCTCGGTGTTGCTCTGTGCGTTGCCCTGGGTACCCGACGATGTCTGTGACACGCGACGAGTCGTACCGAGGGTGCGATCGTGGATGAAGATGTCCCAGATCACGTTCTGATTGAGCTTCGGCATGGCGATGTTCCACGCGCGGGTGCCGAACGCCACGTAGCGACCGCTGTCGGAAACCGTTGGATCAGTGACGATATCGTTGGCAACGGCACCGTCATCGCCGATCGAGATGAAGTCGGTCACGCCCAGCGCGAGGTCCCGCAGGTAGATTCCGCCGCCCGGAGCCGGGCCGCCGAGGTTCGCGTCGCTGACAAATGCGACAGAGTGACCGTCCCCGGAGATGTAGGCGCCGCTCGAGGCTGCGGCACCCTGGTTCCCCGCGGAGTCGACCGAGACGCGCACAGTCGTGCTCAGCGTGAGGTCGCGAACGAACACGTCGGACTGCCCGTTGGTGTCGCCGGAGACTAGATCTGCTGCGAGCGAGGCGAAGGCCACGTACCGTCCGTCACTCGAAATGGTCGGCGTGGAGCCACCGCTGGCTCCGCCAGTGAGGTTGATCGAGACCAACGTCGTCGTGTTCAGCTGCGTGTCTCGGACGTAGACATTGCCGCCGCCGACATTCCCGGGTCCCGGTAGGTTTGAGGACGCCGAAGTGAACACGACGTAACGACCGTCAGCCGAGATCACACGGCTCGGCACGCTGCCCCAAGAAGTCGCCTGCGAGGTGAGCTGCGCGCCGGCAGACGTGACCGAGATGCGCGATGTCGTCGTCGTAGCGGCGTACGCGATCGTATCGCCGCTGGTCCAGAGGCCCGTTTGAACGAAACGTGCGGTCTGACCGGGCAGACCCGAAACCACTCCTGAAATTACAAGGACCAGGCAGAGCGCGATCGAGAGCTCGGTTCGACGACGCGCACGAGCCATTGAATAGCCCGAGTGTCGATTAGACCGGCTCATTGTTGGCCTCCCCATCGCAGCGCGTCCGTGGGCCTTCCTCGTCGGTGACCATTGGCGACCGTAGTCGAGGATCAGTGCCGGTCAACGGGTACTCGCGGGCAGAGCAGTAGCAATAGTGAATGCGCTCAATTTTCGACGAACGGCTGATCACGCGGCGTGAGCGGATAGGTGCGGTGAAAACGCTGCGTGCCACGCCTCAACACGGTGATTTGATCTACCGGTCGACGAGCGTACGCGCCGGTGACAACAGCGCACGCGACCCAGTCCCCCCGGGCGTCAATGCGCCGTTCGCTCTCATGTCGGTCGTGGTGGCTTCTTCACCGCGTGCTGGGACTTCATCCCGCGTTGAACTTGAAGGTCACCTGGTCGCGCGTATTGCTTCCTGGCCTCGGCCCAATGCGCGACGATCTCCTCGAGGAGTGATCGCGCGTCTGAATACGCTCGCAGCGCCTTCCCAGATGCGATCCACGCCAACGGGACATCGTCCCAATGAATGTCCTCGCCGTTGTAGATGTTGTCTTCTTGGGGGTGCTCGATCGCGTCGCGCACGCGCTGAAGCTCTGCGAACTGCCCGTACCGAGGGTCCTTGCCCAGATCAGCGGTGAAGCCGGTCGCGCGGAGCGCTCTGACGAGTCGGTCGTTGAGGTTGTCGGAGGGCTTGGGCTTGATCTTGGCAGCGACCTCGATCTCCAATACGAGCTGATGGACAGCGAGAATCGTGTTGAGAATCATCTCGGAGCCCACGTGATAGAGCCCGACCGTGAGTTCCTCGTCGAGAACGCGACTGTTTGATGAGTCGATGGGCGTCGCCAGAACACGCTCATCGAGGGATCGCAGCTCACCGAAACGAGCCTCGGCCACTCGCAGGTGAAGGGTCCAGTACTGCGGTCGGGGGATCATGACCACGCCGTACGTCGTGTGCAGCGCCGGTTGGACCAGCGTGACTTTCGATCCCGTAGCGTGCGGTTTGGCGATCTGCGGATCTGACTTCAACTTGATCTTGCGTCCCACGGCCACCTTCCAACGTCAGCCTACGACCGCATCGAAGAATGGCTGCGATCCGGAGAGTGAGACTTCGCGAAGCCGCCGTGTGTTGCCCATGTACATGGTCCAATCTTGGCTCAACGACCGGAGGCCGTTACCGCCAACCGTCCATGGCCTTCAGGTGATCGTGGGAGTCGGAAGAATCACCAGCGAAGAGCATCCCGCTCGTTGTCAGTCGGACAAGACTGGGGCTGCTAGCTGCCGGGCATCCGAAAGCAAGCGGAGGTTACAGACAAAGCCGGCCCTCGAGTCGAAATGACGCATCTGTGAATCGGTACACGGCGCTCCCGGTGTCATCGTCCCGTGGCTACCGGCCCTTGCGGTGGTGCGGATCGGTCAGCTTCTCTGGCCGATAGCTCTGGTTCGGGCCGGGCGTCGGCGGGAAGGGGTCGCCCCGGTTGACTGTCACGCGATCGCCGGTCTTCGTGTTCTGGTAGATCCCGGAGTCGGGGACCGGCTTGCCGGGCGTGTTCTTCGGCATTTCATCACCTCCTTTCGTGTAGGAGTCATAGCGGGCTCTGCGGATCGAGCACCGGGGAGCGCCAGTACCGACACTTGGATCGAGGACGCGCGGCCCTCTCCCGACCATCACCAGGCTAGGCAGCGGCTGTGGCCCGCTTCGGCGGATCTGAGAGCAGGTAGAAGTCCTCCGTGCTCTCGGAGAAGCCCTTCAGCTTGTTAACTGGGCCGATGACCACCGCCTCCGCCTTCGCGCCGAACAGCGTCTTGGCGTCGAGCGCGATGCGGCTACCTTTCGACGCCTCCTTCTGAAGGCGTTCCGACAGGTTGATCGCCAAGCCGGTGTAGCGCCGGCCCGCGGTCTCGACCGAGCCCGTCGCCAGACCGATGCGGATCGAAGCGTCCAGCCGGTTATGCTCGCTGAGGCGGATCAGTGCCTGGAGCGCCCGTGCCGCGGCGATCGCGTCCTTCTCCTTTTCGAAGAACGCAAAGCCGCCGTCGCCTGTGTCCTGGCCGAAGTGACCGCGATGCGTGCGCGCGACCGACATGAGGCCGTCGCGCAGCGTCGCGACGAGCTCCGCGTAGAGGGCCTTCTTGTGGCCGAGCGCCGTCGAGTTCTCGATGTCCACCATCAAGACCGTGTAGGTGCCGTTCGGCAACAGTGGTCGCTGCTGGTACAGAAGCTCAGAGCCGCGAACCCAGAACTGCTCGCCGGTCCGCTCGTAAACCTCGAGGCGCATCTGCACGAGCATCAACGAGATCCAGCCGAGCAACTCGTCCGCGGGCTCGAACGTCAACGCGGTCGTCAGCATCGTCACCGGCAGCTCGTGGCCCTGGTAGCAGGTGAAGGACCCGCCACCGCAACGCGCGCAACAAAGCTCCTCCGCGTAGTTGAACTGGACCGCAGAGCTCCGGCAGTGGTCGCACTTGGCCAGGACCATCTCGCCGCACTGAACGCAGTCCGAGCGGGCCGACAGCGACCCGGACTTCGCGGGAAGCTTCGCCGCCAGCGCGAAGGCATCCTTCTTTATCGCCAGGCGCTCGTGGCCCGTCTTGCGGCAGGTCGCGATCGCGACCGCGAGATCGGCGACCGCCTCGTGGTGCGAGCGGGGTACGCCATCGACGATCTGCTTGTGGATTCCGATGAAGAACGCAATCGGGTCTTCCTCGCGTAGAGCGAGCTGGCTCCGAGCGAGCCTCGTCAGCTTGTCGCTCGCCCAGTCCCGCAGGCCAGAGGCGGGCACCGGTCGGGTTGTGTTGAGTCGGCTGCGCTCGGCGTTCACCGACACGTTGACCATGCCGACGCCGGCGATGTCTTCACCGTAGAGCGCCCGAAGCCGCTGGTTGTCGACATCGCGAGCGACGACCTCGTCGTACGCGGCGGGATCGCCCTTGAGGCCCTCGCGCGAGACCCGCCGCCGGGTGCCGGTGAAGAGGTCGAGGTGGAGGATGCTCGAGATCGTTTCCATCTTGAAGTGCGCGTCCATCGTCGACTTGCCGAACGCGACGCGCACTGCGCCCTTGCCGAGCACCGCGCTCACTGCTCCGATCATGTCCGCTACGACGCGCTCCTCACCGCTCACGGCAATGAACTGGTCGCGCGCGCAGACCCAGGCGAAGCCGAAACAGCTCTCGATCACCGACTTGGATCGCTCTTCGAGGTCGAGGTACTCATGGTGGTGGCCGTAGCGGAAGCTCAACTCAACGATCTGATCCTCGTCGAAACGGTCTTCGCCGATCAGGACGATGGCGAGCTCGCGCTCGTCATCGCCCGCCTCGCGTTCGACCCGGGCGCGCTCGAGTTCTTGGCCCACGTCGGAGAGAAATCCAGCGCCGGGCTTCTTTGGACGATCCTCGAAGATCGCAAGGGTCAGGGCGACGCGGCTGCCGTACCGCCACTGCTCCCAGAGCTGGATGATCTCGGCGGAGCTCAAGGTCCGGTGGGCCAGCACGTGCTTGCGCAGCTGCGTTCCCCCCATCGTGGCCAGCGCGCCAGGGGCCTTGCCGCTCGCCGCGACGGCGTCCTGCAGCACGTTCATTGGGATGAACCCGATGACATCGCCGGCCCGCTGGTCGAGCTTGCGGTTGTCGGCCACGCATCCTCCGTGGAGCTCCAGACCTATCTCCTGACGGTCTCACGGCACTAGATGTCGCGTCAAGAGCCTTGGTCGCCACAACATCATGTGTGAACACGATTGTCGCGACGCTAAGTAGCTTGGTAGGCTACAGCGCAACTTTTATGCTCTTAGCGCAAGTGAGGAATTTGCCGCTGAAACACCTGACCGATGAACGAATGCGCCAGGTGATGGGCGAACGAATCCGTGCGGCGCGCACGCAACGCAAGTTCACGCAGTTGCAGGTGGCGCACGCCCTGAAGATCGACAAGGGACAGATTTCCCGTTGGGAGTGCGGGAAGAGCGCCCCCTCGGTGATGCAACTCCTGCATCTCGCACGGTTCTGCGGCGCCCGACCGGAGACGTTCATCGAGGGTCTGGTCGAGATGGAGTGGGAGCAACTCGCGCACGGTCTCGACGGTCAGGCGAAGGCGGTGATCTTCGACTTGGCGAAGCTGCTGCGAGATCGCCCTCCGTCTAATCCGCCGGCGACGCCGGAAGGCCCGCAGCAGGAGTCCGCCTCGTCGGTCGGATCCGCGCTGGGTTCCGCGTCACCTTTGACCTTCTGAATGTGAGCCCCATGCGCCGACCTCTATTCGCCGTCCTGCGTGGAGACGAAACACTGGCACTCAGCTGACAAGCGGAAGAAGTGGTTCTCAGATCTATACACCGCCTCGGTGGCCGGGAGCCAGACCGTGATCGAGGTCCCTTACGTTGGGGTCGCTGGTGCCACGTCAGCTCTGGAGAGTGCTTCTCCTAGGTCGAAGCGGCGGCTAGCAATGCCCCGGCAAAGACCGCGAGTGCGGTCGCGTTGACCAAGTGAACCGATGAGGCCCGTCGAAGCAGGAACTCAGATGCGGCGATCTCGCGCGTCCCCTCGTCCCTTGTAGGAACAACCCTCGGCAATAGGAGCGCTGCCGCACGCGCGAGTCCAAATGCCGCTCCGACAGTCGCTCCCTGCACGAGCGATCCACTGAGAAAGGCCCACAGGACGGCCGCGTGGTAGGTC
>Ga0070716_100000047_pt1 | contig 48702 bp, 40 predicted proteins | sample LARL112metaG_FD_71395 | JGI IMG/M metagenome (GOLD analysis project Ga0070716, IMG submission 71395) | Corn, switchgrass and miscanthus rhizosphere microbial communities from Kellogg Biological Station, Michigan, USA - LAR L11-2 metaG | ecosystem: Host-associated > Plants > Roots > Rhizosphere... | reverse complement strand
CCGACCGGCCATTTGATCGACGTTCCCTTCCCGGGCCCGCTAGACCACTCGGAACTGATCTTCGAAAGGTAGTCAGTAAAGATGTAAGTCGTTCCGCTACCGTCCGAGCGGTGCACAACGATGATTGGCTGATCGGGAAACTTTAGACCCTGGTTCGCCGCGGCGATCGCTTTGTCATTCCAGTTCGTGATCTTGCCCAGAAAAATCCCGGCAAGAACTTCCGGAGTGAATTTCACTTCCTCGGTGACGCCCGGCACATTATAGGCGGGCACCACGGCGCCCAGCACTGTGGGCACGTGCAGGATTTTTACTTTCGATTGCGACAGTTGTTCGTCGGTCATCGGACCGTCGCTCGCGCCGAAATCCACCGTCCCGGCGAGCACCTGGCGGATTCCACCGCCGCTACCGATCGACTGGTAGTTGATCTGAATGTCGGGATGCGCGTTGTGATATTCGTTGAACCACTTGGAATACATCGGATAAGGAAACGTGGCGCCGGCTCCGTTCAAAGTCGTTTGGGCCAGAGCGGGGACCGCCAGAGCTGAGCAGAGTACGAGCACCGCGATTCGACGCATCACTCGATCGTCCTCCTGTGGGTGAGCTTCCCCTCGGTTCTATCCACGCGGTGTTACAGTACTGTTACAAATTGGTGAATTTCTCATGAAAGGCAGGGGTTTCATCGCACCGCCGGCAGAGGCGTCTGGCAAACTCCTGTGCGGAGACCGCTGAACTTGTCCGACTCGAATGATCGCTTTGCGCCGGGCTGGCCGGGAATTCCGCCGCGTTGGACTTCGAGCGCCAAGTTCGGCATCGGCACCGCGCTTAATCCACATTCGCGTGTTTGGTACACCGTCAGCCACGGCATCCTGAATGAGGTGTACTTCCCGCGCGTCGACCAGGCGTGCACGCGCGATCTCGGACTGATCATCACCGACGGCCACAGCTACTTCTCCGAAGAGAAGCGCCACTGCAGCTTCGAAAACGCTCCCATCGAGCCCGGTATCCCTGTCTACCAACTCACCAATACGAGCCTCGATGGGCGCTACCGAATCCACAAAGAGATTTTCAGCGATCCATACCGTAACGTGGTTCTGCAGAGAATCAAGTTTGAACCGCGACAAGGCAAACTCTCGGACTACCGTTGCTACGCGCTGCTTGCGCCGCACATCGCAAATTGGGGTTTTGGCAATACAGGCTGGACTGGCGACTACAAGGGCCACTCCATGCTGTTCGCTCGCCGGGACCACGTCACGCTGGCTTTCGCTTGCTCCCATCCCTGGCTGGCCCGGGCCGTCGGCTTCGTCGGATACTCCGACGGTTGGCAAGATCTCTCAGAACATTTCCGACTGACTTGGAACTACAATCGCGCGGAAAACGGTAACGTCGCGCTCACCGGAGAAGTTGATCTCACCGCTTGCGACGGGAAGTTTGTGTTTGCTCTGGGATTCGGACGCAATTGCTGGGAAGCCGGACAGCAAGCCTGGTCTTCTTTGCTCGAGGATACCGACGAGATTCGCGACCACTTTGTGCGCCAGTGGCGCAACTGGCACGATGGACTGCTCGCCCTCGACCAACCCAAGCGTGACGCTGATCTCTACCGCACCAGCATGGCCGTGCTGCGCACGCACGAATCCAAGGATTTTGTGGGCGGCATCATCGCCAGCCTCTCCATACCATGGGGGTTCAATAAAGGCGATGAAGATCTTGGCGGCTATCACCTGGTGTGGCCGCGTGATCTGGTGGAGACCGCCGGCGCACTGGTCGCGGGCAAAGCCCCGATCGATGCCCTGCGCGTGCTGCGCTACCTCGAATCCACGCAGGAGGCTGACGGGCACTGGGCGCAGAACCTGTGGCTCGATGGCCGACCCTATTGGGGCGGCATCCAGATGGACGAAACCGCCTTCCCGATTCTTCTGCTGGATTTGTTACGCCGCGAAGCGGGCGATTTGCTCGGCGACCTTCGCCGCTGGTGGCCACTGGTGCGCAACGCCGCCAGTTTCATCGTGCGCAACGGGCCGGTCACGCAACAGGATCGATGGGAAGAAGACGGCGGATATTCTCCATTCACGCTCTCGGTTGAGATCGCGGCCCTGCTCGCCGCTGCGGATGTTGCCGACCTGCTCGGCGAAACAATTCCGGCAGAATATCTCCGCGATACCGCCGACACCTGGAACGACAACATCGAGCGTTGGACGTATACGATCGACGGCGATCTCGCGCGGCAGGTCGGGGTGGAAGGCTACTACGTGCGCATCGCGCCTGACTCCGACGGCGCGGCTTCTCCGCTGCAGGGCTTTGTACCGATCAAGAATCGTCCGCCCGATCAGAGCTCCGTGCGCGCCAGCGCCGTCATCAGTCCCGACTCGCTGGCCCTTGTACGGTTCGGGCTGCGCGCACACGACGATCCGCGCATTCTCAATACGATCAAAGTTGTCGACGCGCTCCTCCGCGCCAAGCTGCCGCAAGGTCCGTGCTGGTACCGCTACAACGGCGACGGCTACGGCGAACACGATGACGGGAGCCCATTCGACGGCACCGGCGTCGGCCGCCCCTGGCCGCTCCTTGCCGGAGAGCGCGCGCATTACGAAATTTCTGCGGGACGTCCCGAGTTTGCCGACGCTCTCCTGCGCGTAATGGAAGCCTCGACTGCGGGCGCGAGCCGCCTGATCCCCGAACAAGTGTGGGATGCTCCCGACATCCCCGAACTCGAGCTCTTTCGTGGCAAACCGACGGGTTCCGCGTGCCCGCTGGTGTGGGCGCACTCCGAGTACATCAAGCTGCGCCGCTCGCTGCGCGACGGACGCGTGTTCGATCAGCCCCCGCAAACAGTGCAGCGCTATATAGTCGAAAGGCGCCATTGCCGGTTTTTCTTCTGGATCTTCAACAACAAGGCGCGCACTATGCCGTGCGGCAAGACGCTTCGCATCGCCCTGTTGTCGCCCGCGACCGTTCACTGGAGCATGGACAACTGGAAGACGTCTCTCGACACGCACACCCGCGACACTGGCTTGGGGGTCCACGTAGCAGATTTGCCGACCGACAAGGTTCCTGTTTCCCACGAAATCGTCTTCACCTTTCTCTGGGATCAGGATAGTCGCTGGGAGGGTGTGAACTACTCGGTGGTGGCGGAGTAAGGGTTGGGCTTTGGGCTTTGGGCTCTAGGCTGTCGGCTTTTAGGCCGGAGGGAGACGACAACCCTTCGTCTCAGGTCGTCTGAAAAACGGAGTGGGTTGGTTCCTTCGCACACCGGGCTGCGCCTACCTTCAAGTCGATGTCATAGCCATGAGCCCAGAGCCTGTCTGAGACCCTACCCCGTGTACTCCAACTCCACCACCGTGCAGTCATCGCCGAGCGGCGCTCCCGCACAGAACGTAGAGACCGACGCAAAAATATCCTCTAGCGTCGGACTTTTCGCGGCAATTTCCTCCAGCCGCTCGTTGTCGTAGAACTCTCCGGAAGCGTTCTCCGCCTCGGTGACACCATCGGTCACCAGGATGAACCGGTCTCCCGGCTTCATCTGCACGCGATCCCCTTCATAGGTCGCATCCGCCAGCAAGCCCACCGGCAAATTCCCGTGCTGCGGGCGTATAACGGAGCCCTGCGAAACCAGCAACGGCGGTACATGCCCGCAGTTCACATACTCGAGCTCTCCATCTTTCCGAATGCGCGTGATGATGACCGTGGCGTATTTCTCTCCCAAGTGCTTTTGCGTGAAGAAGCGGTTGACCGACGCCATGATGTCGGTCAATTTCATGCGCGCAATCAGATGGGCGTACACCATGCCTTGCAGCGTCGACGCCAGCACGGCCGCCGAAACTCCCTTGCCGCTGACGTCCGCCAGCACCACCGCCAGCCCATCTTCCGTATGCACCACGTCGAAGAAGTCCCCACCAATTTCTTTACAGGAAAGATTCCGGCCGCGCATCCGAGCAAAGGGCACTTCAGGAATCGTCACCGCCATGAGCCTTTGCTGAATCGACGCGGCAATCGCAAGCTCCTGCTGGTAGCGGCGCGAAGCTTCCTCCGCCTGCACCAGGCGCGCATTTTCGATCAGCGATGCCGTGTCGGTGGCAATGACTCGCAAAATGTCATGGCTCACACTCGAGATGTCGCGCGATGCAAAGCGCGAATCGAGATATAGCGCGCCCATCACCTCGGCCTCAGCCGGATTGTTCGCGTCCCGAAATGTCTGCACCTGGGGCTTGCGCAGGGGCAGACAGATCACCGTCCGCAAATCGTAAGCCACGATACTTTGGCGAACGGCCAGGTCCAGCGACTGGCTCGTGTCAGTGAATAGAAATTCCGAATTCGACTTCATCGCCTCGTCGAGAATCGAGTGCGAAATCGTCTTGTCGTCCAGCAGCGCCTCGCCCTTCGAATTGCGCCCCGCGGCCAGTCGTAAGTTTCCCTCTTCGTCTTTCAGAAACACGTACCCGCGTTCAGCCCGAGTCAGCTTCAGCGTCGTATCCACCAGCGTGACCAGGATCTCGTCGAGCACGCCCACCGTATTCAACTTGCGCGCCGCCTCAAGAAACAGCGTCAGTTTCTCGAGGTCCGTCGTGTCGGTGGAGATCTGTATCCCGGAAATTTGACTGAGGAATTCACGCGCCGTATTCGAGGTCGATGCATGCTGCGGGCTGAAGATCACGTACGCCACGTCACGCACGCCGAATTCCACGCGATCGTTGCGCTGCAGCCGCTGCCGCTGCACGCGTTCCCCGTTTACGTAAGTCCCGTGTTTACTTCCCTGGTCGACAACGAAGAAGTCTCCGTTTTCGGCCACGATAAGAGCGTGGTCCCGCGACACGCGCGGATCCGGAATCACGAGATCCTTGTCGACCTTGCGCCCGACGGAGAACGGCGTCCGGTTCATGACAATCGAGCGCTGCTCATTACCCTGGACGTAAATCAGCGACGGGAATACCCCGGAGCCGGGGTCCGACGTGATGCCGGAAATGGGTTGAAACGCCATAAGGCGAAGTACACCGCTCTCTTCTTGAGTACAGATAATGACAGGAATGAGGCCCAGCGGAAAGGGGCTGAATCCGCCTTTTAACCGCGAACCATCCGGCCCGGGGAGCGGCCGGGGCACAAGTCAGTTCTGAAAATCGATCGCCCGCTCAGGAGCGGCTTCCCTTGAACGCCGCAATCGCCTCCTGCTCGGTGTCATACACTTCAAAAACCGTGGCCAGCTTGGTGATGGCCAGCACATCGCGCAGTCTCTGCCCGAGACCGGTCAGCTTGATGTCCGCGCCCTGCGCCCGCGCCGACGAATACACTCCCACCAGCGTGCCCAGGCCTCCGCTGTCGATGTAGGTAACGCCGCTTAGGTTGAGCACAATGCGCTTGGTCGTCTCCAGCAGTTTCTTGAGACTCTCGCGCAGGCCGCTGGCTTCCTCCCCGAACACAATCCTTCCGGTGCAGGCTACGATCGTCACGCCATCTGCCAGCAGCGTATCCATCTTTAGTGTCATCCCCGCCTCCCCCCTCGAATCGCCAAAATTGCCTGAGAAGCCTACCGCTTGCGACCACCCAATGCAAGCTAGCGGGGACAATGCAGCATGCGCGCCCGCGAACCTGACTTCAGGCCACCAATCCTGTGGGGCGCTCCGGCTCAAGCTCGGGAGCTTTAGCCTCCTGCAAGGTCGAAACCATCAGAATGCTTAAGGGAATCAGGCACACGATCGGCAACGGGATCTTCGCGCTGGTGTAAAGCGGAAGCCACCAGGATTGCTGCACCGTCTCGGGCGAAAGGACCATCGCCACAACACTCAATCCGATAGCCGCTACCCACGGCCATGCCACCGCCGCAGCCGTCAACACGCACCCCGCGCGCGCGTACACATCACGCGTCCACAGCCGCGACCAGCTCTCGCCCAACAACAGCAGGGACGGCAGCACCAGGATGTAGTTATAAGGCGCAAACATCGGAATGATGATCACCGTGACCGCCAGCACCAACGCGATCAGCAACGAGAACATCCGCGATCCGGCCGGCTCCTTGCGCAGCCTCCAACCGACGACAGCCACACCCGCAATCAGAATCACGGTCAGAATCCGCCCCCACCACATCGTGAGCAATACATCCAGCATCGACATGCCGCCCGCGTACTTTTGATAGTCGTGCGCGGCCGATAGAAATTTGCCGAACCATCCCGGCAGCAGAATCTCCCCGCCTCCGAACAAGCACGCGAACGTGAGGCCTAGACCCCACACGAAATGTTGCCGCCGACGCCAGTCGCTCACCGCCCACAACAACAGACAGGTCGCGACGGGAACTACCAATTGCGGCTTGATGGAAGCGATGGCCAACAATGCCCCGGCGGAGAACAGATGTCCGCTCACCAGCAGTGCCATCGCCACCGAGATCAATGCCGCAACAATCAGCGTCAGTTGCTGAAGCTTGAGCGCCTGCAGTACGGGAAAACTTCCGAGCGTCAGCACGATGACGCTGACCTGCAGAATCGGCCGCGCACGCCAGCCAATCGCGCGAAACCATAGCGGCACACTGGCTGTGGTTACGATTACCAGGAACCATTGAAAAACAATACTCACCACAGCAAACGGAAAACCAATCGCCGGCGCCAGCAGAAACGCCACATACACGGGATACGCGAAGCCCTGTTGATCCTTCGGGTCGCCAGGGCGGCTCGCATCCAGTTCGCGGCCGTAATAACCCATTTGGATTTCGCGCGTGATCTCGCGGCTATAAGGATTCCGCCCGTCCAGCAACAACTCGCGAGCGCCCAGCCATCGTGGATACAGGTCCGACAAATTTCCGCGCGGCCGTTCGTGTGCGGCAGCGTCGGCGCGTTGATAAGGCACGAGAATGCGGCTTACGTAAAACCACATGCTCGCGGCGCAAACCAGCGCCAGTGCGAATCCAAGTTTTGGATTTCTGAACAAACGTATCTTCCGATTTTTGACCGTCCAGGGTTAAGGCGCCCCAATGTTACATCCTCGGCCACATTTGAGACGGGGAGCCCACAAAAACTCACGGAAAAACTCCCGCGAACGAGCGCGTGCGATCGTCCTGTACCTTCAGCGACCGTCCCGGCTTCACGTAGAGCACAAAATCTTTGTCCTGATAAGCGGCCACCCACAGTGTCTCGCTCATCTTGTCGCACACCGGAGCGGCACGCGGCGCGAGAACAGCATCCGTCGGGTAAGCCTCGAGAGTTGCGCGCCAGCCCGGTCCCGCCTCATAGAAGTTGAAGATCTCGCGCATCACCTGATCGGAATAAACTTCCTCATATCGGCCGTCCAGTGACACCTTCACCTCCGGATAGAGCTTCCACGAAACATACGCACCCAGCCGGAAAGGAACCAACACATTGCCTTGAAATCGCTGTTCGCCCAAATACTGGACCGCGCCCACCGGATAAATCGGCTGTGGCACGCGGAGCTCCCACGGCTTCTGCCGGACGGCCGCGACGATGCTGACGGCTGCAAGCACGGACCAGGCAGCCAGTACAAAGCGGCGACGGCGTTGCGGGAATTCGAGCAGCCATTTTCCTACGGGCGTTTGCGGCAAATAGAAAGGTGCATAGCAGAGCCACACGACGGCAAACACGGGCAGAAGCTTTCGGTGCATAGCTGCTTCTGCGGCGGAAGCAGCCAGCGGAAAAATCCCCGGTGTCTTCCGCACTCCCGCGGATGCAACCGCGTAGACGGCCACTCCTATGGCCAACAGGAAGCAGGTGACCCACACTGGTCCGAGGTCCCACACTGGACGCCACTCCGGCGCAAACGGTCGCGCCATCCACAACGCACGCCGCAAATAACTGAAATAAGCAGGTCCGTAAGGGGTGAGAAAGGCCAACAGCATCATGCCGAGTAGCGCGACGAGCAAGCGCCGGTGGTTTTCGGCCCGCAGCGCTTTCTCGATGCAATAGAGAGCTGTCAACCCGATCGCCACCACGAAACCGCCATGCAGGTTCACCCACAGCAGAAATGCAGGCATCCACACGAAGAGCGCGGCGCGTGGTCGCAGGTCAACCTTTTGCCAGAACAGGATCAGCAGCGCCGTAAAGAAGAACGAATACACCTGCGCGCGAATGGTCGCGAAAAATCCCAGGTAGGCGAGGAATGCCGCCAGCGGCGCACACAGGCTCGTGATCCGGAAATCCGCACCCAGTTTCGCCGCGCACCGCCAGCACAAGGCACCGGTGCCCGCCGCCAGCAGAAATTTCAGGATCAAAAGCGCGCGTCCACCCAGCCACCGCGTTGTGAAATATGCGATTGCCCCCGCGCCCCATTCGTGATCGATCCACGGTGCGAGCGTCGGCGTGTAGGCAAACGGATCCGCACGCAGCAACTGTGCCGCACGCAGACTCTCGCGGATCAATGCCATCTGGTGCCAGATGTCGATATCGACGAAGTTGTAGGAAATCAGAGCGAGAAAGAAAGACGCTGCGCCGAGAATGGAAACCGCGCGTAGCCAAACATCGCTTGCGAGGGGTGGATCGGATGGCCTCTCAGCGGTCTCAAGCATCGGTAAGTGCCGTCGGTTCGAAGACAAACAACTCGCAGTCGGTGTCCCAGGTTCGCGTCCGCTCTTTGGACGCTAAACCTGAGCCCAGCCCAAGGCCCGCCTTTGAAGTGTAGCGCCGGCATCCCGCCGGCAGTCGCGAGGGCGTCCTCGCCCTCGCTGCGACTCACGCGATTTGCATCACAGACCACCCGGACAAGGGCAACGCTACTCAGGCAACACGAAAAATTCAGAGACCGAATGCTACTGCAGTGGCTTGCGCGCCAGCACCTGGTACTGACCGCCCAGCGGGACCTTCGTCAGCAGCGACTCGGCGGGCCGCATCATCTTCAGTGCTCGCGGAAAGAAGAAGCGGAAATCTGTTCGCAGCACTTCGAATCCCCCAGCGCGCAGAAGTCTCCCAGCTTCCGGTGGACTTATCTTCACGGCATCGTGATCGAACTCGCACTTGTGCATCACGTATTGCGTCCCGGGATTCCACGGATTATTTTCCCAGAGCCCGAAGATCCCGCCGGGCCGCAGGCATTTGCCAATGTTTCGGATCGCGTCGGCACGCTCCGTAACCGGAATGTGATGAAAGACTCCGTTGCAGTAGACAACGTCGATCGATCCATCGGGCGAGTAGTCCGCAAATGTCAAAAAACATGCGCGGCTGCCGTGTCGTGCCCGCGCCCGCTCCAACGAACGGGTCGAGACATCCAACCCAATGACCGACTCGCTTCCCAGAATTTCGCGCAGAAGCAGCGTTGTATCTCCGGTGCCGCAGCCATAATCGAGCGCGCCACGCGCCGATTGCCGCATTTCCTTCAGTGACTTTGCCAGCCACTCCACCCGGGCACGGGCAAAAAATTGCTTTGTCTCGCCGCTGGCGGCGAGCGCGTCGTTCAGGCATTCGTCATAGTTGTCGGCAAACCGGTCGAACTCGGCGGAGTCGCTCATCGGCGCGGCATTCCCAGCACGCTCAGGAAGAAACTCGTGAACACCGTCTGCGCGCCCAGCGTCAGCAGCGTCACCGCCAAAATCACGATGCGCATAGTGTGCGAATAGTCCAGCGGTCCAAAATGCTTCAACCCCCAGCCGACCACGGCCATCAGCGACGCGCACAATCCTCCCACGATCAACACCGCGCCCACTCCCAGCCCCACTTCCAGCGTGATGTATCGGAAAAATCTGTCGAGCGCGGGATCGGGCGGGTGCAATCCTTCGGAGACCGCAAACAGTTTCGTGAACACCGCGAAACAGATGCTCTGGAATCCCAGTAGCACGAATGCCGCCGCGTACAGCAGCGTGTGTACATCGAACGTGACGTTGCCCACCCTGCGCGGCGCGGGCAGCAACCACGCACCCAGAAGTGTCCCCAGCACCACCAGCGCAATGCCCGGATACAGGAACAACCAGCGCGGGCTGTAGAGCAGGAAGAAACGCAGGGTGCGCCAGCCATCGCGCCAGGTTCGCAGATGTGGCGGCCGGGTCCGCCCGTCAGGTGACAGCGTGGTCGGGACTTCGGCGATTCGCAAGTTCAGCAGCGTCGCCTTCACCACCATCTCGGTGGCGAACTCCATTCCGGTCGTGCGCAGCCCCATGCGCTGATACGCGTCTTTCCGGAATCCGCGCAATCCGCAATAAAAATCTCCCACCGCGCGATTGCGGAAGAACAGCCTGCCCAGCCAGGTCAGCGCCGGATTGCCAAAATATTGGTGCGTCGGCGGCATCGCGCCTTTTTCAATTCCGCCGCGGAAGCGGTTGCCCATCACCAGGTCGGCGCCCTCGCGCAGCGGACCGAGAAAGCGCGGAATATGCGCGAAGTCGTAGCTCGCGTCCGCATCACCCATCACCACATACTTACCGCCCGCCGCCGCAATTCCTCCCATCAGCGCGTTGCCGTAACCTTTGGCCGCGACGCGGACCACCCGCGCCCCCAGTCCCTCGGCAATTTCGACCGAGCCGTCGGTACTGCCGTTGTCGGCGATCAGGACTTCGCCCGCGATGTTGGAGTCGGCGATCGCCTGCTGCGCGCGCCGAATGCAAGTCCCCAGCGTCTCGGCCTCGTTGAGGCAAGGCATCACGACCGTCAGTTCGAGGCCCTCCGGCTCCGGTCGTGGGTTGGCGGGATCTTTCACTTCCACACGGGATGTTGCGGACACCAGTACTCCTTGGGGTCTTCGCTGAATAGGCAGCGGGCTGTGCGCCGATTTCTGCTACAACAGAAGTCCATTCGCCCGAAAACGTGGTTTGAGTTCGCATCGGAGTTTATCAAAGCGACCGGAGGCGCGGTGGCTCTTGTTTTCGGATTAGTTCTTGTCGCGTTGCTCGCGCTCGGATGGTTTGCGCCCCGGGCAGGCGATCGCTGGCTGAAGCCTATTGAACTTACGCTGGCCTCCTTCTCTCGCCGAAAAACGCTCACGGTCGCGAGTCTCGGAATCGCCTCAATCGTGATTCGCCTCGCCCTACTGCCAGTCTTACCGGTTCCAGTGCCCGCCGTTCACGACGAATTCAGCTACCTGCTCCTGGCCGACACATTCGTGCATGGCCGCCTCACCAATCCGACCCATCCGATGTGGATCTTCTTCGACACGTTCCACGTCTTGCAACACCCGACTTACGCCTCCAAATATCCGCCCGCGAACGGCGCGATGATGGCGCTTGGCCAATTGCTCGGTCATCCCTGGATCGGGGTTCTTTTAAGCATGTCAGCGATGGTGATGGCCATAACGTGGATGCTGCAAGGCTGGTTCCCGCCTCCATGGGCGCTGCTAGGAGGAGTACTTGTCATCGCGCGCCTAGCTTCGTTCACCTACTGGGTCGACAGCTATTACAACGGCGCGGTCGCCGCCGTCGGCGCCGCTCTTGTCCTGGGCGCTTACCCGCGCATCGTTCATTCCACTCGCGCGCGCGATGCGGTCGCGATGAGCGCAGGCGCAGTGATCCTGGCCTGCAGCCGCCCAGTCGAAGGGCTGATCTTTTGTATTCCGATTGCGATCGCCGTGCCAGTTGCTGAAACAATACGGCGTCGTCCTCTTGCCGATTTCCTTCGCCGCGTCGCACTTCCAATGGCACCCGTGCTGCTCGCCGGCATCATTTTCCTCGCGTACTACAACGCTCGCATCACAGGACACCCGACGCTGTTCCCCTACGTCGCCTATCACAGGCAATATTTCAACTACCCGGTCTTCGCCTGGGGACACGTCCCATCGCCGCTGCACTATTCCAATCCTCAATTTGAGTTTTTTTTCAACACCTGGCAGCGGGCGCACTACCCGCTCACCTGGCCTGGCTGGACGGACCGAACTTCCCAAGCCGTCTGGATCTGGTGGCTCGTCTTTCTCGGACCCATTCTCACCGTCCCCTTCGTCATGCTGCCCCGTTTGCTGAGCGACCAACGCATGCGCCTGCCTCTCTGCCAATTCTTTTTATCTGCGGCCGGCCTGCTTTCGATCGTCTGGTTCCAGCCGCACTACGCCGCCCCGATGGCCGCAACGCTCTTCCTACTGCTGGTGCAGGCGCTTCGTCATCTCCGCCACGCTGAAATCAAGGGCAAGCCGGTCGGGATCTTTCTCACTCGTCTGGTAGTTCTACTCGCAATCGACTGGATCATCATTCAGGCGGGACAGGTTACGCGGCACCCGCTGGTCGGATGGGCCACAGGCCGAGCTGTGCTGGTCAAGAAACTCGACTCCCTTCCGGGCCGGCACCTGGTGATCGTCCATTACGCCGCAAATCATAATGTCCATCACGAGTGGGTCTACAACGCCGCCGATATCAACCAAGCGAAAACAGTATGGGCGCGGGATATCCCTGGCCAGGATCTCCATCCCCTCATCCAATACTTTAAAGACAGGGATGTATGGCGCCTCGAAGCCGACAATTCCCCGCCCCAACTCCTCCCCTACGAAGGCGACTGAAGCGCCTTGGCCGCGGGTGACGAGTCCAAGTCGTATTTCCCAACCTCAGGGATCGAACGACGAGCCCTCCGTCCGGAAATCGGGTAACCTCGCACCCCATGTACCAATACCCGGCTCGACAAGCCCCCAGAATCAAGAAATTAGCTTCCCATCGGCACCGCTCGCGGTATGATAGTCGCGACCGGACGGCGCGCGGGCCCGCCGGGCTCCTCAAATCCTTGATTCGATTGAAAAAGGAACTCGTTCCGGTCTCAGGAGCATTCCGGGTATCGTCCGTCAGCAGACGGAGCTTTGCACTGGACTTGCGCCTGTGCATTACAGGAGGAAATGAGAATGCACGAAACCATTCGCAGGTTACTGAGCGACGAGCAAGGACAAGACATCGCGGAATACGCAGTCATGCTGGCTGTCATTCTGGTCATCGTGGTGGGAACCGTTCGGCTCATCGGATCAAACGCGAATACCGTCTTCTCGCAGGTCGCCAGCTCGATTCAGTGACTTGCGTGGCCAGTCCCGCGTTTCCCGGCGCTGGATCTGGCACGCTCGTTTCCGCCGTCACTTCGGCCCTGGGCCCGCAAGAGAAATTTCGCGCTTTGAATTCGACCGTGCGGCTTGACGTCGCACATTTGCAATTTTTGGGTTGTTTTGAGGAGTGGGCATGAACCGTTCACGACTCCTTTTCATCGGAGTCCTAGCCTTGGCACTCGGAGCGTTCGTCAGCTTCGTGGTCTACAAGAACATGCTCGCGAAGACGTCCGCCAACAACGAACCCGGCGCGGACGTGATCGTCGCGGCCAACGATCTGCAGGTTGGTTCGAAGTTGCAGGACGGCGACATTCGCCAGGTCAAGGTTCCCGCATCAGTAATTCCGCCCAACTCCTACAAGGTGAAGTCCCAAGTGCTCGGGCGCGGCGTAATTCTTCCCATCAAAATGGGTGAGTTCATCCTGCCCAGCAAACTCGCCGATGTCGGTGCGGGCTCCGGACTACCCTCTTTGATCCCATCCGGAATGCGCGCTGTATCCGTGCGCGTGAACGAGGTCGTCGCCGTCGCTGGCTTTGTTGTTCCCGGAACACGCGTCGACGTACTCCTCACGGGTAACCCCGGCAGCGGCAATGAACAGCAGACGTCCACGGTTCTAAAGAACGTCGCCGTTATCGCCGCCGGTCAGAAGCTCGAACGCAATGCCGCCGGCGAACCGCAGACCACGCCGGTGATCACGTTGCTGGTCTCGCCCGACGATGCCCAGAAGCTCACGCTCGCCAGCTCGCAAGGTCACATTCAGCTGGCGCTGCGCAACCCGATCGACACCAAGAACGATGACCTGGATCCCGCGAAGGTCGGCCCCCTTTACGGCTACAAGACCGTGGCCGTTCCCGCGCCTCGACCCAAAGTCGTCAAGGCGCCCAAGGTCGAGACTGCTCCACCATCGACGGGTTACAAGGTCCAAGTGATTCGCGGCAACAAGGTCGATGAAACCAAGTTTCCAGATCAAGGCGCCCACTAGGAAATGGATTTCTCTTTCGCGACACAATCTCTACGGTATTCCGGATCCCCGAGGTATCGCACGATGATGCCGGCTTCGTCGATTAGTGGTGCTCTCGCCACTGCCCTCCTGCTCAGTTCCATGGGATGGGCTAACGCTCGTCAGCAGGATCCGGCTGCATCCGCCCCTCCACCCGCGCAACAACAACAACCCGAACAGCAGGCGCCCGCACAAGTCGAGCATCCCTCGCAGGCCTCTCTGCCCGGTCCGAACGAAGCCACCGGTGCCGCTCCTCTGCGCGTCATGGTTGGCAAGTCGCTGCTCATCAACACCAGCGAACGACTCAAGCGCGTTTCCGTCACCGATCCCGCCGTCGCTGACATCGACGTCGTCACGCCCACGCAGGTTCTAGTCCATGGCCGCTCCGCCGGCGAAGTCTCCCTTCTTATATGGGACGAACTCGAGCGCTCCCGCAGCTTCGACTTGCGGGTCGATGTCGACGTGACCGCGGCCGCCGAAGAAGAAAAGAACGTCTTCCCCGACGAACAGATCACCGTCACCCCATCGCGCTCTGCCATCGTGCTTTCGGGCCACGTGTCTGACGAGACCGTCGCCCAGCGTGCGGGCAAGATCGCCGAAGCCTACTCGAAGAATGTCGTTAACGTTCTGACCTTCGGTCCCAAGGGCGCGCAAGAAGTTCTGCTCGAAGTGAAGTTCGCGGAAGTGGACCGCACAGCCATCACTCAGTTCGGCATTAACTTCTTTGCTCCCGGACTCGGCAACACCGTCGCTACTAGCCAAACGGGACAGTTCGGCTCGGTGAGCATACACAACACGGCAACGACGACTACGACCAACGGCGGTACCTCAACCACCACCACGACGGCCACTCCGCCGACGGTCAACATTAGTGATTTCCTAAATCTCTTTGTTGCCCGCACGGACCTGAATATCGGCGTGGTCATCAAGGCCTTGCAGTCCAAGAATCTCCTCCAGATCCTGGCCGAGCCCAACCTCATCGCCGTTAACGGCAAAGAAGCCAGCTTCCTTGCCGGCGGCGAATTTCCATTTCCGATCGTTCAACCCGGGCAGGGCTTTACCGCCGTAACTATTCAGTTCAAAGAATTTGGGGTGAAGTTGAAGTTCACTCCCGTGATTATGCCGAGCGGCAACATCCATCTGAAAGTCGTTCCCGAAGTCAGCGCCCTCGACTTCACCAACGCGCTCCAGATTTCCGGCTTCCTGATTCCCGCGCTTAGCACACGACGCGCCGACACCGAGTTTGAATTGCAGGATGGCCAGAGCTTCGTGATTGCCGGTTTGTTGGACAACCGTGTGACTAACATCGCCAACAAGGTCCCCGGTCTCGGCGATATTCCGATCCTCGGAAACCTGTTCAAGAGCAAAAGCTTCCAGAAGAGCAAAGGCGAACTCATGGTGCTCTGTACCGTACGGAAGATCGGCCCCAGCATGACGACCCCTGCCGGACCGAGCACACCGGTTCCTTTCCTCGATAACGACAAGTTCGACGGAAAGAAGCCGGAAGAGAAGAAGCCGGAAGGAAAGTAGTTTGGTGTCATGCCAGAGCTTTCGGTAGTCATCGTCGCAAGTGACAGCGAGCAGCGTGCCGTGCTGCAGGTGCTGGTCGATGGCACCAGTGTGGCCCGCACCACGCATTCCGCCCCCACCTATCCGGTCGGTGGGAGCGATCCGCTCATCCCGCGAATTCGCGGCCTCAATCCCGACGTGATCCTGGTCGATGTGCCGGTCAACAACACCTCCTCCGCGTTGCACGCGATTGAACTTCTGCGTCACGAATTGCCCGAGACCTCCGTGTTCGCCATCGGTAGCATGGCGCAGCCCCAGGTCATCGTCAGCGCCATGCGGGCGGGCGCCAAAGAGTTCATCGAACGGCCCACCACCACTACGGACCTGCTCGAAGCCTTCATCCGTCTTTCATCGACGCAGCGCAAGGTAAAGCGCGAAGGGCCGCGTGCCAAGACTTTCACGGTCGTCAATGCCAAGGGCGGCAGTGGCGCCACCACCGTCGCGGTGAACCTGGCTTTGGCCCTTCAGGCAGCGCACGGCAACGTCGCGCTGGTGGATCTTGCCCCCCTCGGGCACGCACTGCTACATCTGAACCTGAAAGCTCCGTTCACGGTCGCCGACGCCATCCGCAATCTGCACCGCATGGACAGTTCCCTGCTGGAAAGCTTCATGACGAAACATTCTGGCGGGCTGCAACTGCTGGCCGGAGCCAACACGCCTGCGGTCAACGAACCAAGCAGTGCGGAATACGCGCGCCTGTTTGATCTGATGGCCGGACAGTTCCGCTATGTAGTGGTCGACAATTCTTCGCGCCTCGACAGCGCCACCCGGCTGGTTGGGAATCTCTCGGAAGCCGTGCTGCTCGTCGCTCATGCCGATGTTGCGTCACTGTGGAGCGCTTCGCGAGTCGTCCAGTTCCTGGGAGAAAATGCCGGACGCGAGCGCGTGAAGCTGGTGCTGAACCGTTTCCGCAAAATTCCCGGCTTTCACGAAAGTGATGCCGAGACGGCTTCGGGCGCGACCTTGCTGTGGCGCGTACCCAATCAGTATTTCGCAGTGTCGAGCGCGATCGATCGCGGTATTCCGCTGATGCAGCAGAATCACACCGAGATCGCGCGCTCCTTTAGCGGGCTGGCCACGGCGTTAACCAAAGATGACGACGACGTGAAACGCTCCGCCTGGTCGCTATTTAAAACAGTTTAGGAATTCGCATGCCAAATTTGCAGCAATTCGAGCGGGCCGAATACCAGCAGGTAAAGGCCGACCTCCATCGCAAGATCCTCGACCGCCTCGACCTCGAAAAACTTGGCCGCACCAACAGTGAGACCGCGCGCGAAGAAGTGCTCATCCTCATCCGCACCTCGGTCAACAGCGAAGCGGTGCCCCTCAGCTTCGCCGAACGCGAACGGCTGGCCCGGGAGATTCTCGACGAAATCTTCGGCTTGGGGCCGCTTGAGCCGCTGCTAAAAGATCCGAGCATCTCCGACATCCTCGTCAACCGCTTCGACAAGGTCTACATCGAGCGCGGCGGAAAGCTGGAACCGACCGGGCTGTCGTTCAAAGACAACGGCCACTTGATGCAGATCATCGATCGCATCGTGTCTCGTGTCGGTCGCCGCATCGATGAATCCTCGCCCATGGTGGACGCCCGCCTGGCCGACGGATCCCGCGTCAACGCCATCATCCCGCCGCTCGCCATCGACGGTGCTTGCCTCTCCATTCGCCGTTTCGGACGCGACCCCATCACCGCGCGCCAGATGATCGAGAACAAGAGCCTGACTGAGCCAATGCTCGAACTGCTCTCGGCGATGGTGAAGGGCCGCCTGAACCTTCTGATCTCCGGCGGAACCGGCGCCGGTAAAACCACCGTCCTCAACGTTCTTTCCGGCTACATACCGAACAACGAGCGCGTAGTGACCATCGAAGACGCCGCCGAATTGCAGATGAAGCAGGAGCACGTGGTGCGTCTCGAGACCCGCCCGCCCAACATCGAAGGCAAAGGCGCCATCCGGCAGCGTCAGCTCGTCATCAACAGTTTGCGTATGCGTCCCGACCGCATCGTGGTGGGCGAGGTGCGCGGCGAGGAAGCCTTCGACATGCTGCAGGCTATGAACACGGGCCACGAGGGATCGCTGACCACCGTTCACGCCAACTCGCATCGCGACGCGCTCGCCCGTATCGAAAACATGGTGTCGATGGCCAATCTGAATATTCCCGAGCGTGCCGTTCGTCACCAGATTTCTTCCGCCGTTCACGCTGTTGTCCAAGTCGCGCGCCTGTCGGACGGCACCCGCAAGATCATCAGCATCTCCGAGATTACCGGCATGGAAGCCGAGATCATTTCCATGCAGGACATCTTCGTCTTCGATCGCCTCGGCATCGACGAGAGCGGCAAGGTGCGCGGCATGTTCCGCGCGACCGGCATCCGTCCCAAGTTTGCCGAGCGGTTAGCGACCGCCGGCTGCCGTTTGCGCCCAGGTTTGTTCGAATCGCGTGTGGAGGTCTAGACAGAGGTTCATCCCATGGCTCCACTAATCGCGGTCCTCATCTTCGTTGTAGTGACGCTGGGTGCGTTCGTCGTGTTCTCGCTGCTGGACGAGCGTAAGTCGCAGGCCCGCGTGCTCCGCGACCGCCTCGCTTCCACCGGCGAAGCCGGAGAAGCCAAGCCGCTCGAAGACATCGCCCTGTTGCGCGACGAGATGCTCAGCGAGATCCCGGCCTTCGACACCCTGCTGCGCCGGTCTGATCGCGTCTCGGCCCTGCAGAAAATGCTTTCCCAGGCCGACATCAAGACTCGCGCCGGAAATTTCATCCTGCTCTGCGGTGTCTCCGGCTTCCTGGTGGCCTTCATCGTCTACTTTGCCGCCAACAAGGTTCTGTTGTTCGCCTGGATCGGGTTCCTGCTGGGATGCTTCCTGCCCTACGCCTACGCGAACTACCAGCGCACCAAGCGTTTCAATGAATTCGAGGAACTGTTCCCCCAAGCCATCGACACGCTGGCCCGCGCCGTACGCGCCGGACACGCCTTCACCACCGCGCTCGAAATGATTTCCGACGAGGTCTCCGAACCCGTGGCCACCGAGTTTCGCAAGCTCTTCGAGGAACAGAAATTCGGCCTGCCCGTGCGCGAAGCGCTCAGCAACCTGGTCGACCGTGTCCCGCTGGTTGACGTGAAATTCTTCGTCACGGCCGTCATGCTGCAGCGCGAAACGGGCGGCAACCTCGCCGAGATTCTCGATAATCTCTCTTACGTGATCCGCGAGCGCTTCAAGATCCTGCGCCAGGTGCGCGTCTACACCGCGCAGGGCCGCCTTACCATGCTGCTGCTGATGGGCATGCCGCCCATCATCGTCATGGGTATGTATTTCATGAACCCGTTGTTCATTAGGCCGCTATTCACTGATCCCATCGGGCACGCCATGCTGGTCATCGGCATCGTCCTGCAGACAATGGGCTATTTCGTAATTCGCAAGATCATCCGGATTCAGGTCTGACACTATGGCGTTAACCCTGGCAATTCTGATTTTCGTAACCATCGCGCTGGCCATCTTCGCCTTCGGCGCGGCGGCCTACGCCCCTTCATCGATCATCGGTTCCCGTTTGCGTTCGCTAAGTTGGAACCGCCCGCAGGCGCAGGAGAAGCCCGCGCTCAAGGAGCGCTTCGAGCAGGCCCTCGATCCCCTGAGCAAGGCCCTCCCGCTCTCGGCAGACGACAGCAATCGCACCCGTGCGTGGATGATCCAGGCCGGCTACCGCGAACAGCGCCACATCACGATCTACCAGGGCATCCGCGTACTCTTCGCCGCCGTGGGCTTCTTTTCCGTGGTCGTGGTCAGCGGAGTCAAATCGCCCCCGCTGCTGCTGGGCGTCACCGCTTTGGGATTCTTCATTCCGCGCTTCTTCCTGAAGCGCAAGATCAACGACCGCCAAATGCGTATTCGCCTCGGCATGCCCGACGCGCTCGACCTCACCGTGATCTGCGTGGAAGCAGGCCTTTCCCTCGATCAAGCCATGATGCGCGTGGGCGAAGACCTCCGCCACGCCCATCCCGAACTGGCCGATGAGTTTTACCTGATGAACCTGGAACTCCGCGCCGGCAAACCCCGCGCTGAGGCTCTCCGCAACCTCTACAACCGCACGGGAGTCGACGACATCAAGGCGCTCGTCACTACGCTCGTGCAGACCGACCGCTTCGGCACCAGTATCGCGCAAGCCCTGCGCGTGCATTCTGACTCGCTGCGCACCGAGCGCCGGCAACGCGCCGAAGAACAAGCTGCCAAGACCACAATCAAGATGGTTCCTCCCCTGGTGGTATTCGTGCTGCCATCCATCATCATCGTGACTCTCGGCCCGGCAATTATTTCGCTGTACCGCACGCTGACCGCATGAGCACGATCGTTAAGGCAGATAACCACTGAGGACACAGAAGGTCACAGAGCTTTCAAAAACTTCACGAGAGATTTTTCTGCTCCGTGCCTCTCTGTGTCCTCTGTGGTGAAAGGTTATTTGGGGAACTCGATGTCGCAGTCCGCTCCATCCGGCTACGCGTTCAACCGCACGCGCCGCCAGTACCTTGCCACCCGCCTCACGGTCGCCCAGACCCACTGGTCGCGTTTCATCGGCCTGATCGGCCAAACGGCCTCGACTTTCCCGCAAGGCCGGGGCCTCTGGATCGTTCCTTGCCGGGGGGTACACACCGTGGGCATGCGGATTCCCATCGACGTCGTCTACCTGACTGAAGACAACGTAGTGCTCCATCTAGAATATGGACTGAGGCCATGGCGCTTCGCCCCCATCCGCATGCGGGCGGCATCCGTGCTAGAACTTCCGGAAAATACGGTTCTTCCCACAGGCACTACAATTGGTGATCAGCTTGAAATTGATCCGCACCACGCCGGAGAACCTCAGACCGCATGACTGAAGGCCCCAAATTACTGGTCGAGTGGTCTTCGCGCTGGCATGAGTTCCGGACCTCGCTCCGTCCGGCGTTCAGCCGCTCCGAGGCCGCGCTGGCGGGCGAGGCCCGAACCGGCCTGTTCCCTCTCCGCGGGCTGCTGGTCTCCTGGGGAGCCGAGGCCATCTTGCTGGCGCTGGCCATCTGGCTGCCCGGCAAGATGCGTGACATGCCCGTGTTTCGCACGGTGACTCCGCCCAAACACGAAGTCATTTATTACCAGGGCAACGAACTGCCGCAAGTGGAAGACTACGGGGGCGCCCAGGCCGGACGCTCCGGCACCGCCGGAGGCCAGCAGGCCCACCACGAAAGCCAGGCCATCAAAGTGGCGCGCGGCACGTCGCGCACCGAGAAAGTCGTGGACGCACCCAACGTCAAGCTTCCGATTTCGCTGGCGCCAGTCGCGAACCTGCTCGCGGTGGGTACCAATCCCGGGCCTCCTCCTGCAGAAGGATTGAAAGCAGCGACCCCCATGCTATCGCTCTCGAAGAACGCGATCGTTGCTCCGCCTCCGGAAGTGATTCGTGAACTCGATCGCTCAATTCCGCGACTGAATTCCAACGTAGTCGCTCCGCCCGCCAGCGCCGCGGCCGAGCGTACGCGCCAGATCATGGGTATCTCGGCGGCCACCATCATTGCGCCCGCGCCCAGCGAGGTGCAGAGAGATCAATCGCGCTCCGTAGTTTCGATGACAACGCCGATCGTGCAGCCGTCCCCGACGGACGTACCGCGCGATCCGCCGCCACTGCGCGGTCCTGCGGCCTCGAACACCATCATCGTTCCGCCTCCGGTCAGCGCGCCCATCCGCGAAGGCACGCAGTCGGCGAAGCTCAACATGCCGGCAGCCGCCGTGATCGCACCTCCTCCGTCGCAAGTCACCAACGACCGCACCGTCTCGGGCGCGAGCCTGGGCGATCCGAAGGTCGTGCCGCCTCCGGTCGAAGTCGGCGGACGCTCGCCCGACAAGCGCGCCATGCTCGCCATGACGGCATCCAATCAGGTCGTGCCTCCGCCGCCAAGCGTGAGCGGCGGCACCTCCATGAACGCCGGCGGGCGCGGACACAATTCCACACCGGGAGGCTTCGGTACAGTTCTCTCCGCTGACAACATCGTGCCGCCACCGCCGTCGATGTCCTCCGACAGTTCGGGACGCGGCGCGGGGCACGGGCCCTCGGGCGCAACGCTAGGATCGGCGAACATCGTCCCACCACCACCAAACCTCAATGGCGGGGACGCCCTCACCCGTCGCGGCACTGGCAATCGCGGCGCAGGAATGGGCGGACTTAACGAAGCGGGCTCCGTGCTCGCGCCACCCGCACCGGCAGCCGGCGGCAATGGCGGCGGAAAAGATGTCGTGGTATCGAGCGAACCGGGATCAGCGAAGGGCGTGCCGAGCGGCAGCACTCCAGGCGCAATCGCAATGTCGCCTTCCGGCAATGCCAAGAGTGGCCTCGGCGGTTCCGGCGATGGCACCGGCATCGGGCGCGCCACGGGCCCGGGCAGCGGCATGACCGGCGAAGGATCAGGCGCTGCGAAAGCCGGCACCGGACGCGGCTCCGACCCCAACTCGCATGGAGGAATCTCGCCCTACCCGGGACCGGGCGGCACAGGCAACGGAACGGCAGGCACTCCGCCGGCTCCAGGCGTCAGCGTTAACGGAGGCAACACCCCCGCGATCATCAACCTGCCACCGATGCCCGGCTTTGGTACGGGCGGCGATCCTACGGTCCCTGGCAGATCTCCAACCGCCAGCGGCCGTCCGGCCCTGCGCGTAACTACTAAAGGCACATCGCGTTCCGGCGGAGCCTTCAACCTCTACGGTCACCTGCCGGGAATGGTCTACTCGACGTCCTTCACGATCAACGGATTTGGGACGGTCTCCATGCAGTTCTCGGACCCGCTCACCGCTGACCGCGCCTACACGGAAGATCTCACCACTCCGGAGGTCTTGCAGGCCACCATGCCGGTTCAACTCAAAGGCGCGCGCATCATGATCGAAGGCAAGATGAATCAGTCCGGACATCTCCACGACTTCCATCCCGTCTTCTCCGATCCCGGCGCCCCCGTGGCAAAAGTAGTAGCCAGCGTTTCCACCTGGAAATTCACTCCAGCGCTGCGCGGCAACGATCCGGTAGAAGTCAGCGTGATGCTCGGCTTCAACATCGACACCCGGTAGTGCCCATGTAGCGCAGGCGCCCCCGCTGGCGAGAGCCAGCAATCTAAAAGGCTCCACCAAAAAACATCTACAGTGACCGTCTAAAAGCTAGGCAAACTCCTCGGCCAACGCTCAATTGGTGAAATCGCGATTTTTCAACAGTAGTAAGCAGTCACGGGATTTGACCTATAATAGCGGCCTACACTTACAGCGTCCTCTGCCGGATGAGAGTATTGATGTGAGATCTTTGCCGGTCGCTGCCGCAGTAACCTTGGGCGCAAGCCTGTTCGCGCAAACCATTGCGCCGCTCCCGGGCAAAACGGACGACCACTCTGCTCTCCTCTGCGTCGTGGCCGGTCGCGTCGTGACTGCGTCGGATGGTACTCCACTGAAATCGGCTCGTGTGGCGCTAGTGCCTGAACATCCAGGTTCGCGTCGTCAGATGTATGCGGCCACCACCGATAACGATGGCCGATTCTTGCTCAAAGACATTAAGGAGGGCCGCTACGAGTTCTTCGCCACGCGGCCGGGCTTCGTGGACCAGCACTATCAGGCCAAGGGGGGCGAGAAAGGCGCGACTCTGTCTCTCAAGCCCGGAGACAAAGTGAAAGACGTCCTGTTTCGTATGACGGTTGCGGCAGTCTTGACCGGCCGTGTGACGAACGATGATGGCGAGGCACTCGTGCGGGCGCAGGTCGTAGCCTTACGGGCTCCCAGCGAAGACGAGATCGAAGACGATGTGCTTCTTGCTTCTCGAAAGGAGCCGTTAGTCCCAGTGTCGTCGGCTCAAACTGATGATCGTGGTCAATACCGCATTTTTGGGCTCAAACCGGGCGAGTACTACATACAGGCGACAGATTCGTCTCAGCCCGATTTTGTTGGTCCAATCGATGAGAGCTATCGGGTTCAGGAGTTTTTAGGTAGCGAATACGCGTCGGCTTATTACCCCGGCGTATTCCAGCTCAGTCAGGCGCAATCGGTTTCTCTCAAGCCGGGCGAGGAGGCGCAGGCCGACATTCCCTTGCGCCGCGTAAAGACGGTGGAGATTTCAGGACACGTATTGGGTCGCAACGGCCCGGCGAAGGACGCATGGGTCAGTCTGGAACAGCCTGAGGAGGCCATTGTAGTCATGAGCCACCAGGACTCTACCGATGAGAAGGACAGTTTCCGGCCGAAAGGCGTGACGCCGGGTAGCTACTCCCTCGTCGTCTACCAAAGAAGAGAGCACGAAGACGTGTATGAACCGCAAGCGCGACAAAAAATCGAAGTGAATGGCGAGAACATCGACTCACTCACCATCTTGCTGGGCCTTGGAGCAACTGTTCGCGGTCGGGTTCTCGCTACCGGCGCAGGTTCACCGCCGCTGGATCGAATTTATGTGGGCCTACAGTCAGTCGATGATGGTCAGCAGTTCGGCGCGTCTGAGCGTTTGCGCAAAGGTGGAACTTTTGAAATCCCGGCAGTTCAGGATGGCAACTATTCTGTCCAGGTCTCGGGACTTCAGGACAACTGGTACGTGAAGTCAATTCGCCTCGGCGCAAGCGACATAATTGCAGAGGGTCTGCAACTGGAAAAAGGTGCGGCGGCGGGGACGCTCGAGGTTACGCTCAGTTCTGCAAGTGCCGAGCTGGAAGGTTCTGTCGGCGACGACGATGGGGCGGTGATTGGTGCAAAAGTTCGTTTGATGCCTGATCCCGAAAATCCATACAACAGGTTCCGAACGCGCAGGACACGAACTGATCAGGGTGGCCACTTTTCGCTGGCTGGTCTCGCTCCTGGTAAGTATCGTGTGTTCGCACAATCTCCAATCTCTTCTGAAGGCAAATCTTACCGATCAGAACCGAAAACCATAACGCTCACTGAAGGCGACCACAAGACTCTGTCCGTGGTGCTCGTCAAGCCGCCGGATTAATCGGGATTTTCAGAATCTACAAGAGCCTCCCTCGTCCACTTGCTGAACCCCCTCTATAGTTGACGTAACCAGCGATTGCACCAAAGACCGCCTCTACCCGTCAGAGACCGTGTTCCGACAGCCCACTCCCTCACCCAAGCCTTCGAAACAAAACCGCGACATCATCGCGATAAGCAACGCTCCACCCTGAATCCGATCCCAGCAACCCGGCCAGCACCGACTCAGCAGGAACCAACGCCCACCCCGCCCGTGTCTCGGACAGCGCATCCCGCCATCCCGACTCGCCATGCACGATCTTCAAGTAACCCTTTAAGAACTCTGTTCCGTACAAATCGTGCCGGTCATCCACGGCAACCAATTGACCGGGATACAGCCGATAAATCAAAAATCCTCCCCACCGGTCGGGGCAGAAGATCGCATCGTCAACGCCTCGCAGCGGAACATGTCGTCCAGTCACCAAATCCGTCGAAGCGAGATAATCCACCGCCTTCACGGGAAATCGCTGATCATCGAAGCGCGCGTCTATGACGCGCGAAGACCCAATCCAGCCGTGATGCGCGCAGGCCCACAGAAGCACCACGACGGCGAGCCCAGGCCAAAGCTTCCCGGCCATCTGAGCATCGAAGGCCGACATGCGCGCACTGAACAGATCGAAGCGCGCCAACGCCCCACGCAGTCCGTTCGACACCTCGCGGCTCCCCGCCATCTCTTTCAGAATCACCGAAAGCTGCGGCGCTACGATCATCGCCAGCAAAATCGACGAGACCGGAATGTTCCGCGACGCATACATCCCGGTATAGATCGCAAACAGCACGACCAGCAGCTGACTCAGCGTGATCTTCTTGCGCGCGCCCGCCGTCCCGACCACCGCCAGCACCACCAGCACCGCAAAACACTTCTGGGGCATGCCATGGAAATTCGGCGAAAGAAATTCGTCGATGTGATCCATCAGGAACCGGTCGCTCAGATACCAGTAGATGTGGACGTGCAGCTGATATCCGTAGGGATTCGCCAGCGTGAACAAAGCACAGACGACCCCGGTGATCGCAATCGCTTTTGCCCGGGCACGAGCAGCCGCCTTCTCGGCGATGTTCCGCGCACTCCAGGCCAATACCGCAGTTCCAACGAAGTAAATCCCCAACAACGCGAAGCCCACCAAAAATCCGCCGTGCAGGTTCACCCACGCGAGCATCGTCAAAGGCAGCCACACCAGCCGGCGCCAGTTCCCTTCCGCCTCGAACCTCTCCAGAACGTCGAACCAAATCAGGGCCAGCAGCCAGCTCACCAGGTGCGGGCGCGCCAGAAAATGAATGGTCGATGCCGCCAGTGCCAGCAACAAAGTCACAATCGCGACCGGCAGATGCGCAGCCAGCGCCATCATCCGGCGAAACACCAGCGCAAACGCCAGCGCGATCACGAAGCCTGTCAGCAGCACCACGCCATTCAGTCCAGCCAACGCATGCAGCGTGCCCACGACGTAGTCATAGAGCCACTCCCAGGCAAACCAGTCGTGCCCCTGCATGACCGAAGAAAACGGATCAACGCGCGGGACTTCGTGCGAGCTGCGAATCAGATCGCCCGTGCGGATGTGCCAGCCAATTCCCGCATCCCCCAGCAAGCCTTTAGCCAGCGTCCCCGAAGTCAGCGCCACGAGGAGCAACACGAACACTAGATCGCTAACGGAGGGAACGAGAAAACGCAGCCACGACGCACGCGAAACCGCCCAGGCACTTGCCGCCTCAGCTGTCTCAACGCGCCGCGTCACCGTTTCTTCAACATTGTGCAAGAAGTGGGCCCTTAAGTAGCGTCGACGTAGCGCCGGCGTCCCGCCGGCAGTCGTGAGGGCGTCTCGCCCTCGCCCTCACACTCTTTCTCTTAAAACTTCCAAAACGACAATCCCACGCGCATATGGTGCATCAGGCTATCTGGAAAACTGTAAGCAATCGCAATCCCCATCAGCGCATGCGCAATCGCCAAAGGATACAGGCTGCGGTACGTCCGAAACATTTCCGTAAAAAATAACCCGCCCACCAGGGTCAGGCCCGTCAGGGGCAGATTCGGCAAGTGCAGCAACGCAAACAAAACAGAACTGACCGCGACCGCAGCCCGTCCCCCAAGCAGTTGCTCGAAGCGCACGTAGAAATAAGACTGCAGCAGAAACTGCTGCCCGACCGCCCAAATCACGTACGGCCACAGATTATTCAGCTTCGGCCAGTACGGATTCGCCGGCACCGGATGCCCCCCCGCTACCACCACCAGTGGAATGGCCGCCGCCACGGCGCATCCCACCGCAAGCATCAGAACTGTTCCCCCGCGCGCTGGCCAGTGAAATCCCAGTTCCTCGCGGCTACGTCCCCGCAATCCGAACCACAACACGCTGCCGATCAGCGCAACGATACACCCCGTGTGTAGCGGGCTGCGCGGCGTCCAGAACACCAGTTCCAGCAAGCCCAGCACCAGGAGGATTTCCGCCCACACCGCGCCCCTGCGCCCCTGCGCGGCCAATGCGGGCACCGCAGACCCAGCCTCTGTCGGGGCCGAAACCACCTCCGCATCTGATATAAAACTTTTCGACCTCACGGGCATTCCCGCAATCTTATAAGTAGGTGTTATGCCCAGCAAGAAAACATCTCGTGTGCTGGTCGTCGGCGCCGGATTCGGCGGACTCAATGTCGCGCGTTCGCTCGCGAGCGCCCCGGTCGAAATCACCATCCTCGACCGCAAGAATCACCACACCTTTCAGCCACTTCTCTATCAGGTCGCTACCGGAGGACTTTCGCCCGGCGAAATCGCCGCTCCGATCCGGGCAGTCTTCCGCCGCGACTCCAATGTCGCTACCTTGCTCGAGGAAGTCCAGGACTTCGATCTCGCCCGCCGCATCGTCAAAACCAGCGAGCAGGAGCTCTTCTACGACTATCTCGTGGTTGCCGCCGGAGCCACGCACGCCTACTTCGGTCACGACGACTGGGAGCCCTACGCCCCGGGTCTGAAGACCATTGAAGACGCACTCGAAATCCGCCGCCGCGTGCTGCTTGCGTTTGAACTGGCCGAACGGCGGGCTCTTTCCGGCGCCGGCGACGAACCGCTGAACTTCGTCGTCGTGGGCGGAGGCCCCACCGGCGTGGAACTTGCGGGAATACTGGCGGAAATTGCGCATCACGTTCTGGCGCATGAATTCCGCTGGATTGACCCGTCGCGCGCCCGCATCGTTCTGCTCGAAGGTGGCCCGCGCATCCTGCCCGCCTACGCCGAAGACCTTTCGCGCAGCGCTGAAAAACAGCTGCGCCACCTCGGCGTCGACGTCCGCACCAATGCAATGGTCACTTTAATTGAACCCGGCGTGGTGCATGTCGGCGACACGTGCATCGTCGCGCCCGTAGTTCTGTGGGCCGCTGGCGTCGCCGCCTCCCCGCTGGGCAAGCAGCTCGGTGTACCCTGCGACCGCGCCGGACGGGTACTCGTTCAACCCGACCTCAGCATTCCCGGTCACCCGGAAGTTTTCGTCATCGGAGACCTGGCTTCCATCAAGGACAAAGACGGCAAGCCTGTTCCCGGCCTCGCCCCCGCAGCGATGCAAGAGGGTAAATGCGTCGCAAAGGCCATCCGCCACGATCTCCAAGGCAAAGCCCGCGAACCTTTCGACTACTGGGACAAGGGCACGCTCGCCACCATCGGCCGCAACGCCGCCATCGCCCAGTTCGGCAAAATTCACATTTCGGGATTCATCGCCTGGCTGTCATGGCTGTTCATTCACATCTTCTTCCTGATCGGATTCCGCAACCGCCTGCTGGTATTCATTCAGTGGTTCTGGTCGTACGCCACCTACGAACGCAGCGCGCGCCTGATCACGGGTAAAAGCACTCTGCCCGGGTGGTCGGGAATGCAACCAGCGGAAAACGAATCCTCGAACGAAAAGTTCCCCACCGCCCGCGCCGGCTAAGAGAACTGCGGACGGTCGAGCCCGCCGGCAAAGATGAGATGGGTGAGGTTCGCTTTGCCACCGGCAAGTTGGTGGGTCATGGCGTACTTCCTAGGAGCTGGATATCAAACTCGGGCGGCGAGCGTACCATTGAACCCACACACGATCAACGGTCGAAATCAGGAATTCGTCTCCAAGTTCCCGCATTTGCACCCCTAGCTATAATTGACAGTTGTGCGGACCCTACGTCTCTTCGTCTACTGTTCCGCGCTACTTGCCGGAACCGCCTGCTGCGCGCTTGCGCAGAGCCAGGCTCATCCGACTGACACCATCATCGTCATCCCGTTTGCCAACGCGTCGGGCGCTCCCGGCCTGCAGTGGATCAGTGAAGCGTTCCCTGCCTTGCTCAGCCAGCGGCTGGCGTCCCCGAACATTTTTCCTCTGACCCGCGACGACCGTATGCGCGCCTATGATCGCGCCGGAATTCCTCCCGAGGTTCAGCCTTCGCGCGCCACCGTGTATCGCCTGGTCGAGGCTATGGACGTCGACTACGTCATTCTCGGCCGCTTCACCTTCGACGGCCGCTCCTTCACCGCAACCGCGCAGCCGCTCGATATGCAGCACCGCAAGTTGCTTCCGGAAGTCACCGAGACGGGCGGTCTCATCGACCTGATCAATATCCAAACGGCGCTCGCCTGGGACCTGTTGCACGCCATCGAGCCCACCGTTCCCGTCGACCGGCACAGCTTCGTCAACGGCACGCCTCCGGTGCGGCTGGATGCTTTTGAAAATTACATTCGCGGTATTACCACCGGGACGAACGCAGAAAGAATTCCTCACCTTCGTGAAGCCGTTCGCCTGAATCCGTCGTACACCGAGGCCTGGCTTCGCCTGGGCCGCGCTTACTTTGACGAGCGCCAGTACGATGAGACCATCTCCGCGCTGAGCCATGTTCCTTCCACGGATCCGGGCGCGGGTGAAGCGAATTTCGATCTGGGCGTCGCTGCGTATTACGTGGGAGATTTTTCGCGCGCGGAAAGCGCACTGAACTTTGTCGCCCTGCGCCTGCCGTTGCCCGAGGTCTACAGCAATATGGGTGCAGTCGCCATCCACCTGGGCAAGCAGAAAGACGCTACGGAGTATTTTCAGAAGGCCGCACAGGCCGATTCGAACGACGCCGATTATCGCTTCAATCTCGGCCTGGTTCTCTCGCAAACGGGCGCCCGCAGCGAGGCTGCCGAGCAGTTGAAGCAATGTCTCATGCTGAGCCCGACCGACACTGAAGCTCGCGCCTTTCTCGACGAATTGCCCGACACCACGCGTTCCTCGCGACTGCCGTCCGAACGCATCAAAACAAACTACGACGAGAACACGTTTCGACAGCTGTATCTCGGGATCCAAGCCGCGGCGGAAGAGCGCCTTGCCAAAACCGATCCCGCCACGCACGCCGTCTTCCATGTAGGCCGGGGCCAGGAACTGCTCGCGCAGGGATTCGTAGCCGAGGCACAGAAGCAATTCGAGGAAGCGGTGGCCCTCGATGCGGCCAGTGCCGAAGCGCACGCCGGACTGGCCCGCGCCCTCGAAGCCGCCAACGACATAACAGCAGCTCGCGTCGAGGCGGAAAAGGCACTGGCCATCCGCATTTTCGTTGATCCCCTTCTCTTACTCGCGCGCCTCGATTTGCGAGACAATAAAGCCGACGACGCCGCCCTGAGCATCGATCGGGCGTTGAAACTCGATCCCGCCAACTCTTCGGCGCGCACCCTCAAGCGCGCCGTAGCCGCCAAGCTGGCGGAGAAAGCGCCGCCGGTGACCAACTGATGAAAACGCCGCATGGAAAAAACAGAAGTGGGTGCCCCATCCTAAAGTTTCGCGTCCTGTGCGAAAGATTAAGGTGGGTCTTGACCGGAACCGCAAAGTTGCCTCATGTATACGCGCTGATCGCCTTGGCGATCTTGGCGGTTCCGACGTTCGCAGCGGCACCCACCACCCAAGTCCTGAAGATCGTTCTCAACGACACCATCCAGCCCATCACCGACGAATTCATCGGCCGCGCCCTGACTGAGGCCAAGAACTCTCACGCAGATGCGCTCCTTATCGAGATCAACACTCCAGGCGGGCTAGTCGATTCCACCCGCGAGATCATCGAGAAGATTGTTGACTCGTCCGTGCCCGTAATCGTCTACGTTACGCCCAGTGGATCGCGCGCGGCGTCAGCCGGATTCTTCATCCTGGAATCGGCCGACATTGCGGCCATGGCACCCGGCACGAATACCGGCGCCGCCCACCCCGTCACTCTCGGTGGCGACAAAATGGACGACATCATGAAGCAGAAGATCGAGAACGATCTTGCTGCCTTCATGCGTTCAGTCGCATCCCGACGAGGCCGCAACGTCGATGTCGCCGAGAGCGCAGTCCGCCAGTCCAAATCCTTCGCGGAGCAGGAAGCCCTCTCACAAAAACTGATCGACTATGTCGCTTCCAGCGAGGACGATCTCTTCCGTCAGATCGAAGCCAAGCCCATCAAGCGCTTCGACGGGAAAACCGTCGCCCTGCACCTCTCCGGCTCAACCGTCCGCCCGTTCGAGATGACGCTGAAGCAGAAGATCCTCGATCGCCTGATGGATCCCAACGTTGCATTCCTGCTGCTCGCGGTAGGACTGCTTTCCCTCTACGTAGAATTCAACCACCCAGGAGCGGTCGTGCCCGGCACGGTGGGCGTGGTTTTCATTCTGCTCGCGGCCTTTGCCCTGAATCTGCTGCCGGTGCGCTTCGCGGCCCTGGTTGCGATTGCCGTCGCCTTCGCCCTGTTCGTACTCGAGGCGAAATTTGCCAGCCACGGCGTGCTGACCACGGGCGGCATCGTGCTGCTCACACTCGGCGGACTTCTTCTGGTCGACGCGCCCATCCCTGAAATGCGGGTGCACCTGCTCACGGCGATGGCCATCAGCATTCCACTCGGCCTGATCACGGCGTTTCTGATGACGATTGCCTTCCGCGCCCGCCGCAACAAGGTCGTCACCGGCGTGCAAGGCCTGATCGGCGAGATCGGCGTCGCACAGAGCCCGCTTGTTCCCGAGGGCAAAGTCTTCGTGCACGGCGAAATCTGGAACGCGATTTCCTCGGCACCCGTCCCGATCGGCGCGAAAGTAGTGGTGCGTAGGGTCGAAGGCCTGCAATTGGAAGTCAGTCCCGTACCCTCTGTCAGTGAGAACCAAGTCGTGAGGGCCATTTCCTGACGAAGCAAGACTCGTAACCAGAAATATCCACCAGAACGACTCGTGAAGAAAACGCCTACAAGTTACTCTTTGCGACCTTCACGCTCCCTTAGCGTACTTTGCGGTTAAGTGCTCTTCAGTCCGCGGTGTCCAGCCCCCAAAGCCTAACGCCCAATGCCCAGAGCCCGACTCCCATCCCCGCACCTATCCCGACAACACCCGAGCCTGTCTGTGGATCACAGACAGCTCGTTCAACTGCGATACAATCCGCCTTAGACACCGTCCAGAACTAAACCGCGCCGGGAGGCGCCGCTATGCTTTCGTTGACAAGTATTCTCGTCCTCGTCGTCGTCATCTACATCCTCAGCTCCATCAAGATTCTCGCGGAATACGAACGAGGTGTCATCTTTCGCCTCGGCCACCTGTTGCCGCAAGCCAAGGGGCCCGGCGTTATTCTCGTGTTTGCGCCCCTCGATCGCATTGTGCGCGTCTCGCTCCGGCAGGAAGCCTTGGAAGTTCCTCCCCAGGACATCATCACCCGCGACAACGTCACGCTGAAGGTGAACGCCGTCATCTTCCTGCGCGTGATCGATCCCAACAAGGCCGTGGTCGAGGTCTCGAACTACGTCTACCAGACCTCGCAATTCGCGCAGACCACGCTGCGCTCCGTGCTCGGCGAGCAGGAACTCGACGAACTCCTCTCGCACCGCGAGAAGATCAACCTGCGTCTGCAAAGCATTCTCGACACGCACACCTCTCCCTGGGGCGTGAAAGTCACCAACGTCGAGGTCAAGCAGGTCGACATGCCGGAATCCATGCTGCGCGCCATGGCCAAGCAGGCCGAGGCGGAACGCGAGAAGCGCTCCAAGATCATTCACGCGGAGGGCGAATTCTCAGCGGCGCAACGCCTGGTTGACGCCGCGAAGTTGCTCGCCACCGAACCGGTCAGTGTGCAGTTGCGTTATCTGCAAACCCTGACCGAGATCGGCGTCGAGAAAAACACTACGGTGATCTTCCCCGTTCCGGTCGATTTTTTCTCGGGCCTACAGAAAATGCTGGGCAAGGGCGACGGCGAGATAACTCCGGCAAAAGCCGGATAGGCGCAACTTTTCGGTTCGTGACGGGCTAACACCCTCTGGAGACAAAATGGGTTCACAAGACACGGAAATCACGCTCGGCACCGGCAAGATGCTGGCGCTCTTCTTTGGCCTGGTCGCGTTGTGCGGTCTTTTCTTTGGCCTCGGCTTTTCGCTCGGGCGCGGCTCGGTGCGGCCGATGGCCGCCAGCGACGCGGCCCAAACCACGGCCGGTCCGGCGCTTCGTCCCTCGGCGATGAAGTCCGGAGGCGCACAGACCCAGAACTCCGGCGACATGACGTTCTACAAGGCCGTCCAGAACAAGGACGCGAGTGCGTCCGCGGCCGACGCTCCCAAAGACGACTCCGCCAAGGCCGATACGAAGACCGACGCTTCCAAGCCCGCCGACAACGATACCGCCAAGGCCGGGCCACCCGATCCCATGACCGCTACCTCCGGCCCCGGCTATTTTGTGCAGGTCGCCGCCGTCAGCAAGCAGGACGATGCGCAAGCCCTGGTCGATGCTCTGAAGAAAAAGCAATACGCCGCGTTCACCGCCAGCACGACGCCGTCCGACAAACTGTTCCACGTGCAGGTCGGACCCTTCGCCGATTTGAAAGACGCGGAAGCCACCAAGGCGAAACTGGTGAGCGATGGCTACAACCCGATCCTGAAGCGTTAAGGGATTCGTCTTCTAGCTGGCAAAAGGCGGGCGCGGGCTATCGGCACCATAGCTACTTAGTATTACTCACAGCTAACATAGGCCCTAGGGCGACCTATAGACGCATCGCGGAGTGCCAGATGCCCGTGTGAGGGCCACCCGGCCCCTCAAAATGCAGCCAATGGGCTCCAGAACGCCGGGAATGGGCGTCGTAGAACATGCCCGGACCCCCTTTCAGAGGTCCGGTTCGGCCGTAAGCCTAAGATAATAACTATAACTTATTGATACTTCCTGTAAGTGATTGAACTTCGCTCAAGGGATGGTGCCCCACGTTCGCGCGTTCTTGGCGCTAGCGTGGGCCTCCTAAGTGTCGGGAGTACTTGTTCTGCTCTGTCCGCCAATAAAGAAAGAGGCTACGCGCCCGCCGCCATCGCCTTCCCTTCGATCTGCGCTTTCAGTTCCGGCGAGCACTTCAACGTCAACCCGCACAGGTTGCAGCGGATCAAATGGTTTCCGCCCAGCGGAATCACGGGAATAAAAAACAGCGTGAACCACCGTTTCGATTCCATCGCGGTAAACATTGTCGGCCGCGAGCACTTCGAGCAGGGATACTGAATCTGCCGGATAGGCGTGGTTTTCGTGCGTACTCCGAAGAGGAAAAACATGCTGAGACCTCATTTTCTGGGGAGTCGCGACGAACTGTAGCACGGGTCCATCGGCCGGGCAGCAGTACGGAAGTGTCTGCCCGGTCGGACTCTTCGCCGGTCTTAAAGAATTGCGCAGTGAATAATACCTGGCTCTATGCTGTGCTGAACCTATGGGCGGTCTGCTATCCACACCGTTGGTGAAATCGCGATTTATCGCCAAGTGACACTCAAATGACCATGATGAGGACTTGCTTGCACACATCGGCGGGAACGGGATAGCATTTTGGTGTGGGCAAGTTGCGGCAGATGCTCGCGTCTGTGCTGGTCCTTGCGTGGGCCGCTCCGACCGTATTTGCCTGCCTGCCCAACCCACAGATGACGCAGTCCGAGATGGCCTGCTGCAAGAAGATGGCTGGCGACTGCAGAATGGGTGCCGAGCAGCATCCTTGCTGCAAGACTGTATCGAGTTCACCTTCGCCCGTAGCGTCTCTGCAGTCAAAGATTCACTTCCAACCTCTAGCCGGATTGGTTGGTCTTGTCACTCCTCTGGAAGTGACATCTATCTCGCAAGTTGATCAGACTCTCGCGCATTTGGGTCTACCGCCGCCCGCACCACCCGGTCCAGGCTCAATTCTCCGAATCTAGACTCCGCGACCGTTCGCGCTCGCACGGCAATGTACGTGTGTCAGCACATCGCGGAGGAAATTCATGAAATTTGCTGTAGTCCTTTTTGCAGTTGTCGGACTGCCTGCCCTTGCCATTGCGGCAGCCCATGGGCCAGTGTTTGGGCTTGCCACACCAACAAACTCCCAAGGCGAGTGGAGCTTTGACGTAGGGATGTTCGGACGGAACACGAGTCTTGGTACGCAAGCATCAATCCGGGGTCTCGTGGCCTATGGCTTCACGCCGCACTTAACTCTCTCATTCACGCTGCCAGCAGTTGTCGGAGATACTCCGCTCCCACCTACACGAATCCAGCCTGGCGCAGACTTCGAATCCACCCTCGCGTGGCGATTCCAGCACAGCGCCACAAAGGTTGGTACTCGCATTGAGAGCACAGCCCTCGCGGGTCTGGTAGTTCCCGGTCCTCAGTCAGGCTTCAACGGAGTCGTGCATACAACGAACGCGCCCGGCACGATGTTCGGGGCGGTCACCGGAATGGCGTCACGCAGCCACTACCTGTGGCTCGGCTGTACGTTCACCAAATTCTACGAGCACAACGGAGACCGACGGCCCGACGTGCTCGACTACAGCTTGGTCTATGGCTACCGTCCCCCGAAATGGCGCAGGCCGCCGGACAAATGGGACTGGCGTCTGTTCGGCGAGCTCGCCGGAGAGCGTTCCAGCAGGTTCTTTCAGGCGAACGTTCCGGTTGCGAACACGCAAGCACACCAAGTGTTCCTCGGACCTACAGCACTGGGAATCTTTCACAACTACACCGTGAGCTTCGGTGCGCAGTTCCCGATTTATCAGAACGTTGGCTCGGCATTTCCGAAGGAGCGAGCTCGATTCGCGGTGAACTTCAGCTACCTGCTCTTCCAGCATGCGCATTCACACTAAGGAAATCAAATGAGAAAACTCGCAGCATCACTGTTGCTTTTCTTCTTGACGGCAACTTCCTCTGTAGCAGAAATCAAGAGCATCAGCATCACGATTTTCGGGATGGATTGAGAAGTCTGTGCACACGCCGTGCGCGTGTCATTGAAAGCTATACCCGGAGTGGACACAGTCGACGTCAGTCTGGAGAAGGGTCTGGCTACGGTGAAGATGAAGCCGGGAAACATGACGACCCTCAAGCAACTGAACGAAGCGATAGCCAGGAACGGTTTCACGATGAAGGGTTCAACGGCGATCGTCGCGGGAACGGTCGTCACCACGAATGGCAAAACAGCCGTACAAGTATCCGGTTCGAACGACGTATTGAACCTTGTTCCTGAGTCGAGCAGTGTGGTCGACGGGGCTTCCTTTACGGGGAAATCCATAGTGGTGGAGGGCATGATTCCCGAAACGAGCAAGGGCAAAGTGCCCGACACAATCCACTATCGGTCAATTACGGAAGGGAAATGAACACAATTGCTCTACAACCCAGCAAACGGTCGGCATTGCTAAGCTACTTCTCACTATTTACGTCGGTGAGTACGCTCTTGTGCTGCGCATTGCCGTCCGTCCTTGTGCTCTTTGGCTTGGGAGCATCGGTAGCGTCGATGCTCTCATTCTTGCCATGGCTGGTCACTCTCTCGCATTACAAGCGAGTGACATTCTTCATATCAGGAGTTCTCATCGCGCTGAGCTTCGTGAATATGTACTACATCGCGCCACGATTGAGAGTACAGCAATGTTCTCCTGACAAGCCGACGGCATGTGAGGATGCGAGCCGGGCCAGTAAGGTACTCCTGTGGATTTCAGCGGTGATATATGCTCTCGGCTTCTTTGTTGCGTATGTGCTTGGACCGTTCTTGGCTTGGCTAGATCGTTGACGAAATCAGGCGTTCTCACCATTGTGCGCGGTTTGTTCGCCCAGACCGCACTAAGGCTTCTGGTTGATCATCAGGTGCGCCCAGGGCGTGTTCGCGTACATGATCCAGGCGCCAGTCTGCTTCGGCTCGGTACCGAAACCCGAGGTCTTGGGATCGAACGGCCACATGATCATCCAATGCGGTGGCTCTTTGATGGGGTTGCCCGAAGTCGCATTAGGATCGCTGGCGCTCCAGTCCGTGGCGCCCGACAGCATGTAGACGATGCCAGGCTCGGTATTAGTCGGCTTCGGCTTGAGCGCAAGAAAGTCGCGCTGCCAGCGCAGCGCCGCGGCGTTCATGCATTGCGCATCGTCGCCGACGGCGCCCGGATGCCCCGGAAAACAGGTGAAGCCGTTGCTGCCTTCACGCAACACGGTCTCGGTGCCGTGCTCGTCCTGATCGACGATGCGCGCATCCTTCGCGATCTCGGGAGGCCCGGCGGCCATCGCGCGCGCAATCTTGGCTTCCTTGGATTCGTCCTTTGAGTCTTTGGTCTGCGCTGAGGCGATCCCGCACATCATCACGCCTACCATTAATAAACCTGAAAGAATGATTCGAATCATCGAGGCCCTCCGCAGCGAAGTCACTGGCGATCGTGCCCGCGGCGACAGAATCTCACATTTCTAGCAACGACCAAAACCGGCGCAGACGGCGAGACCTATCGAGTCCTGCTCAGTTCACTTGCTCGGAAAATTCGCAATCGTCCACGCGTTCGCGTTGGCCGTGATCGGGCCGAAGGCCAGGTAGTGCCCATCGGGCGATGGCATGATCGAGAAGATGTCCCAACTGGGTTGCTTGTAGAGTGGATTTGGTTTGCCGCCGGGACTCATGGTCACGATCGTCGTCCCGCGCGAGGAGTAGCTGGGGAGGAAGAGGCTCTTCCCATCGGCGGCCCAGCCAACGGCAGCCAGTTGTGGGCATCGCTGACAGTTTCGTCGTTGCTTTGTCGGCGAGTGTGATGATTTTCACGTCGCTGGCCTTGTGGTCGAAGGTAGCAATCGCGACGCGCTTCCCGTCACCCGACAGATCCCACGCGGTGAAGTCCGCCTCGGCCGGGACCTTCAGCAATTCAGCCTTCCTTCCCGCGGCCGGATCGAACGCCGTGAACTTGACCTGGGTTTCATCAGCCTCGGCCAGAACGCAGGTGTTGCCGGTACAGTAACCTTCGGGTAGGTGCCAGCTCGATTAATGGGGTCATTCGCTCGGCCCACGGATACCTTGCCGTGAACAAGAGGATGCTATGTCTCACTGAGACCGATGTCAACGCCAGCGCAACTGGCCTTATTGCAGATCGCAAATAATTTTCGCGGGATTGCGGTACGGGAATTGGCTGTGCTGAGCGGGGTGAGTCCTCGTGAACCAGATAAAGATCGGGATACCCGTTCAGTTGGTGCTTTTCGCTGGGTGGGATCGGATGGAGCGGGCAATCAAACCGAGACCACCGACCAACAGCACCAGCATCACCAAGGTCTCGAATAGACTGGCTGGTTGAAAGAAGATGTGCATATTTGCAATTACGCCGGCGAGGATGAACTAGGCGCCGGCAATGGTCAGCAGCCATCCAATCGTGCTCCGACCGTTCCAGAAAAAGATAGCCACTCCAAACAGCATCGGCAGGAGCGTGATGCCAAATGTATTTGTGCCGTAGAAGCTCCAGTACGAACCGACCACTTTCACCTGATTGGTGATGAGATAGCCGCCGATACATGCCATCACAAAGCCGAGCAGGAAATGACCGAGTCCACCTGGCGTGCCGCCTACATCGCTCAAGGAATGGTTTTCCATGCGGTTGAGGATATCAGACCCTTTGTTCAACTCCGTTTTTGTAACCGGCACCGTGCTGTGTTTCTGCATCCAAGGCTCGAACCGCTTTGGAGGAACACTATGGATAGGGCTGCAGTGGAGCAGTTGCTCGATGAAATGCTTTCGTCGCTGGAGGATTTGGAGACCAAAGCTGGAGCCACCTTGCAGTTTTTGAAAGACAAGGGGCATGCTACCGACGAGGATCTCGCTTCCTATCTCGAACAGGCGGGAAACGCGAGCAACGTTCGGTGGCGCGCCGCACGGCTGCGCATGATGAGCCTGCTCTCCTCTGCCCTGAACACCGCGGAGGAGCCGAAAGAAAAAACGAAAGCCAGGCGCGAGCCCGCAAAGACGGCGTCAACCCCTGAGCCTGCAAGCGCTCCACCAAGTGCCATGCCGGAAGACGCTTCCCAAGAGATCCCAGCCGAGCTGGCACAAGCGACGAAAGGGAAATCATCCGCCGATGAACAGTCAGCTGATGCGGAAACCAAAAGCGCGCCGCGCCCGACCCCAAGCAAAACAAAAGAAGACGCAGCATAGAGAAGAACCGACGGTGCCCCACGTTCGCGCGTTTTGTGCGCTAACGTGGGCTTCCCCGCGGCATCATCTTGCGGGCGCGCACTCAGTCTTGCCGTTGCGCCTACTCAAGCCCGATGCGTTTGAGCAAGCTTTGGAACTGTCGATGCCCGCGCAGCGCATCAAAAGCCGGTTCCACGTTCAGATAACCGAGCCAGATCGATCTCTCCTCCAATGCCCGTTCGAGGTACTTGAGCGTCTCCTTCAGTTCTCCGAACCCCGCATGAACCAGCGCATGATCGCATGGCGAAACATACTTTCGCTTCGCGGCCGCCTGCAGCCGCCTGAGTAGGCCGCGCGCTTTCACGATGTCGCCTGCAAGTGCCTGCCCATGAGCCAACCGAGCGAGGGCAAATGCGCTATCCCCAGTAAGGCGCATGGCAGCACCAAGCGCCGTCAATGCCGGCTTGAACATTCCTTTCTGTAGATAGGCCTGCCCAAGTAATGTGTGCGTGAGAAAGAAATTTGGATCGATTTCAAGCGCGGCCCGGTAGTTTTCGATGGCCTGATCGTACTCCCGCACAAAGTAATGCAACCGGCCAACATCGGTGCGGTACACGGGCGACAGCGGATCGATTTCGAGCGCCTTCATCTTTTCGCTGAGCGCTTCCCGATGACGCCCCAGCATGCCGAACATCGTTCCGCGCCAGTGGTACGCGTCCACGCATCCGGGATTCAACTCGATCGCCCGCTGAAAATGCTGCTCGGCTCCGGCCCAGTCCCACTCATAGTCGCGCTTCATGACCCCGATTGCGGCGTGGGCCTCGCCCAGTGATGGATCCAGTTCAAGCGCTTTCCGCGCCGCTCTCTCCGACCTCGAGTAACCCTCCTTCGGCGCCAACCCGTTGTAGTACGCCAGGATGTTGTGGCAATCGGCAATCCCGACATAGCCTTCCGCCCACTTCGGATCGATTTCGATCGCGCTCTGAAAATACGTCAGCGCCTTCTTCACACTCTCCTCAGTCCGCTGGTTCCGCTGGAAGCGCGCCTTCAGCAGAAGGTCATGCGCTTGCGGATTGACGGGACGAGCTTCCAGGCGCGCCCGTTCCTCCGGCGTGAGCATGATGCGGACCCGATTGGCAACTTCACGCGCAATATCGGATTGCACGGCGAGTATGTCGCGCAGATCTCGCTCGTAGCTTTCCGCCCACAGATGCTGATCGCTATGCGCATGGATCAATTGCGCCGTGATACGGACGCGCTCGCCCGAGCGTAGCACCGAGCCTTCCAGCACCGCGTCGACGTTCAGCTCGCGCGCGATGCGGGGCAAGGATTTTCGTGAGGACCGGTATGGCATGACCGACGTACGCGAGATGATGCGCAGCTTGCCGATTTTCGCGAGGCTGGTGATGAGGGCCTCGGTCATGCCGTCGGTGAAGTAACCCTGAGCCGGATCGCCCGAGAGATCGGCCAGCGGCAACACGGCGAGCGCACGAATCTCAGGCGCGCGGGACTGCACAGTCGACCCCAACGAGGGCGCGCCGTAAGTCTCACCATCCACTGACTCGACTGCCATGACGAACCGGTAACCGCGTCGTGGCAGCGTTTGAATAAAACGAGGCGCGGTGACCGAGTCTCCCAGCGTGTCCCGCAGGCGTGCGATGGCGTTGTGCAGGCTGTGCTCGAAATCGACGAAGGTGTCGGCGGTCCAGAGCTGGGTGCGGAGTTCTTCCCGCGTCACGATGTCGCCAGAATGCCGGAGCAGAATCTCGAGTACCTGGAGAGGTTGCCCTTTAAGCGGGAGGCTGGTGCCCCGCTTGCGAAGTTCGCCGGCGCGGGTATCGAGTTCGAAAGGGCCGAAACGCAGCAGACGCGCGGCTGGATGGCCCGGCTGATCGTGGTCCGCCAAAACAGCGCTCAGGCTACCACAGAACGGTTGCCGTCGATTCTTCTAAAGGCCATAATTCCTACCGTTTTCGGGGGGTGCACATGAGATCCACAGGGAAAACACGATTGCGGGCGCGGGCACTGTTCGTTGTCTGGTCGGTCACGATCGCGCTCGCGGCGCGTGGAATCGCGTCGGATATCCCCAGGGAGGCGGTTCGAGGAGAAGAACACTACGTCATGCGCGATGGAATTCGAATCTACCTCTGGGAAAAATATCTGCCTGGCCAGGTTGGATCTTTCGCGCAAACCGGCAAGATCGTACTGCTCGTCCATGGGGGAACGCGATCCGGACGCTCGCTTTACGACCTGCAGATTCGCGATTACTCGCTGATGGACTTTTTCGCGCAGCATGACTACGACGTATGGGCCATCGACATCCATGGTTATGGACACTCCGACAAGACGGACGATTGGATCGATGTCAAGTCAGCCGCAGCCGACATCAGCGCAGGAGTCGAATACATTGCCAAGCTGAGGGGAGTCGGCAAGGTTGATCTATTTGGCTGCTCGGCTGGAACGCAGAGGGCCGGTTTGTATGCGATGGAACATCCGGAACGGGTGGCCCGGTTGATCCTGCAGGCAGGCTTCTGGAAAGGCAGCGAAGAGTCTCGGGCAATGAATCGCAAGCGGATTGAGAACGGCGGGCAGCCGCTACCTCGTAACCGCCCCACCACCGAAGCCGATTTCCGCGACGGTTTTGTCCCGGGCCAATTCGAGCAGGACGTAGTCGACGAGAGCGTAAGAATCGGCATGCAGAACGACCGGCAGCGCCCCAACATTTTCGCGGAATACGCGAAGCTGCCGATCCTCGACCCGAAGCGCATCGTGGTCCCTACTTTGATCATTTTTGGAGAGAAAGATTTCGCAGCCAACGACGCGGACCTTCTGCCGTTTTTCGAGCAATTGAGTACACACGATAAAAGCTATGTGCAATTGCCGGATGGCGGTCACCTGATGATTCTGGAGAAGGGCCACCGCCGACTGCAGCATGAGGTTCTGAGTTTCCTTGACCGCCCGTAGGTTGCCAGGGTGGAGGAATTCAGGCGTCAGCGGCGATAGATGAAGAAGTACATCATGGCCGCGATGATCAGCAGGGTCAGCAGAAAACGCACGATCGGGCTGACCTTCGTAGCCTGCGGCGTGATGGGTGTGTTGCTCAGAAGCGACGGATCGAGGTCAGCGTTCTCCACGGTTGTCATCGATGGAGCCGCCTGCTGTCCCGCGACGTCCGTCGATTGCATGGTCTGCGTGGGCAGGAACATTGGCGACAGAGCGGAGTTCTGCTTTCCCGACGTGCTCACGGTTGTCGAGGTGAATACCTGGATTTCGCGTCCGGTGACTTGCGATGCGATCTGTTCCGACAGATGGGGAAAATGCTTGTCGACGAAACCAAGCAGTTCTTCCGCGTAGTGATCTAACTTCTCTTGCGCGGCCGGATTGAAGCCGGGTGTCCCGGGATTGTCGGCATGTACGCTGAACCCGCCACCGGGCTTGCGGTCGACGTGCATGGAGACGCTGATCTGCGTGCCCTGCTGCGGCAGCTGGAGGCCGGGAAACGCTACGCCGAGGGCGGCCACCAGCTTGGCCTGAATCTTCTGCTGCAATTCTTCTCTCGTGGCAGCCTCGAGCGGCGGCACGTTCGGATCCGATGCGCGGGCAATGAACCCACCCTCCGGCTTCGGCTCGATGCGATACACGCATTCCTGGACGAGGCGTTTGATCTCCATGAAGGGGAATTGTAGCCCGGATTCTCAAGCGGGGCGTGGTTACGTCGGTGCTGGCAGGGGGGATCGTCCTGCTTGGCCGCGCCGGGTGCCAAAGGCTCCGGGCGCACAAATAGAAGGACGGCAGGACGTGATATGCCCGCAGCCATCCATCGATTGTCGAGATGGCAGTTCAGCCATCCCGTGATTTGTCCTTACTGAATTACGAAACGCTGCTCAGCTAGCTGCGGACTGCGACCGACACCAGTTCAGGATTGCAGCGGGAATTCTGCATCGATTTGATCACGTCTTCGGCAGTAAATCTTCCCATGGTGAGCGCGAGCTTGCGGTTGGACGTCGTCTGAATGGCGGCGCGGTCGATGCGCTGCACATATTGGGGCCCGCGCACACCGCCGCGGTTCAATCTCACGACAAACTTGGTGTTTTGCATGGGTTCCTTAGTGGATCAGGCTCGGATAATTCTATTGTACGCGATGTTTCGGTTTTGCGCTTGGCTAAGTTGCGTGTTGCCGCTGTCATAGAAGCCGGTCTTCATTCCGCTAACTCAGGCAAAAACTTCATCCTTGGAAAAGAATTTAGTTTTGGTAAAGTTCCCGAAAGATATGCGCAGACCGTTGACGCCCTTCGTTCTGGTCATTCTCGTGCTTGTCGTTTCAATGGCGGCAGGCCAAGACCCTTCCTCCTCTTGTTCCATCACCCCGATCCGTCCCAGCCGCGAGGCCAACATGTTCACGCCCGCTCAGGAAGTGGACCTGGGAGAAGTGCTGGTCGAGGTCGTTCGTGACAATGCCAAGGAACTCGATGATCCGGAACTCACGACGTACCTCCAGCAAATCGGCGATCGCCTGGCCAGCAATCTGCCTCCGCTGGGATTGAAGTATCGTTTTTATCTTTCCAATCTGCCGACCGCCAATGCTTTTTCGATCGCCGGAGGTCGCGTTTATGTAACCCGAAAGCTCATCGGCTTCGCCCGCTCCGAAGATGAACTGGCCGGCGTATTGGCTCACGAACTGGGGCATATCGTTACCCACCAGTCCGCCATTGAGTACACGCGCTTCTTCCATGCCGTCGGCATAACCGAGATTAGTGATCAAGCGGATATCGAAGCGAAATTCCATCGCTTCCTGGAAAGCGGCAAGACTTTCACGGTCAGCGGAGAAGACCACCAGATGGAAGCAGACCGAGTCGGCATGGAGGTGCAGGCACTCGCTGGATACAAAACGGATGGACTCGCCGATTTTTTCGATCGCGCCACCGACAACCGAGGCAAGACAGGAAGTTGGTTCTCGGATTTGTTCGGCAAGACTCCTGAGAATTCCAAGCGGGTGCGGGAGATGCAGAAAACTCTGCGGCGCTTTCCGCCGGAATGCACCGCCGCGGGCGCACACTCGTCGGACGCTTTTCGGGAATGGCAAGCCAAGGTGGTGAGCTACGCGGGCACTGGACGCAGGGAGAACATTCCAGGACTGTTGTCCAAGAAGGTGCTGGACCCTCCGCTGCAAGACGAAGTACACACTCTGCGCTTCTCCTACGACGGGAAATATCTGCTTGCGCAGGACGATGGCAGTATTTACGTGCTGACCCGCGAACCTTTGGCTTTCAAGTTCCGGATTGAGGCGCCCGACGCCTACCCGGCCCGCTTCTCCGCAGACTCCAAACGCCTCACCTTCTACGATCCCGATCTACGGGTGGAGACTTGGGACCTCGACAAAGGCGAGCGAACCGAAGTGCATGAGATGTATTCGCCGCGCGGGTGCATGCAAACAGCGCTGACGCCGGATGGGAGCACGCTGGCTTGTGTGAATGGCGAAGACACCCTCGTGCTATTCGATACTCTCAAGGACGAACGCATCTTCGAAAAGCAGCGGATTCGGTCTGGTGAAGTGGCGCTCGGAGCGCATTGGGGGAGTTACAGCTACCAGATTCGTTTTCTGAACATGGGCTTCTCGCGCGATGGGCGATACCTGCTGGTCGCAAGCGCGGATTCAGTATTGGCCGTTGATGTTCCCGCCCGTCACGAGGTTCCAGTGAGCGGAGCTCTCAAGCCATTTCTGCACGGTGCCTTCTCGTTTATTACCGACAAGACTCTGGTAGGCAACGAAAAGAACGGATCGCGTGCCGCGTTGCTTACTTTTCCGGAAGGCACGATTCTGCATTCCTTCGAACTCGGTTCTTCGGCACCTTTCCCTGTGGCGAAGGGAGAGTACGTCCTGATGCGCCCCATCCACGACTATGCCGTGGGCGTGCTGGACATGCGCTCCAACACCATCGTGCGTGCCAGCAAGACGCCGGCGATGGATGTCTACGGAGACGTCGCCGCCAGCATGCTGCCCTCCGGGGAACTAGCGCTTTTCGGGGCCGCTCCCGCGCCCATTGCCAAACTGGCCTTACCTCGCGGGCATTTCGGGGAGGTGGAGGTTGCCGACTTCTCCGACGACCTGAATTGGTTGGCGGTCTCCACCCGCTCTCGCGGATCGGTGTGGAACCTTTCGAATGGAGCGCGGCCTTACAACTTGAAAGGCTTCCGGGGAGCTTGCTTTGCCAAGGATGGAAATCTCTACCTGGACTTCCCTAAGCGAGACAAAGTCGATCGGTCCATTGTTCGGGCGGACCTTCGTCAGGTGCAGATGGCGATTGTCGAAAAGGTAGATCCCGGCAGGGTCTGGCAGGAGTGCGAATACCTGGTCAGTCTCAAGGGAAAGGACGAGAACGTCTCCCCCAAAGACAAGGACAAGCAGAACGACGATTCAGAGGACGAAGACCGGAGAGACTATCGCTACGAAGGCACGAAGATCTCGTGGCGCGATGTGTACGAACCCTCTGAAACAAACAAAACGCTCGAAGTCCGGGACGCGCTGACGGGCGCTCCCCTGTGGTCGAAGACTTTCAGCAAAGTCATCCCCGCGATTTATACGGACGCGCCGTCCAATGTCGCGGCCTTTCGCTGGAGGCTCTCGACGCCGGGAGCCAAGGCGGAATTGAAGACTTTGCCCGCGGTCCTGCGACCGGACAGCGGCGGACGTGATGACGACTACCTGATTGAGGTGGTCGAACTCAGCAGCGGAAAGTTCCTGAATGCCATCATCATCGATACCACCAATGGAGCGATCGACTTACACAGAAACCTGGTCACGCGAGACTGGATCGTGGGCTACGACTCGATTGGCCGAACCCTGATCTATTCCCTCAAGACGGGCAAATGTACCGCCAAGTTTTTCGGGGATCCGTGGAGTGTTTCTATGTCCGGAACGCTGGTGTTCGAATACGATCCCGGACGTCTCGCCATCTACGACCTCACTTCGAACAAGAAGTCCGACCTTACCTTCCCCTTTCCGGTTTCCAGCACCTTCTTCACACGAGATGGCAAGAAGCTGCTTCTGCTGACGAAGGATCAGGTCGTCTATACGGTCGATCCAAGGCTCGCAAAATAACCCGCCATTGGTTTATTCGTAGGCTTTCATATGTCCTTGGATCCAGTCCAGGATTACGGGGAAGCGAAACTTTCCCTGGGCTAAAGACTGCGTTATGAAAACGTATGTTTCCGCCGGGTCTGCGATAAGGGTGAACCCGTTCACCAGCAAGAAGGTGTGAGTGGCATCGAAGGCTACACGCTTGTTGCCATCGAGGAATGCGTGGTTGTTGGTTAGCGATTCCATGAAGGCCGCCGCCTCTTCCGCCAGATTGTTGTAGTAGCCATTTTGAGGACGGAAAACGGCGGATTCCAACGCGCCTTGATCCCGCACGCCGTGGATTCCGCCATAGGCTTCAATTTGTCGATGATGTATGGCCAGTACTTCCGCTACCGTCAGGTAGACGCGCTCCTCCATTTACTTCTCGCCAGCCAGCTTCTGGTACAACTCGCGGTACTGCTCGTTGGAGCGTCGGGAGGCTTCCATCACTTCCGGACGAACGAGGCGCTGCGACGGGACCACATTGCGCAAGTAGAACGTGAGCGCCTGCTCCAGCACATGGCGCTGGCTCTGGCCATTCTTCTCGGCGACCGCCACAAACTCCTCGTAGAGCGTCGCATCAATCTCGGGCGTGAACTTCTTGGTCTTGGGAGCTGCCACGGATTCAACCTTCCATTAAAACGTGAGGATACACCAGCTTACAAGTTAAATCAATATTAATCTTGATTTATCCATCAGATTGATATTACAGCACATACAATCAAGACCCGGGAGATTTGCCACCCCGGGTCCCGATTCAGTGGAGCTGAACTCTTTTCTACGCCGAGGCAGCGACCGGTGTTCTCCCCTGGTCGGCGCGGAAGCGCAGCAGCGCGGCGATGTTCCCTACCCGGTCGAATTCCGCACCACTCTTGACGTAGAACAACTCGATATCGCGGCGGATCGCTTGCGGGATTAGCGCCTCGCAGACGTCTTCCAGTTCGCGGGTGGCTCGTCCGCAGACTACGCAGTACGGAACCATATGGGAATCGATATGGCCGCAGTTTTCGCATTCGACTCCTCGCGCCGTGTACTGGTCGCCCAGAAAAAGCGTCTGGACTTCTCCTAGCTCGAGCGAGCGCAGGACTCGGCGCAGGCCGGTGACGCCCCGGCTGTTCCCTTTCGCCATGCTCATCGCTTCGCGCAGCAGAGTGTCGCGGCGGCGGTCCTGATCTTCGCGCAGTAGCCGGTTGGCGTTCTCGCGGATCTCGTCGTGAGTCACGGAGGCGATGTCGGCGGGAAAGTGCCCCAGCAGGCGCTGGCGCACGTAGGGGTGCAGGTGCGATTCGAATTCGGACCAGTTGGTGTCGTGGCAAGCGACCACCAGGCGTTCCCACAAGCCGCGCTCGAATTCTTCTTTCAGCCGATCGGCGACCTGCTTGTAGTGCTGCATGAATTCGTTGGCCACACGGCGCTCAACGTGTCCCGCGTTGTATCCGCCGTAGCCATCGCTCCGGCTGCGCGGCAGGCTGCGGAAAAGCTCGCCGCGCTCCTTCAGTTCGTCAAGACGCAAGTCCAGGAATCGCCCGCGCTGGCGATCGACGAGCAGCACGCACAGGTTGGGCTGCGCTCCCAGCAGGGCGGCGAGCGGCTTCAGATGGAAACGCCGGTTCACGAACAGTTGCGTGCCTGCCAATTGCGGGGGAAGATCGAATTCGCGCCATATTTTCTTGGCGCTCGAAGCAAACACTGCCTTGGCGCGAGCCTGGTTGCCGCGCAGGTTGCCGGCCATTTCCAGGATGCGATCCAGGTCGGCGCGTGCGCCTCCGTTCTTGCCCTGTTTCTCGCTCTCTCGTAGCGCCTGGCGGACCAGGTCTTTCGCAAGAATCGCTTCTTCCTTGTGCGACTTGTTTTGCGGAGTGCGCGGTTGAAAGTAAAAACTCAGGGCACAACCATCGGAATCGGCCTGAAATGCGGCTAGTTCACGGATGTCCTCGCGGGTCATCATCACGAATTCTCCTAATTGCCGGGAATCTGTTAGGCGGTATTAGATCGTGCGAGCGGGGTCTGCTTGGACGGAGCGGCGAACATCGGAGATTTGCGCAAGTGGTCGCAGGCGGCCTTCACCGAGGCGCGCACATCGTCGGCCTTGCGGTCGGTGATGACGGCAATCTCGTCGTCGGTAAAGCCTTCAATGGCCTGCAGGATGAAAGCCTCGCGGGCGCTGCGGTCGGTGCCGCGCAGGGCGATTTCAACCAGGCGCAGCATTTCATCGGACGAGGCGATTTGCTCGGGCGTCTCGATCCGGCGATCGGCGATGACGGTCGCTCCCAGAATCGCTTCATCGGGTTGATGGAACTGAAGTTCAGCTTCGTCGCTGGCGCGGACATTGCGCTTGCGAGCCGAATCCTCCAGATGCACGTTGCCGTTGTGCTGGTCGGCGCCGGCGCTCATCTCGTCGATAGCGCGCATGGCAAGCCGGTAGAGCCAGGGCTCGAGGGCAAGGCGTTCGGGCTTTTCGCCGCCGTCGCCCAGAGCGCGAGCGATGGCTTCATCGACCACTTCTTCGGTCGAGATGGCGTCGCCTTCGATCTGTTCCGAGGTCTCGCGGAAATACAGTTCGCGCTCTACGAAGCGCTCCAGACGAGCGAGGTTGACGTTGACGTAGGTGCGGATGTCGTCACCGGAAACCACGGGTGCCTGCACAGCCGCCATGGTTTGCTCAAACGGAACCTGGCGTTCGGGCCGGGTCTCCGTGCCGCGCCGCCAGCGGGGGAACTTGTGCGTGGAACGCAACAGATCCTTGTGCCGGGTAATTTGCTGCAGCAGGTCGTCGAA
>Ga0070716_100000046_pt1 | contig 49780 bp, 40 predicted proteins | sample LARL112metaG_FD_71395 | JGI IMG/M metagenome (GOLD analysis project Ga0070716, IMG submission 71395) | Corn, switchgrass and miscanthus rhizosphere microbial communities from Kellogg Biological Station, Michigan, USA - LAR L11-2 metaG | ecosystem: Host-associated > Plants > Roots > Rhizosphere... | reverse complement strand
GTCAGGCTTGGGAAAACTATTTTCTCTTCGGCCAGCCATCTGTAGGAATAAAGAACCATGAAGGTTCTAGGTCTTGCCTCATATCCAGTCGAAGCCGCCGGCACTCGTTACCGTCTGGAGCAATTCGTGGAACCGCTGAAACAACGCGGAATCAATCTCACTATAAGTACCTTTCTGGACTCAAAAAGTTTCGAACAAATCTATCGTCCGGAAGCGATTGCGTGGAAAGCATTAGGTTTGGCTAAATTATCGTTGCGCCGACCGGCGGATGTGCTCCTGGCAAAAAAAGCGGATGTAATTCTGGTGCAGCGCGAGGCCATGATTTTTGGACCGCCGCTGATTGAATGGGCAGCGACTCGCATCTTCAAACGGCCGATGGTGCTCGATTTGGACGACGCAACTTACGTTTCATATACTAGCCCTACATACGGAAGTCTCGGAAAAGCCTTGAAATGGTTCAGCAAGACTGATGATTTGATCCGCTGGGCCACGGTGGTGACGTGCGGAAATCGCGCCATTGCTCAGTATGTTTCCGGCCGGGGCGCGAAAGCGCGGATCATACCGACCGTCGTCGATACCGACGTCTTTCGCCCCTCCGCCCGCGACGCTGTTCGCGAACCGGTCGTGCTTGGCTGGATCGGAACACATTCGACGTTTCCGTATTTGCAGTCTATCTTTGGAGTGTTGGAGAAGCTGGCGAAGCACTATCGATTTCAGCTCAAAGTCGTAGGCGCCGGACGAGACGATGTCAGCGTCAAAGGTGTCGGGGTAGAAAATGTGCCGTGGAAGATGGAACGCGAAGTTGAGGACTTTCAGTCCATAGACATAGGTCTTTACCCGATCGACGCCTCGTTGTATTCAGGAAAGTGGGCATCCGGAAAGTCAGGTTTCAAGGCGATCCAGTATATGGCGGTCGGTATTCCCTACGTCGCGACGCCGGTAGGAGCTTCTGTCGAAATAGGAGAGCTCGGAACGACGCACTTTTTCGCGTCGTCGGATGAAGAATGGTATGAAGTTCTGGAAACGTTGATCGCTAATCCGGATTTGCGAACCAGGATGGGCGCCGCGGGTCGTCGTCACGTTACCGAGCATTACCATCTTTCTGCGCAAGCGGACAAACTTGCGGCCGCCTTACGCGAAGCGGCGGAAAGGTCATGAGAAAAAGGCGATGCATGGCGTCAGTAAACCCCGGCTGGCCGTGCTTGCGATTATCGCGGCGCTGCCGTCGTTTCTTAAGCGCCCGTGCTATCGATTGTGCTTCGGTTATCGCATTGGCAAGCGCGTGCGGATTGGATTCAGCATCATCGACGCCCGGCATTGCGAGATTGCCGCCGACACCCGAATTGGGCATCTGAACTTGATCATTCGCGTGAGCAACCTGCGCATCGACGACCATGTTCGCATTGGCCACCTGAATATCATACGTGGCGGCGACGAAGTGCATCTCGGCCGCTTTTCCGAGATCATCAGGATGAACGAGATTAACTCGATTCCGGACCCCGAAGTCGTAAACGAGATTGATCCGCGCTTCTCTCTGGGTGACGGAAGTATCATAACCACCGGCCACAAAATCGATTTTACCGATCGAGTAGAAATTGGCCGTCGCACAATTATTGGCGGACGCAATTCGTCACTGTGGACCCACAACCGACAAAGAACGCTGCCTCTCAGCATTGGATCTTTTACTTATGTCGGCTCTGAGATCCGTATGGCCCCTGGCAGCGCCATCCCTTCGAAATGTATTGTGGGCATGGGATCGGTGATCACCGGCCGGCTAACCGAGGAAGAGCGTTTGATTGCGGGAGTGCCGGCGCAGTCGATCAAAGAACTCAGTGCGGAGGATAAGTTCCTGATTGAGCGAAAGACTCGACGGGATCTGCCGGATGATCTTTAAGCTCCCGGCCCCGGAAAATTCCGTATGAATGCTCTGCTGGCTTTACTACTGTTGCTGATTAGCGGTGGGATAGTCTTTCTCTCTCCCTCGAAAGCCCCTGCGGCGCTGGTTGTTGCCGCCGCGTTTGCGAGCATCGCCATCATTTGCATTAATCGAATAGAGTCCGACCGAAAGTTTCTCTTGCAACTTTTCCTGGAAGGAGTGCTGATCAGACTTATCGTCGGCACGATTATCTTCGTCTTCAATTTTCAGAACTTCTTTGGCGGCGACGCCGACACTTACGATCAAAACGGCTTCTTCATGCAACAGGGATGGCACGGCAATAAATATTATGCGGCTTTGCCGGAAAGATTTATTCAGAGCGGCGCCGGCGCCTGGGGAATGTTGTATCTGGTGGCCGGCATTTACGAGGTAGTGGGGCGTAATCCGCTGGCCGTCCAGTTTGTTAACTCAGTTCTCGGCGCGGCGACCGCGGTTGTTATTTTCCTGTGTGCGTTTCATATTTTTGGCAATAACCGCGTTGCGCGTCTGGCCGCGCTCTTGACGGCTTTTTTTCCTTCGCTCGTTTTATGGTCGTCGCAGGAACTCAAGGACGGACCCATTGTGTTTGCGCTCGCGCTGTCTATTCTGGCCACGCTTAAGCTCGGCGAGCAGTTCACGGTAAAATATTTTCTCGTCTTAACGGCCTCGTTGGTTACTCTTCTAAGTTTACGTTTTTATATTTTCTACATGATGGTGGCGGCGGTGGTCGGGGCCTTTGTGATTGGGATGCGCAAAGTGACCACGCAGAGTTTCGTCCGCCAGTTCCTGGTCATTGTCGGAATGGGTCTGGCAATGACCTGGCTCGGCGTCATTCGTTCCGCCAATAGCCAATTCGCGCAATATGGAAATTTGGAGGCCGTGCAGCGCAGCAGGTTGGACGCAGCTCGTTCGGCCAAGTCAGGATTTGCTCCGGATGTCGATGTGTCGACCACGGAAGGCGCCTTGACTGCCATTCCCATTGGCCTGGTGTATTTATTGTTCGCGCCCTTTCCCTGGCAGGTCACCACGCTGCGGCAAACCATCACCTTGCCGGAAATGATAGTCTGGTGGGCTGCCTTTCCCATGTTGATTGTGGGCCTGTGGTTTGCCGTCCGGCATAAACTGCGGCAAATCTCACCTATTTTGATCTTTACCGTAATGCTCTCGCTCGCGTATTCGGTCTTTCAAGGCAACGTTGGCACGGCATACCGGCAACGCGCGCAGTTAGTTGTGTTCTACTTTATCTTTGTCGCCGTCGGCGTCATCTTATTAAAGGAGAAACGGGAAGAAAAGGCGCGGCGCAATCGTGAGGAGGCGCTCGAGGCCTTGCAACGTCGCCGGCGATGGAGAGTTTCCCGAAACCAGCCGCCGGTAACGTTAATAAAAGATGAAGGCGAGGAAGTGAAAGTGTGACTGCCGCAATTTGCATCGCTGACTCTCGCTGCCTCTTTAGAACTTAAGATGTGTGGCATAGCAGGAATTGTCCGCGCTGATGGCGCTCCCGTTGATCGCGAATTGCTGGAGCGTATGAACGAGGCAATCCGTCACCGCGGCCCGGATGACGACGGATTTTATTTCAGTAACGGCGTGGGTTTGGCGATGCGCCGTCTTTCGATCATCGATCTGAAAACCGGCCAGCAACCGATTCATAACCGCGACCAGACTGCCTGGATCGTTTTCAATGGGGAGATCTATAACTATCGCGAGCTGCGCGCGGAGCTCGAAAAACGCGGCCATCGGTTCTATACCGACAGCGACACGGAAGCCATAGTTCACGCGTATGACGAATACGGAACTGATTGTCCGAAGTATTTGCGCGGGATGTTCGCCTTCGCTATTTGGGACGCGCGCACAAAATCGCTCTTCCTGGCGCGCGATCGTGTCGGCAAGAAACCGCTGCTGTATGCCCAGGTCAACGGCCAGTTGATTTTCGGATCCGAATTCAGCGCTGTCCTGCTTCATCCGGAAGTAAGTCGGGACGTCGATTTTGAAGCGATTCATTATTATCTCTCCTTTATTTGCGTGCCGGCGCCGCTGACCGCATATCGCGCGATTAGAAAGCTCGAGCCCGGCCATTCGCTGCTCTGGCGCAAGGGTGAAATAAAGATCGAGCGTTACTGGCAACTCGATTTTTCCAGGAAGCTCAAGATTACCGAAGCAGAAGCCGGAGAGCGGGTCATCGATCTCTTGCGTGAAGCGGTGCGCGTGCGGTTGATGTCCGAGGTGCCGCTCGGCGCATTTCTTTCCGGCGGCATCGATTCCAGCGCCGTCGTCGCTTTAATGGCCCAGGAATCGCCTGAGCAAGTAAAGACTTTTTCAATTGGTTTTGAGGAGCAGGATTTCAGCGAGCTGCATCACGCCCGCCGCGTTGCCGAACATGTCGGCGCCGATCATCACGAGTTCATTGTCAGGCCTGACGCCCTCGAGGTGCTGCCGATGCTGGTCGAACATTATGGCGAACCATTCGCGGACTCGTCCGCAATTCCTACTTATTACGTCGCCCGCGAGACGCGCAGCTATGTCACGGTCGCCTTGAACGGGGACGGCGGCGACGAATGTTTTGCCGGTTACGATCGCTATGCCGGAATGAGTATCGCGGAGAAATATGCCGCGATCCCGAGCGTGATCCGCGACGGAGTAATCGCCAACGTGGTAAAGGCCCTGCCCGGCTTTGACGCCCATCCCAACCCGCTCCGGAGAGTAAAGCGATTCATCGCGGGAGCATCAAAACCGCGGGTCGAACGCTATCTTCGCTGGATGAGCGCTTTTAACGAAGATCACAAGCGCGATTTATACACCGCCGATTTCCGTCATGAAACCGCAGAGTTTGATACCGCCGATATCTTCAGGCCCTGGTTCGAGAAAGCCAACGGCTCGGGCGTGATTGATGCCGCGCTTTTGACTGACACGATGACTTATTTGCCAAATGATTTGCTCGTCAAGATGGATATTGCCAGCATGGCAGTATCGCTCGAGGCCCGGTCGCCCTTTCTCGATCACCACGTGATGGAATTTGCGGCCAGCTTGCCTGAGAAATTCAAATTGCGCGGGCTAACTAAAAAATATCTGCTCAAGAAGGTGTTGAAGAAACTGGTGCCGGAAGAAAATCTAACTCGCGGCAAGATGGGTTTTGGCGTGCCGATTGGCCACTGGTTTCGGGGTGCGATGGAGCCGTTTATGAGAGAGACGTTGCTGTCCGAAAAAGCACTGGGCCGCGGATTGTTCAAGCCACAGATGGTGCGCCGGTTTTTCGATCGACACGTCAAGAGTCAGGATGATCACACGCATCGCCTGTGGTCCCTGCTGATGCTCGAGTTGTGGTTCCAGCGATTCATCGATTGATTCAATTCCGAACGGAGGGTTTCAAGTGAAAGGCGTCGTACTTGCCGGAGGATTGGGTTCCAGGTTGCGGCCACTGACGGCCGTCACCAACAAGCACCTGTTGCCCGTTTACGATCAGCCGATGATTTATTATCCGATCCAGACTCTGGTCAACGCCGGCATCACCGACATCATGATCGTCACCGGAGGCAATTCGGCCGGTGATTTTCTCAAGTTACTGGGAAACGGAAAAGCGTTTGGATTGAAGCATCTGAACTACACTTATCAGGAAGGCGAAGGCGGCATCGCGGCGGCGCTCTCGCTGGTCGAACACTTTGCCGGAGACGGGCCGATTTGTGTGGTGCTCGGCGATAACATCATTCAGGGAAATATTCGCGATGCCGTTCGTTCGTATGGCGAACAAAACGCCGGCGCGAAAATTCTCCTGAAGAAAGTGCCCGACCCGCAGCGCTTTGGAGTTCCCCAACTTGACGGCAAACGCGTGTTGAGAATCGAAGAGAAACCAAAGGCCCCAAAATCGGAATACGCCGTCATCGGAATTTATATGTACGACTCGCGCGTCTTTGAAATCATCCGCACGCTAAAGCCCTCTGGCCGCGGCGAGCTGGAAATCACTGACGTCAACAACGCCTACATCGAACGTGGCGAGATGAGTTGGGACGAGCTTCAAGGCTGGTGGAGTGACGCGGGCACCTTCGAGAGTCTGCTGTACGCGTCCAATCTGGTGGCCGAAACCGGCGCCAATCATCTGGAGTTGAAACATGCAGCAGAAGTCGGCGCGAATGTCTAGTGTTTTCCAGCCGGGCGAAATTGCGGGGGTGCTAGTGCGCGACCTCCGCAAATTCAAAGATGATCGCGGCTGGCTGACCGAGCTATTTCGCGCCGATGAGCTGGCGCCCGAGTTCTTTCCCGCGATGTCGTATATTTCGTCAACCGGGCCCGGCGTCACGCGCGGTCCGCACGAACACACCGATCAGGCCGATCTTTTCTATTTCCTGGGTCCTTCGAATTTCAAATTGCGAATGTGGGATAACCGGACCGGGTCGCCAACCTTCAGAAACGTGATGACTCTGATAGTCGGCGAAAGCGATCCAAAGGCAGTGCTGGTCCCCAGGGGCGTCGTCCACGCATATCTGAACGTCGGCGACGTTCACGGCATCGTGATCAATTGTCCTAATCGTCTGTACATGGGCGAGGGCCGTCGCGAAAAGATTGACGAGGTCCGGCACGAGGACGATCCGGATACCATCTTTCGGATGGACAACTAAGTCTCAAGTCGCAGTGCGCAGGTCCCAGGTTGATATGTTTTGAGACTTGAGGCTTGGGACTTGAGACTCCGAGACCTATGAAGATCCTTCGCATCATCACTCGCCTTAATGTGGGGGGACCGGCACGCCATGTTGCCTGGTTGACGTCGGCAACCCAACGGGCGGGGATCGAATCGCTTTTGGTTGCCGGCAGAGTACCGCCCGGCGAGGATGACATGGCCTATTTCGCGATGGAGCAGGGTGTCACGCCGTTAATCATTTCTGAAATGAGCCGAGAGATTTCACCGAAGGATCTCTTGACAATCTGGAAACTTTTTCGCCTGATGCTGCGCGAGCACCCGGACATCGTCCATACGCACACGGCAAAAGCCGGCACCGTCGGACGAATTGCGGGCTGGCTCTATCGCTGGCTGACGCCATCGATACTGTGGGGGCATCGACGTGCGTGTTTTCTGGTGCACACTTACCACGGCCATATCTTTCATAGCTACTATGGAGGTTTCAAAACGAGAGTTTTTCTGACGATTGAAAAAATTCTCGCGTACCCGACCAATCGCCTGATTGTCATTAGCCAGCAACAATACCGCGAGATACATTTAGAGTTTGGCGTAGGCCGCAAGGGACAGTTTGCTTTAATTCGGGAAGGTCAATTTGCGATCATCCCGATTGGGTTAGACACAAGTATTTTTGCGAACTGGGAGCAGCGGCGATTTGCGGCGCGAAAAGATTTCGGCCTGGCAGAGACTGATCTGGCCGTCGGAATAGTTGGGCGCTTGACCGAGATCAAGAACCACGCATTTTTTCTGGCCGCGGTGGCCCGTCATAAGCAGTTATTTGGGCCAGGGAAAACTACAAATGGCGTAGCGCGAAGAGTGCGTTTCATCATTATTGGAGATGGACGACTCAGGAACTCACTTGAGGAGCAAGCTCTTTCTCTTGGACTTCGGGATGAGGTAGTCTTCGCAGGTTCGCGCAATGATCCAGAAGTCTTTTACTCGGCTCTGGACGTAGTCGCACTTACTTCGCTTAACGAAGGGACACCTTTAACGCTCATCGAGGCGATGGCCAATGCGCGCCCTGTCATCGCCACCGCCGTGGGAGGCGTCGTCGACCTGATTGGCAACTGCGATCCGAAGGCCACAAAGCAAGTCAATGCGAAAGCCGAGCAGGCCGCATACACGATCTGCGAACGTGGTATCAGCGTGCCGTCAAATGATTTGGACGCTTTTTGCCGCGGACTTGAATTCCTGCTTGAAAACGCGATCACCCGAACGAAAATGGGTGCGCGCGGACGAGCGTTTGTGGAACAAAACTATTCAAAGGAGCGGCTGGTCACGGATACATTGGCTCTTTACGAGGAGTTGGTTGGGCAAGGCGCGGCGTGCGCAACCGGGCGCAGTCAGAATATTCATGCCGTCTAATCAGGACTACAGCATAGTCTCAGTATGAAACTCATCAAGCAGCAAGACTTTTAGTACCTGAGTTAAGCGCAAATGAAAGAACTCCGCCCGCCTGGTCCGAAAGGCCACCTCTTGACCGGCAACTGGCGAGAGTTCTACAAAGATCAGCTCGGGTTTCTGACTGAAGTTGCCCGCGAGTTTGGCGACGTCGTTCGATTGAGATTTCTCAACGTTCGGGTTTACCTTCTCAGCAATCCCAAATACATCGAATGGGTGTTTAATAGTCGAAATTTCCGCAAGCCGATGTCTTTGCGCCTGCCCATGCAGCGGCGCATCTTTGGAAATGGATTGTTATCCAGCCAGGGTGAGGCATGGTCGCGCGCCCGGCGCCTTACTCAGCCCGCGTTTCATAAAGATCGCTTAGCGACATATGGTGACACGATGGTCGCCTGCGCCCACAAAATGCTGGCTGGCTGGCAGGCGGATCAGGTTCGCGACATTTACGAAGAGATGAGAGGCTTGACGCTGGAGATAGCGGCCAAGTGCCTTTTTGACTTTGACCTGAGTTGTGACGGGACAAGTGTACGCGACGCGTGCAAAACGATCGTGAGCACGTCTGCATCTCAGGGTGGGCCGTTATGGATCCTGGATAATCTGCTCCCTACTCCTAATAACCTTCGCTTTCGGAAAGCGATTAATCAGTTGGACCAGATCATTTACGATCTCATCGCCAGGCATCGAACAGAGAACGTCGCGTCAGATGATTTGATCTCACTTTTGTCGTCCGCGAAAGACGAAAACGGCATTCCGATCAGCAGTCAGCAGCTAAGAGATGAACTCGCAACCCTGTTTTTTGCAAGCTATGAAGCGGCCGCGCTGGGCTTAGCCTGGACCTGTTATCTTCTCGCCCTTTACCCTAACATTCAGGAAACGCTGGTCGCGGAACTTCGGGAAATCATGGATGCGCGAGCTGATCCCAAAGCGGCGCATCTGCCCGCCTTAGTTTATACTCGCACCGTCGTTAAGGAAGCGATGCGACTTTACCCGCCAAACCGAAGTGTGGGCCGCGAGGCTTTGAACGGTTGCCAGATCGGCAACTATCGTGTGCCGGCGGGTACGCAACTATTGATGTCCCAGTGGGTGGTACACCGAGACGCGAGGTACTTTGATAACCCGGAAGAGTTCAAGCCTGACCGGTGGACCACCGAGTTTGCGAGAGAGTTGCCGAGGTATGCCTACTTTCCATTCGGAGGTGGCCCCAGAGTTTGCATCGGCCAGGATTTTGCGATGATGGAAATAATGCTGGTCGTCGCAACTGTTTTTAGAAGGTTCAAGCTCTCGTTAGTAGAGGGACAGGTAGTAGAACCTCGTCCGGATATTTTGTTGCGGCCCAGAAACGGAATAAAGGTTCGTCTCACAAACCGCGAACATTGTTCCGCGAAGCCTAATCGAGATTGAGTGGTCAAAAACAAGTGTTGGAGGAGACTGATACTTGCGTGTACTCATAACCGGCGGCGCCGGTTTCATCGGTTCGCATCTCAGCGACGCATATCTGCAGCGCGGCGATGAAGTATTCATCATTGACGATCTCTCGACCGGTAGTATCGAAAATATCCGACATCTGAAAGACCAGCCCCGGTTTCACTACACGATTGAAACGGTTCACAATCATTCAATCGCCGCCGAGCTGGTAGATCAATGCGATGTGATCTTTCATCTGGCGGCCGCCGTCGGCGTCAAACTGATCGTCGAGAGCCCGGTGCGGACGATCGAAACGAACGTACACGGCGCCGAAGTTATTCTGTCGCTGGCCAACAAGAAAAAAAAGAAAGTCCTGATCGCGTCAACCTCGGAAGTTTACGGCTTAAGCGCCGAGGTGCCTTTTCGCGAAGACGGAAACCTGGTCATGGGCGCAACGACGAAAGGCCGTTGGAGTTACGCCTGCTCAAAAGCGATCGACGAGTTTCTCGCGCTCGCATATTGGCGCGAGAAGAAACTGCCGACCACAATCGTGCGGCTCTTCAACACCGTCGGACCGCGCCAGACGGGACGTTACGGCATGGTCATTCCGACGTTCGTCAAGCAGGCGCTTTCGGGGAGACCCATCACTGTTTACGGCGACGGCACTCAAACGCGCTGTTTCGGTTATGTGGGTGACGTGGTCGGCGCGCTCATGAAGTTAATGGATCATCCGGACGCGGTCGGCGAAGTCTTCAACATCGGTTCGAACGAGGAAATATCCATCCTTGATCTAGCAAAGCGAGTAAAAAAACTGGCCGGCTCGGATTCGGAAATTGTTTTGGTTCCTTACGACGAAGCTTATGAAGAAGGTTTCGAAGACATGCCTCGCCGCGTTCCCGACATTTCCAAGGTAAACAAGCTGGTAGGCTTCAAGCCCGAAAAATCGCTCGACGACATTCTCAAAAGCGTGATCGAATTTCACAGCGGGCGAATGACTGCCGGTAGCGCCTGACCCGCAATAAAACCCGAGTTCGCTCCCTCTGTCTCCGCCTGCAACTCTTGTGACTTGCTTTCCCCGCGTATGATGGAATAGCTTCTCAGAAGAAGAACCTTCAGCCTATGTCGAGAAGTCTCGTTCCAATGGCGTTAGCCTTTGTGCTGACCGTGGCCCTAATCCCGGTAGTGCGCGCGGTATCTCGCCGCTGGGGTTTGGTGGCTCGCCCGAAGACTGACCGCTGGCATAAGAAGCCGACCGCGATGATGGGCGGCGTGGCCATCTTTCTGGCGGTGATTTCCAGTTGGTTGTTCCTGGCCCCACATACTCCGTACGGTTGGGTGGTAATCGGATCGAGCACTTTTCTTTTTCTGGTCGGGTTGACCGATGACTTAATTCACATCAAGCCTTATCAAAAGCTGATCGGTCAGGTGATGGGTTCCGCCTTTGTTACTTATTACGGGCTGGCGCTTCCCTGGAGCAGGTTCGCGGCGCTCAACCTGGTCTTTACAATTTTTTGGCTGGTGGGAATCACAAACGCGATCAATTTGCTGGATAACATGGACGGGCTGGCCGCGGGGATCGCGGCGATCGCTTCGATCTTCCTCGCGCTCAATTTCATCTCAGGCGCGCAGCCGGTTGAAGCGTTGATGCTGGGTATCTTCGCCGCGTCGCTGGTTGGTTTCTTGATTTACAACTCGCATCCGGCCTCAATTTTCATGGGCGACAGCGGTTCGATGTTTATTGGATTCTTTTTGGCCGGCTCTGCCCTGATGAATCTCTCCGGCGGCCGCTCGCGCAGTTTTCTTCCGGTATTGGCGGTCCCGATACTGGTCTTGTTTGTTCCGATCTTTGATACGACGTTCGTCACTATTCTCCGCAAATTATCGGGTCGCGCTGCATCTCGGGGCGGACGCGATCACACGTCGCACCGGCTGGTGGCCTTGGGAATGTCCGAACAACGCGCCGTGTTGTTGCTCTACAGTCTGGCGGCGTCATCAGGGTTGCTGGCGGTCTTTTTCCGCCAACTGAAACCGGACGTTAGCGTCGCCCTGGTTGTTGGCTTCACGGTTCTGTTGACGCTGCTCGGCGTCTATCTGGCGGGCGTCAAAGGATACGATGAAGAGTCACAAGCGATCAGGGCGCCCGATAAACCGCTGTTCGCATTTCTGATTGACTTTTCATATAAGCGCCGCATCTTCGAAGTGCTGCTTGATGTAGTGCTGATCGCACTCGCGTATTGGAGCGCTTATGCCATCAAGTTTGGCCCCTATCAAAACGACGTTCAGTGGAAACTGTTTTTGCGGACTTTGCCGGTGCTGGTGTTTGTGCGGCTGGCTGCTTTCCTGCTGCTGGGAGTTTATCGCGGCATTTGGCGATACACGGGTCTCGACGATCTGATAGTTTTTGCGAAGGCCGTCGCTCTTGGTTCGACGCTCAGCCTGCTGGTCCTGCTGTTTAGATTTCACTTTCAGGGCTTCTCACGAACGGTGTTCATAATTGACGGACTCGTCATGCTGATATTGTTGGCCGGCAGCCGGATCGCTTTTCGCTTCTTCCGACAGTTTCTGCCGGCGGCAAAGGTGAAAACGGGCCGCCGCGTGTTGATTTACGGCGCCGGCGATGCCGGAGAATTACTCTTGCGCGAGCTGCAAAACAATCGCGAGCTACATTACGCCCCGGTTGCCTTCATCGATGACGACCCCAAGAAAAGAGGAAAAGTGATCCATGGATTGCCGGTCTTTGCCGGAAATGGATCTTTGGAAGTGGTAATAAAGAACCATGGCATCGAAGAAGTCTTGATTTCAAGCCCGCAAATTTCCGATGAACGCGTCCGCGAGATTCTCCGAGAATGCGAAGCTGAACGAGTTGCATTAACGCGCATGTCGATTAGAATCGAACCAATCAACAATCTTAGCGGCACCGCAATAGCCAAAGCCGTTTCGAATCAGAACCCGTAACCGGCCAAACAAATTCAAGGATGCGGCAATCAAATTCTCGATCCGTCGTGACCATCAACCTGCCCGGCGCCTGGCGTGCGGTTTTGCTGTTGCCGGTCATTCTGGTGGTGTTTGGATCGTGGTACGTCGTGCATTGGTATCTTGGCGACACCATCGCAGAGTATTCAGTCGACCTCGACGAAAGCGGCGTGGATCTAGCCCAGCTCGCGGTTAAATGGGCGCCTGCTGATCCGTTTGCGCATTTCATGTTGGGTGATCTGGAACAAAAAGATTTCAACCTTGATAACCTGGCGAACGCGGTTCGCGAATACGAGACGGCCGTAACTCTGGCGCCCAACGACTATCGTTACTGGATGGCGCTGGGACGCGCTGTGGAAGCTTCCGGCGATACCAACGAAGCTGAGAGAGTATTACGACACGCGGTGGAGCTGGCGCCGGCATATTCTTATCCTCGTTGGCATCTCGGCAACCTGCTGTTGCGTGAAGGAAAGCAGGACGAGGCGTTTCGCGAACTCACGAACGCATCACAAGCCGATCCCCAATTGCGGCCTCAGGTCTTCAATCTTGCCTGGGAAGTTTTTGGTGGTGACGCCGCCCAAATAGCCAGCGTCACGTGCCCCACGCCGGATGCGCGCGCTGATTTCGCCGTCTATCTGGTTAATAGAACTGAGTTCGACAAAGCCATGCGCATTTGGTCCGGCATTGGCGCGAAGGATAAGAAGAACTTGCGTGAGTCTGGCGATACGCTAAAAAAATCGCTGTTCGATTCCGGACAATTTCATCACGTGCTCGAGATCATGCGCGACTTCGAACCGGAGTTGAATGCTTTGCCTCAGCCGGAAAAGTTTTCGAACGCGGGCTTCGAAAACGAAACGGCTTCGCGCGGATTAGGGAAATTCGGATGGACGATCAACACGTCGCCACAAGCGCAAATGAGCATCGATCACTCTCAATGGCGCAGCGGGCGCAGCAGTTTGAAGATCGTTTTCAAAGCCCCGACGAATCTTGAGGCGATCGATGTTTCCCAAATAGTCATTGTCGAGCCTGACACCTCATATCGGCTCGAGTTTTACGCGCGAACTCTGGATCTGCGCAGCGCCAGTACACCCCTCGCGCAGATCATCAATGCTGTGGACAAGTCTGTGCTGGCAACTTCGACGCCGTTGCCGGACGGAACGAATGAATGGCAGGCAGTTACTCTGGAATTCAAAACCAAACCGGGGATGGAAGGGATTTTGATCCGGTTCGTGCGCGCAGGTTGCGGACAGGATTCCGTCTGTCCCATCTTCGGCACTGTGTGGTATGACGATTTCAATCTCCAACGTGTCAGTAGCGGACCCGGCGCACGCCCTGGCGCCGTCGACAACAACCGCAACGGAAGCATCGACCGCCAGCGTTAAGCGAGAACACACTTTCGCCAGCCGCTTCATCGTGCTGACGATTTGCGTGGCGGTGGTGATGACGACGCTTACGTTTGGGACGGTCCATTATTGGGCCCTCGCGGTTTTTTCGATCAGCGCGGCGACGATTGTCTGCTTCGGCGTTGTTGACGCCTGGAAACTCGGCTCAGTTCAACTCAGTCTCAATGCGCTGCAATGGCCGCTGCTGGGCATGATCGTACTCGGCCTCGTGCAGTTGTTGCCGTTGCGCGCGCCACAGAACATCGCCGGCCTGCCGATTACTCCGTCGCTGGCGCTGTCCCTCGATCCTTATGCAACGCGTCTGGTGATCATTCAGGTCACCTCGCTGCTAATCTATTTTGGCGCGACGTTAAACTTCACCGATTCTCCGGAACGGCTGCGCTTGCTGGTGAGAACGATCATAATTTTCGGTTTCCTGCTGGCAGGTTTCGGTATGACGCAATCGTTCGCGACCGGGGGCGCCAAAGTTTACTGGTTTCGGGAGTTGACACAGAGCACGGCTTTCGGTCCTTTCATCAACCGCCATCACTTTGCCGGCTACATGGAAATGACGATCGCGCTGCCGTTGGGGTTGTTGTTCTCTGGGGTTATCGAGCGCGACAAGCGCGCGATGTACGCTTTCGCGGCCGCGATAATGGGTATTGCGCTGATCATGACTAACTCGCGGGGCGGAATTATTAGTCTCGGCGCCGAGATACTTTTTCTCACGGTCCTGGTTAGTTTCCGATCGAAGCGTGTGCGCCATCAGAGCCGCGCCGCCCGGGCGCGTTTTGCAATGGTGCGAGCAGGGCTGGCGTTCGCGCTGCTGGCAGTTTTGATCGGAGGCGCCATCGGGTTTGGGGGTTCAGAAGTTTTCTCTCGTTTGCTGGGCACGCCGACGGCCGCAGATCCTTCGACGGGCCGCGCCCATTTTTGGAACGTGACGCTGGATATCATCAAAGCGAATCCATATTTTGGGACCGGACTGGGCGCGTTCGGGGTCATCTACACTCGTTACGACACACACAATGGGCTTTTCCGCCTGGAACAAGCTCACAATGATTATCTGCAGGTTCTCTCAGACGGCGGCATCGTTGGAGGCGTTTTCGCTTTGGCTTTCGTCGTGATCCTTTTTCGCCAGGGTTTTGTTCGTCGCGAAACAGACGACCGATTCAGGCGCGGAGTTGCGACCGGCGCGCTGGCCGGCTGCTTCGCCGTTTTGGTTCACAGCTTTTTCGATTTCACTTTGCACACGACCGCAAACGCCCTGCTCTTTTTGGTTCTGGCGGCGTTGGCGACTTTGGACAGCCGCGTCGATCGCCCCTCGCGACGGCGGCGGCGAAGACGGCGACATTCAGACTCGGAGGGTGGTGCAGCGCTGGTTGAATCTCCGCCGTTGGCATGAACGCGAAAGCAACGCGATGGGGTACTGAGAGTCAATAATCACTACGAGACTAAAGCCTGGTTTTGACTCCCTGTCCGCATCAGTTAAAATCCTGAACCAACCGCAATTGGAAATGACCAAATGTTAGTTGCTTTACTTGCCACGGACCTGCATCGCCTCACGGGTAATCTATGCTCGGACTTTCCCCGCTTTTGCGATGAAATAAACAAGTCCGCGGCGAACATCAGTCCGCTTTATCACCTCGATGCGCTGGATTGGTTCGTATTGATTATTTACTTCAGCATCCTGACGGTGCTCTCCGTTTACGGCGCCTATCGGGTGAAGCAGGTGGTCGAGTTTTGGCGGTACTCGAAATTTCCACCGAGACCCAAAGGTCATTTTTCCGAAGCCGAACTGCCGAGCGTCACGATTCAGCTTCCGCTTTACAACGAAATGTACGTCGCGGAGCGTTTGGTGAAAGCGGTAACTGAGATCGACTATCCGCGCGATCGTTTGCAGATTCAGGTGCTGGACGATTCGAGCGACGAAACGGTCCACATCGCGCGGGCGACAGTCGAGAAATTCGCCGCTGAAGGTCTTGATATTCATTACATTCATCGCACGGATCGCTCAGGCTTTAAAGCCGGCGCCCTCGAAAATGGAATGAAGACGGCGAAGGGCGAGTTAATCTCGATTTTTGACGCCGACTTTGTGCCCAAGCCCGATTTTCTGCGCAAGCTTGTCAATTATTTCACGGATCCGCTGGTTGGCTGTGCCCAGATGCGCTGGTCACACATCAACGGCGCTTACAATCTGCTGACGCGGATACAGACGATCATGCTCGACGGCCACTTCGTCGTCGAACAGACCACGCGCAATCGCAGCGGCAGCTTCTTTAACTTTAACGGCACGGCCGGCATCTGGCGCCGCGAAGCTATCGAGATGAGTGGCGGCTGGCAGCATGACACTCTGACGGAAGACACTGACCTGAGTTTTCGCGCGCAGCTAATGGGCTGGCGGTTTGTCTACTTGCTGGACGAAGAAGCGCCGGCGGAAATCCCTGTGGACATCAATGCTTTCAAGGCCCAGCAGCGTCGCTGGGCCAAAGGCGTGCTGCAGGTTTGGTTCAAACTGCGCAAGCGAATCTGGAGCGCGCCGTTGCCGTTGCGCGTGAAGCTGGAAGTTTTTTTTCGCTTGACCGGAAACGTCAGTTACCCGCTGATGATCGTCGCCAGCTTTTTGCAGTTTCCGCTACTGGTGATTCGTTACAATCAGGGCTTGTATCAATTGATGCTGCTGGACGTGCCGCTGCTTTTCTTTTCGACAATGTCGGTGGTGCTTTTTTATGGCACGGCGGTTTGGTATCTCGACAAGACGCCACGGTCGCGATTGTGGCGTCTGCCGCTGGTGATGGGCCTGGGCATCGGACTGGCATTTTCAAATGCGCGCGCGGTGCTGGAAGCGTTTGCCGGCGTGAAGTCGGATTTTGTGCGGACCCCAAAGTATCGCGTAGAAAAAACTGATGACGAAACCTGGAAGCGCAAGCGATATAAACGCAATCACGGCTGGCTGCCGCTCCTCGAATTAACGTTTGCGCTCTACTTTGTGCTGGCGATCGCTTACGCGGTGCGCATGCACCTGTGGGGCCCGATCGCGTTCCTGCTCTTATTCTGTTTTGGCTATGGCTACATGGGCACGATGAGTCTTTTGCAGACGGCGAGCGGCAAACGTCTGGTGAATTTTTGGCGGCCGGCGACAAAGACGAGTTGATAATTAAGGCATCACGAACGACCTTACGGGTATTAGCCAGCGGGTGCGCAAGGGCCCGATGTTTTCTGGGCCCTCGCCTTACGGTCGGGCTGGTGCACCGTCTGACGGACTCATTTTAGATTTCGCGTAACCCGCGGCGCTCGCTGCTCGTATTAAGAACGAACTCGCAACTAAATTGCTCACCAGGGCAAGCGAATCAGATATTTAACGGAGGATTTTCAGATGAAGAGAGTTTTTTTGACTGCCGGATTAATAGCAGCATTGGCGCTTGTCGTCTTGGCGAGCGCAGTCAAACCCGGGAATTTTGCCGGCACCTGGGCGCTTGATAAAGCGAAGAGCCAGGGCCTTTCGCCGGGAATGATGAATGCCGATAGCGTAACCTGGACGATCACGCAGGACGACAAAACGATTTCCATTGACGCGAAAGTTACCGGCGGCCAGCCCGCGGGAGGCGGTGGCGGAACAGGTGGCGGTGGCGGCATGGGCGGCGGCCGTGGTATGGGAATGGGCGGTCCGCGAACCTACAATCTCGATGGTAAAGAAGTTACTTCAGATGCCGGGGGGCAGATGGGTGGCTCGAATTCCATGAAGGCAACCTGGTCGAGCGACGGCGCCACCCTTGAGTTGTCGTCGGTGCGCTCCGGAAATCGCGATGGCCAGGAGTTTAAGTTTACGACGACTGACAAATTGTCACTTTCGGGCGATGGTAAGACGCTGACGGTTAACCGTCACAGTGAGAGCCCGCGGGGAACCCAGGATTCGACACTCGTTTTCAATAAACAGTAACGAGCGGCCCTGACGCGACTTTGGTCGCGGCAGCATAAACGACAGAGTTGCAACTATCATAGTTGCGGCTCTGTCGTGTTTTGTCTGCCCTAATTTGTCGACGCCAAGGTTCCGATTCCGCGCCTCTTGAAATTCTTTGGCAGTAACAAGTCTAGCTTCATTAACTAATCACAGTTACAATTGGCCGCGTGCCGACGCGATTCAGGTGGAGTCTGATCTCGGATGAACGACTGCTCGACACCCGTCTCTGCGATCTGCCGATACGAATCAAGGGATCATTTCTCGAACCGCACATCAAACGGCTTTACAGCGAACTGAACGATCGCGGCATTCGGTTTAAGCCGCACGTGTGGTTGTCCGCAGAATGGTTTACGCCCGATGGTGTTCCCGGATTTGCGATTCCCTTTTACCTGGCGCATCCGCGGCTGATGAAGCTCGAGCGCAAGCAGATGCTTGAAGTCGAAGGCGGCACCGACGTCGAGTGCATGCGCATCCTGCGTCATGAAGCCGGTCACGCGATCGACAACGCTTTCCGGTTGCACTTCAAACGCCGGTGGCATCAAGTATTCGGGTTGTTCACTCAACGCTATCCCGATTCCTACAAGCCAAAGCCAAACAGCCGCAGGTATGTGCTCAATCTCGACGCGTGGTACGCCCAGGCGCATCCGGCGGAAGATTTTGCCGAGACGTTCGCCGTCTGGCTGCAGCCGCGATCGAACTGGCGGCGCCGTTATCGCGGTTGGCCGGCCCTGCGCAAACTTGAATACGTAGATTCACTGGTAAGAGAGATTGCGGGAACGCGACCAAAGAATCGACTTCGGCGAAAGATCGAGACTCTGCCTGAGATTCGCATCACGCTGCGCGAACATTACGCGCGCAAGCGAAGACAGTACGCGTTCGATTGGCCGGCTTACCTCGACAACGATCTGCGGCGAATATTTTCCAGCGATCCACGGCATCGATCGCGCGCCACTGCCGCCAGTTTTCTGCGCCAGATCGAAAGAGAGGTCGAACAGTTGGTCGCCGACGGCACCGGAGTGCACCGGTACGCGATCGATCATGTGTTTGAGCTGATGATCGAGCGCGCCGGCCAATTGAAACTGCGGGTCAGCGGCAGCCGCGAACACGCCAAACGCGAAGTCATGATCATGCTGACGGTGCAGACCATGAACGTGGTCCATTCCGGCTATCACAGGATCTCATTGTGAACGGAGAAACTTTCAAAAAACTGCGCGTGATGGTTCTCTGCCACGAAGATCTCGTGCCGCCGGAAACGATCGAGGGTCTGAGCGCCAAAGAGATTTCGCCCTTCAAAACCGAGTGGGACGTGATCTCGACGCTTGGAAAGATGGGCCATGAAGTTTATCCGGTCGGCGTTTATAACAACCTCGGCGTGATCGGAAATGCGCTGCTGGAGCGCAAGCCGCATGTGGCGTTCAATCTGCTCGAAGAATTTCACGGTTATCCGCTCTATGACCAGCATGTCGTCAGTTATTTGGAGTTGATGAAACAGCCATACACGGGTTGCAATCCGCGCGGCCTGACAATTTCGCATGACAAAGCGCTCGCGAAGATGGTACTTGCGTATCATCACATTCACGTGCCGGCGTTCGCCGTATTTCACATGAATCGCGTAGTGAAACGGTCGAAGCGTTTGAAGTTTCCCCTGCTCGTGAAATCAATCAGCGAGGAAGGTTCAGTCGGCATCGCGCGCGCATCGATCGTCAATGACGACGAAAAACTCGCCGAGCGGGTTGAGTTCATTCATCGACAGACCAAGACGCACGCGATCGCCGAACAATACATCGCGGGCCGCGAGATCTACGTCAGCGTAATCGGCAACCAGCGTTTGCAAACCTACACGCCCTGGGAGTTGGTGATTGAGAAACTTCCCGAGGGCGCGCCGAACATTGCAACTTCCAAACTCAAATGGGACCCCGCATATCAGGAAAAAGTCGGCGTGGTGACAAAGGCTGCCGAGTTGGACAAGGCGATGCGCAAGAAACTGGAGCGACTGTCGAAGCGAATTTATCGCACGCTGTTCCTGAGCGGTTATGCGCGGCTTGATTATCGCCTCACTGACGATGGCCGCGTTTATCTGCTGGAAGCGAACCCCAATCCGCAGATCGCCCATAATGAAGACTTTGCCGATTCAGCTAAGCATAGCGGCGTCGACTATGAAGCGCTCCTGCAAAAGACCATCACGCTGGGATTGAGTTATCGCACCGGCGCCTAGGTCGCCTTGTATGCAGATTATCATTCGACCATCAACGAACTTCAGTTTCAAAAGAACCGTGCTCAGTCACGGCTGGTGCGAACTGCTGCCATTTGAATTCGACGCCAAGACCTGGACGCTCACTCGGGTCCTGGAAACGAAAACCGGAGCTCCGCTGACAATTCGAATTCGCAATCGCCGAAAATCGATCGAGATCGAAGCGGATCGACGCGTTGGCGCGCGCACTCTAAACGCAATCACCCGCGACGTTCGTCATATGCTCAGGCTGGATGACGACCTGGACGCCTTTTATAACGCCATGGACGCCGAGCCCGAGTTTTCCTGGATCTCAAAACAAGGCGCGGGACGGTTGCTGCGTTCGCCAACCGTCTTCGAAGATCTGGTGAAAATGATCTGCACGACCAACTGTTCGTGGGCGTTAACCCAGATAATGATCAATGGCCTGGTTAATAAGTTGGGACGTGCGGCGAGCAATGGCCGCAAGACTTTTCCGACCGCGGAACTAATGGCCCAGGCTTCGGAAAAATTTTATCGCGACGAGATTCGTTCCGGATATCGCGCGCCGTATTTGAAAGAACTGGCGGATCGAGTAGCTTCGGGATCGCTCGACGTCGAATCATGGCTGCACAGCGACCTGCCGACTTCGGATTTGCAGAAAGAAATGAAGCGGGTCAAAGGCGTCGGCGATTACGCCGCTGAAAATCTCTTGAAGCTGGTTGGTCGTTATGATGGTTTGGCGCTTGATTCATGGACGCGCGCCAAATTTTCGCGCGTGCGAAACTCCGGCCGAACAGCCAGCGACAAGAAAATCGCGCGTTATTATTCGCGATTCAATTCGTGGCGCGGGCTCGCGCTTTGGTGCGACATGACGCGTGATTGGCTGGAATGAAAGTGGACAAAGCGAAGTGAGTTCGAAGTATCAATAGATAAGTTTCCTAATGAGTTGATTTAAACGGATCAGGCTCGATCATGGCATGATTACGCCCCCGTACGGGATGAGTGCAGTCAAGCTGATTCTTGACATATTCGGGGCCAAAACCTAAACTGGAAGGACTTGACCAAGATGATGGAAGGCTGTACTCGCTGGTTCCTATTACACTTGGTGCTAAGCGAGCGAAGAGTCAAACACCGAGGCTCTCTACAGTTCAGGTTGCTTAAGCACCGTTTCCAAAAATAGCTGCCGGAGCTTTCCGGCGCGCGCTCCGTCGCCCCGTTGGCAATAGCCGTCGGGGCGATGTCGTGTTTAGAGCGGGGCGCCTGGAAGGGCCATCCCGGACGATCCGCGCTAGTGCTCAGTCTCTTCCGGCCTCTTTCGCGGCCAGATGATCGATGCCGCCACCGAAGCCAACAAAACGATGGCAACGATCGCCAGAGCGATCCAGATCGGAATATTTTCAGCCAGCCTCAAGTAAGTCACTGCCCAGGTGAAGCCGGCTGCTTCGAAGGCAAGGCTCAACAGTTTGACGGAAAGCGGCAGGAGCATCTTCACGCCAATAAAACCCAACACAATGCCGAGGCCAATTCTGAGGTAGTGAAACTTTTCCACCACCCCGGCTAATAGAAAATAGAAGGTCCGCAATCCGAGGATCGCAAAGACGTTCGAAGTGTAAACAATAAAACGATCGGTAGTGACGCCGAAGATTGCCGGTATTGAGTCCAGCGCGAAAACCAAATCAGTCACTTCAACCACGATCAGCACCAGCAACAGCAGCGTGCCGACTCGCTTACCGTTAACAATCGTGAAAAACCTTCGACGGTCGTAATGTCGCGAAATGGGAATGTGTCGCGCGATGAATCGGACCAGTGGATCGTTCTCGGGCTCGGACTCCGCCTCTTGCCCTCGAAACATCTTTACGCTCGTGTAGACCAGAAATGCGCCGAAGAAATAGATGATCCAATGGAAGCGGTCGATTAGCGCAGTGCCCGCCAGGATCATGAGAATGCGCATCAAGAGCGCGCCCAGGACTCCCCAGTACAAGACCCGATGCTGATATTTCGGCGGTACTTTGAAGTGAGAGAAGATCAGCAGGAAAACAAACAGATTGTCTACTGAGAGCGAAAGCTCGATTAGATAGCCGGTGACAAACTCGAGCGCCTTAACGTGGCGCAGCGGACCAAACATCTCGCGGCCCAACGGCCCGAACAGAAGCGCGGCGAAAATCGCCGCCAGCGCCACCCACACGACGCTCCACACAGCGGCGTCTTTGTAACCAATCGCTCTCGGCGTGCGATTGAAGAGGCCCAGGTCGATCGCCAACATGATCAGAATGAAGAGACAGAATCCGATCCAGGCCAGCGCGGAGTTTGCAACCAGATGCATCTGGGCCCTTAAAATAACATTCGCGAAGATGCCAGGCCAACGGGCGGCCGTCTTTCTGAAACTAACTGCTTCCGTGAGCGTGATGCCAAGTGCGTACTGCGCAAGCCGACGCGATCCGCGCGGCAAAACCCCGCATGATATACTCCGAAGCTAAGTATGGCTGAATTTATTTGTCGTCTGGGAACTCCGGCAGGCGAGATCGTGACGCGCACCGTCGAAGCGGTGGCCGCGAATGAAGCCCGGTCGCGGCTGGAGCGCGAAGGCTTCAAAGTCTTTGCTGTGACGCCCCCGAAAACCGAAGGCGCCACGGCGTTGACGCGACTCGGCGGCGCCGGTGGGCGCGCCCGCATCAAGGCCAATGACTTTCTGCTCTTCAATCAGCAGCTCGCCGCGCTGCTGCGAGCGGGCATTCCGATTTTGCAGGCGATTTCGATGTTGCGACGGCGCGCCGCATCGGCTCGGCTGCGCGTTGTTCTGGCGGAAATCGAAGAGGCTATCCGCGGCGGCGCGGCCTTGTCGCAAGCATTCGCAGCGCAGGGCGAAATATTTCCGCGCATCTACACGGCTTCGATTTTAGCCGGTGAGCGATCGGGCGCGCTCGACGATGTACTCACGCGTTACGTCACGTATATGCGGCGCACGGTCGCGTTGCGAAGAAGAATTCGCGGCGCGCTGGCTTATCCTTTGTTTTTGTTACTCGCGTCATTCGGCATGGTGTTGTTTCTGACGATCTATGTTGTGCCCCGAATGTCAGAATTATTCTCCGGGTTCGGAACAAATCTGCCGACGCCGACTCGAATTGTGTTGGGACTTTCAGGCTGGTTAACCGGAAACGTTTTCTGGTTTGCGCCCCTGGTTGTGGTCACGGCGATCGCGATTTATGTTTGGTCGCGTACGCCGCCGGGGCGGCTGACAATCGCCAGCTCAACTTTGAAGATTCCGCTGGCTGGAAGGCTGATGGTGCAACTGGCGGTGGCCCAGGGCGCCCGCTCGCTGGCAACATTACTGGCCGGTGGTATCACCCTGGTCGAGTCGTGGGAGATCGCCGCCGACTCGATCACCAATCTCGAGTTAAGACGTCGCAGCGCCGCGATTCTGCCGTTAGTTCGCGAGGGGCGATCGTTCACTGAGAGCCTGGAGACCGCCGATTGGATGCCCGAGTTGGCGATCGACATGATTGGGATCGGCGAGCGCTCGGGCAGCTTGCGCGAGATGCTGGACGAAGTGGCGACTTTCTACGACGCCGAGGCAGAGGTTTTGTTGGAGCAGTTGACGACCGTGCTTGAGCCTGCGATCCTTGTCGTGATGGGCGGCATCGTAGTCACGATTCTACTCGCGATTTACTTGCCGATTATTCAATCGATATCCAGCGGGCCGATGCTCGCGCATTAACCACGGCGGCGCCGGGACAGAGAGAAATATTGATTAACAGCTAAGTCAACCGAACTGTTTATTTTTCTTTGCGCCTGGGCGCCTCTGCGAAAGTTTTAGTTCTGTAGATGTATGAAGCAATTCACCGAAGAACAAATTGAGTCCGCAGTCACTGATGCCGTTACGCGCGGCATCGCTCTTTCTGGCGACGACCTCACGCCTTTACCCGAAAGCACTGAGCCGCCTGAAGTACGCGAAGCGAAGGAGCTCGCGCGCCGGTATCGCTTGCCGTTTGTCAATCTGCTGCCGCAGGACGCCGAGTCGCCTATCGATTATTCATTATTGGGCGAGCTGCCGGTTGACTTGATGGTTCGCCACCAGTTCGTTCCGCTGCGGCGAGAGAACAATAAGCTGCATATCGCGATGGCCGACCCGACTGATCTCGATCAGTTGGACGAATTGGCAAGTGCGCTGAAGTCGCGCATCGTCGCGCACGTAGCAACCGCGGGCGCGATCGACGTAGTGCTGCGGAAAGGCGACGCCACGCAACGCGTCTTGCAGGAGGCCGCGTCAGGATTTCGCATTTCGCTGGTACGGGAAACTGAGACGGGCGAAGAAGTTTTGGATCTGGATCGGCTGGCGACCGACAGCGAGATGTCGCCAATCATCAAGCTGGTCGATACGATCGTTTACAACGCCATGGAATCGCGCGCGTCTGACATTCACATCGAAACGCGCGACACCGAGGTGCAGGTCAAATACCGCATCGACGGCGCGCTGTATCAAAAAGTCGATCCCATCGATCTGGCTTATCATCAAACCCTGATTTCACGAATCAAGGTGATGTCGGAGCTCGATATTGCCGAACGTCGCGTGCCGCAGGATGGCCGTTTTCGCGTTCGTTACAAGGGACGCAACGTCGACTTTCGGGTCTCGATCATGCCGACGGTCCACGGCGAAGACGCGGTGATTCGTATCCTCGACAAGGAACAAATCAACGAGGCTTTTAAGAACCTCGACCTGAATGTCGTGGGCTTTGACCCGGATGATTTGCGTAAGTTTCGCCGTTACATCGCCGAGCCTTACGGCATGGTGCTGGTCACTGGCCCGACCGGCTCCGGCAAAACCACGTCGCTGTATGCCGCGCTCAACGAAATCAGAAACGAAGAAGACAAAATCATCACGATCGAGGACCCGGTCGAATATCAATTGCATGGCATCACACAAATTCCGGTGAACGAGAAGAAGGGTTTGACGTTCGCCCGTGGTCTGCGATCGATTCTGCGCCACGACCCGGACAAGATCATGGTCGGCGAAATCCGCGACGAAGAGACGGCCCAGATTGCGATCCAATCAGCCTTGACCGGCCATCTCGTTTTTACCACCGTACACGCCAACAACGTGATCGATGTAATCGGTCGCTTCCTGAACATGGGCGTCGAGCCTTATAACTTTGTATCTTCATTGAATTGCGTTTTGGCTCAGCGCTTGATTCGCGTTTTATGCCCAATCTGCCGGCGCGCGTTTCGGCCTTCAGATACTGAGTTGATCGAGTCCGGGCTGCGTCCCGAAGAACATCGCGGCCGAGTTTTTTATGCCAATGTCGGCTGCGACTCGTGCAACCACACCGGCTATCGTGGACGCACCGCGATTCATGAGCTGCTCGATTTAAGCGACAACATCCGCGAAATGATCGTCGAACGCCGGCCCGGTTCGGAAGTCCGCAGGGCAGCGGAGGCGGAAGGCCTCACCTCGCTGCGCGAGTCGGCCTTGAAAAAAGTTTTTGCCGGGGTTTCAACCCTTCATGAAATCAACCGCGTCACGTTTGTGGAGGAAGTTAACCTTAACGGCCAACGATAAATCGGCCCGAACATCGCCGACGGTGCTGGTCCTTAAAACCAAAGGCAAGCGTGTCCCGGCCCGATATCTGCACTCCAACTCCTTGTGTTTTTCTGCTAGACTGCTCGGGCTCGTTCGCATTGCGGAACCATTTGGCATTACCCGCGTGTGATCGAAAGTTGGAGCCCCCAAAATCCGGGCCGGCTGGTATCGCGGCCTTTCAACGCCGGCCATCCCGTACATGGAGCTTGTTATGAGATCAAAAAACACTTTTCGTTCCTTTGCTTCATTGATCGTTGTTGCTTGTCTTCTGGTCATGCCGATCACTGCCTTTGGCAAAAAGGGCAAAGAACATTTTGATAAAGGCATGCAAGCAGAAAAGGCGCAACAATGGGAACTGGCGGCCCAGGAATTCACCCTGGCAGTCGCCGCCGATCCATCTAACGTGGAATATCAGCTGCACTACCGCCGCGCAGTGTTCAATGCCTCACAGATGTTCATGCAACAGGGACGGGCGCTGGCCGAGCAACGCGACTATGTCGGCGCTTACAACGCGTTTCGTCAGGCGTTCGGCTACGATCCCGTGAATCAGGTGGCCGTGTCCGAGATGGAACGCATGCTTCGATTGCAAGCGGTCAAAGATGGAACAGCTCCGCCGGCAAATCCTAATGGCACAAAGTCTGAAGAAAGCGAAACCCCCGGGAGCCCTTCGACACCAGCGACGACGCGTCAACCGGAGTCTCTGCCTCCGCAACGGCCGGAACCGGTTCGGGTGATCAACTTCAGCGGTGATTTGAAGTCCTTCATCAGAACTCTTGCCGAGCAATTGAGTTTGAACGTAGTCTTCGATCGGCAATCTTTCGCACAGCCGCGCACCGTGGACATCAATCTTCGCGACGTGACGACGGCCAAGGCGCTGGATTACATCTTCCTGCAAGAGAACCTGTTTTTTCAGAAGCTCGATCGTCACACGATTCTGGTGGCCGATCAGGCTCGTCGTCCGCAGTATCAGCAACTGGTGATGCGAACTTTCTACCTGGCTAACATGAAGCCGTCCGATGCGGCGAACTTTATTCAAAAAGCCATCCCGGCGTCTGTGGGCCGGCCTAACATGATCGTAGTTACCGAAGAGGGAACGAACAGCATTACCGTTCGCGACACGGCGGAAAACGTCGGGCTCATCGGAGACTTACTCAACAGTATTGATAAGGATCGTGCGGAAGTCGTGATGGACGTCAACATCTATGAAGTGTCGCGGACGAATTTATTGCAGTTCGGTAATCAGCTTGGCAATGATACCAGCCTGGTTTCCCTTGGCGGCGTGAGATCAACGGCTACGACCTTTGGCGGCCTTTCCCGAATAATTTCTGGTACCGGAACCAGCGCGACCACGCTGCCCCTCTCGTTCGGCGCCGCCCTGATCCTGCCACAGTCCACCTTGCAGATGTTTCAAAGCAAGAATAACGGCAGATTGATCGCGTCTACGCAAGTTCACGCGTTCAACGGAGAAGAATCAAGCGCGCGTATCGGCCAGCGCGTTCCGGTGCAGACGGCCAGCGTCTACGGCTTTGGCACGCCGACCACGACGGGCGCAGCCCCAGGCGTGAGCAACGGAGTATTTGGCAGCAACGGTTTCCCGGTAATCAATTATGAGCCGACCGGTCTGACGCTCAAGTTCACGCCGACCGTTTTTCCAAATCTCGATGTGCAAGTGAAGATGAACATCGAATCGAAGGATGTAACCGGGGCGAATACCCTAACGCCGACATTTAGCGAGCGTACGATTTCCGGAACCGCGCGGGTGCAGAATAATCGCACGATGTTGTTGGCCAGCGTTTCGCAGGATGTCCAGTCAAATGGTCGTCAGGGTTTGCCCGTGCTGGGCGGGTTGCCCATCCTGGGCCGGCTCTTCACTTCGCCGACTCGCGACGATCGCCAGGTTGATATTGTGATCGCGGTGACGCCGCGGGTGCTGCGCGCGCCGGCGGTCACGCCGCGCGATGAGGAAGTGCGACCCAGCGGCACGACGATGTCGCCGACCAATGGTTCGCTCGAAGCGATGCTGCGCGAGACTGCTCGCGAAGATCAGATCGCGGCGGCCCAGCAAGCGCCAAAGGAAGTCGCCACAGGTCCACTTCCGGATGCGCCTCCGACTTACATTCCCGCGCCTAACGCGATGGTCGCAAGTCAGAACCCCACAACTCAGGTTGCGTCGATTAGCGGAGCAGTAGTGCCGCAGCCAGTCTCGCCGAAGCCCGCGTCGTTCAATACGAATGCTGAAGTAACACAACAACCGCTCGCAGCGAATTTGGTTTCTGTTAAGCAAGAGTCAACCAGGACCGAAGTTGCGGCTTCATCGAATGGCGATCCGTCTATGCCCGCGCCAAAGTCCGCGGTCCAGACGCCCATAGAATCAACTTCGCCAAAGACGATGGATGTTTCGACTGCGCTGAAAAATATTGTTTCGACGGCGGCGGGAACGAATGCCGTTTCTGATACGAAACAAAGCGCAAACGTCCAGCCACTCGTTGAGCAAATCGCTCCCAAGAGCGATCCGTCCGCAAAAACTGCTGCCGAAAACAAGAGCGGTGTTCTTCAGTTTGGTTTCCTGCCGGGCAGCACCGAAATGAAAATTGGTGAGAAGCAACAGCTTGCGATCCAGTTTAGAGCGGATGCGCCTTTCGGCCCGGCGACGCTGGCGATTCGCTTTGATCCGCACGCGGTGAAAGTTAACAACGTGACGGCCGGCAAAATCTTCGCGGACGCAAAGAACCCGCCGACGATTACTCAAACAAATTATGACCAGGGCTTCGTCCTGGTTTCGATTACGCCCGCCACGGGAGCAACCCAATTAAGCGGAGAGGGCGTCTTGCTAAACATCGAGGTCGAAGCGATCGCCGCGGGTGAAAGTACGCTGGCGTTCGACCTTCCAAATATGCGCGTGGCGTGGAGCGATGGACGGACCGCGGTATTGCGGCTCGAACCGTGCAAGTTGGCAGTTAAGCAATGATGAAGAAGCGACGGGGTGAAACGGCGAAACTGAGACGGGGTGAACCGAAGCATCTCTTTGGTCAACTTCTTCACTTACCGTCTGCCGGTGGCTCAGCGTCTTTCCCACAATTTAACGGCTTCACACTGATTGAACTGGTCATCACGGTCACGGTGCTGGCGATTCTGACTCTCGGAGTAGTTCCGTTGGTGCAGGTCTCCGTCAAGCGGCAAAAGGAGTTGCAACTGCGCGAGGCCTTGCGCCAGATGCGCGAGGCGATCGATCAGTTTCATCGCGAAGCGCTGGCGGCGCCGGCCGTCCCAGCAGGAACTGGAGAACCGGCGCGCACGACAGCAGTTAATCCTACTTCCGTCGATCCGCGCATTCGCGTTTACATTAGCGATCAGACAATCTTTAGCGCGGACAATCCGGATCGTTATCCGCCGGATCTGGACACGCTAAAAAAAGGCGTTAACGTAGTTCCGATTGCTATAGGTTTTTCTGGCGGACAAGGCGACCGAAATGTTAATGCCACCGATGTTGGCAGCCCGGAACTCTCTACCAAAACCAAATTCTACCTGCGCGAGATCCCGATTGACCCGATCACCGGAAAGCCAGAGTGGGATTTTCGCTCATGTTATCAGGCGCCCGACGAAACTTCGTGGGACGGCCTGAACCTTTTCAATGTGCACTCAAAGTCGAAAGAGACGGCACTGGATGGATCGAAATATAGTGACTGGTAATTTCAAGGGGGTCAGGGGTCAGGGGTCAGGGGCCAGTCGCTCTTTGCTGGCTCCCGGCTCTCGGCTCCTGGCTCCCGGGTTTACCTTGCTCGAATTGATGATCGTGATCTCGGTCATCATCATTCTGGCCGCGGTGGCGCTGCCGCAATATCAAAAAACGATCATGCATGCGCGCGAGACGGTCCTGCGTCAGGACTTGTTTCAGATGCGATCGCTTATCGATCAGTACTCGGCGGACAAAGGCAAGCTGCCACAGTCGCTCGATGAACTGGTAACCGAACATTACATGCGCGAGATTCCGGAAGATCCGATTACCGAGAAGAAAGAATGGAATCCCGAAATGGGCGATGACCCGGCTTCGAAGGAAGGCGGATCGGGACTCATCAACGTGCACAGTTATTCAGACGAGGCCTCGATCGATGGCTCGGCGTATAGTAGCTGGTAAGCTGGATTTCTGATTTTTGGATTTGTGATTGTCGATTTAATAACCGCGTCATGAATTGGCGTCGAAAGAATTCGCGGAAAATACGCGCAACTGACAAGATCGCAAATCGCAAATTGAATCATGCCCTCCGATTTTCTCAATAGCTTGCTTTCGCCACGGTTTCCCTCCAGCGCGATTGGTCTTGAGAAGGGCGTTGTTTCAGTCGTCCAACTTGAACGCGGGCGCGGCGGTTTTGTGATCAAGCGCGCCGCTTCCGTTTCGCTGCCAGACACACTCATTCAACCCAGCTTCGACCAAACAAACATCTCAGACCCGGCGGAGCTGAGAGAGGCGCTGTCAGATCTATTGACGAGCGCTGGGTTGCTGCGCCAGCACAAGTGGTCAGTCTCTCTGCCGGAAACTGCCACGCGCACCGCGATATTGACTTTGGAGCCAACCAGTTCAAAACGTGAACAGGACGAAATGCTCGAGTGGAAGATCGAGCGCAGCTTTGGCGCCCAGCTTGCGGAGTTGCGCCTGGCGCGGGAAGCGTTGCCGCCCGATGCTCGCAACCAAAGGCGCTATCTGACTACTGCCGCGCGACTGTCAGTGCTGGCTGAATATGAATCCGTCTTCACCGCTTTGGGTTGGCATGCCGGGTTGATCATGCCTCGCCACGTCGGTGAAGAACAATGGTTGCGCAATGGTAGTCATGGGGACGGTCTGTTGCTCACCGGGCATGACGAAGGTTTTACCGCGGTGCTGATGCGACAAAACCGTCCATTTGTGATGCGCACGGTCTTCTGCGAAAACGAAGACTGCGATGACGAAATCCATCGCGTGATGCTCTTCTATCGGGATCGCGCCGGCACAAATGGCGACGCGACTCCGTCAATTGATCGACTACTGGTTCTCGGCGGGCAGCTTGAACGAAACCGGGTGGCGGAGATTGCGCAGGAAACTCTGGGCGCCAGCCTGAAGCCTTTGGACGCGTCAGAGGTTGGGCTGCTGATTCCCGGCGGCGACCTGAGCTTTGATACTATAGCCGCACCCGCGGGGTTGGCTAAGATGGCCTGGTGAAGTGGCCCAACTTGAGTCTGTGCTGTCGAACTGAAACTTTCTTAGTTTTCCCAGCGTAAAACCGGAGCGTGATGAATACCAGCGCAACACTCCCTCTAACAGACTTGGGCACCCTGGCCGATTATGAGCTCGTTTCATCGGCGATCGCCGGACGTGAAGCGGGCTTTGAAGAATTGGTCAGGCGTTATCAACGTCCGATTGCGGCTTACGTGTATCGGATGGTTGGCGATTACGACGCGGCTCTGGACCTGACTCAGGAAGTCTTCATCAAAGTCTACAATTCGCTGTCGCGTTATCGTTCGGAATTCAAATTCTCGACTTGGATCTACAAGATCGCTCACAACGCGGCGATCGATTTTTTGCGACGTCATGCGGTGCGTGAACAAGCCCTGGCCAGTGGATCGGACGCGGAGCGGCGCGAAACCATAGTCGAAAGCCGCGGGTTAACGCCGGAACAGGAAAGTGAACGGGAAGAACGCCGATCCGAGATTGAAACGGTCGTCCGGACATTGCCGTCCGCTTACCGAGAGCTAATCGTGCTGCGTCATTCCCACGATCTTAGTTACGACGAGATTGCCGAAGTGACGGGTTTGCCGCTCGGCACCGTGAAGAATCGTTTGTTTCGAGCGCGCGAAGCAATGCGTGACGAACTTATGCAACGTGGAATTACCGGAGTTTAGAAAGGTTCATTCGTTACTCAGATGAAAGTATCACCCCAGCGCCAAAGCGCCTGCCAGGTCGAAGAAATCGCGTCTTATCTCGACGGCGAACTCGACCAGGTCGCGCTGGCAGATTTCGAATCTCATGTCGGGGAATGTTCGCGTTGCGCGGCCGAGTTACGAACCCAGCGTATGCTCCTGTGCACGCTCGATTTCGCCTTTGCTGATTCGCGATCGTTCGCGCTGCCAAAGAATTTCAGCCGGGTGGTCGCCGCGCATGCGCAAAGCGACGTTAGCCGTATGCGCCATAAGAGTGAGCGCCACCATGCGTTTCGACTTTGTGCGGTGTTGGGCCTGGCGGCGTTTGCCTTGCTTGGCGCGGCCTCCGGTGTGCTGGTTTTTGAGCCGGTGCGGACGTTTCTTCGGACCATCGGAAACATTCTCAGTCTCGGGTGGCAGACCGTTTATGATGCCGCAACCAGTGTCGCTCTAATCGCTCGCGTTGTCGGACGCGGACTGAATCTGGATTCATATGGCCCTGGACTTCTGATTCTTACCTTCGCGATTCTGGTCTTCCTGCTGTCTCGCCTGATTGCCAATTATCACCGCGCGCAAATCATTGAATAGGAGTCCAGCGGTCTTTCCGTCAATGATTGCGATTCAATTCTCACGCCCAACTTATTTCACGCTAATCGCCACGCGTAGACTCTGTAATACAGCAATCGCAGTTCTGGTTTTACTGATAAGCCTGGGAATAGCGAGCGGTCAGGCCGTCCCCGAACCGAGCCCCGGTGAAGGCCAGGCACGGGTCATTGATGGCGTGACTAATGGGACAGTCTTCGGAATTAGAGAATCGATCAGAATAACGGGGACGGTAAAAGATGGAGCGATCGCATTTGGCGGCGATGTAATTGTCGAAGGAACGGTTGACGGAGACGTGGCCGCGATTGGCGGCTCGGTAATTCAACGTGAAGGTTCCTGTATCAGCGGCGACGTGATGGTGGTCGGCGGAATTTATCATCGCGGCAAAGAAGCCAATCGGTGCGATCCGAAGAGCGTTACGATGTACGCCGGTTACGAGAACGAACTGCGACGCGTGATGCGTGAACCGTTCAGCCTGTTGCACCCACGATTCACGGCCGCATTTTTTGGCTTGCGTTTGCTGGCGATCCTGTTTTGGTTTGTGATCTCAGTGGCGGTTACGGCCGCTATGCCGAACACAGTAAGCAGGGCGATCGCCCGGCTCCAATTGGCAAGTCTGCGCGTGGCGCTGATCAGCCTCGTCGGTACGGTTGTGATCACGACGGGAGTCTTTCTTTGTTTGTGGTGGTTGCCTACGGCTGTGAGCGTGTTGATTTTCATCCTCGCCTTGTTGCTGGTAATCGTAGCCACCCTCTTCGGTCGCGTCGTCGTCTTTGCGGCGACGGGGCATTGGCTGCACCGGCGTTTTCTTAATTCGAGGACGCCTCCTGAATCGGTCAAGCTATTGCTGGGTGTGACCTTCTGGATCATTCTGTCGTCGTTGCCTTACGTCTGGCCCGTCGTCGACGCGGGTTTGGTGGTGGTTGGTCTGGGATTGGCCCTCACGGCGCGCTATCGCCTCAGTTGGAAAAACGCAGAGGCTGTCTGAGAGCCGTGAAAATTGCCCGAAATCTTGAGTTATTAGCCAGACTTTTGTAACTAATAGGCCGGCACAGGCGTTTAATAATTGTCGGCCTCTCGAAGGTCTTGTGCTCAGTGACCTTTTGGTGCTGCCCAGTGGTTGTGGAATTTCCAGCCGCTGGCGTTTTTTCTTTCCGGGCCCGGACGTTTTAGCGAGAACATTTGTTGAAATCGGTGCGTAAGATTTGCTGAAACGAATCAACCTAACTGGCCACTAACCGCAACAAAGAGAAAGCCGTCACAACTACGTTGCCGGCGGTGTTCAAAAAGAAGGACTGAAAAGGAAATGTTTCGATCTGTTTTTCACACATTCACGATTGTGATCGCGGTCATTCTCAGTGCTATAGGCGCCCTTGCGCAAACGCCACGACCGTCGCCCGCCGCGAACTCGAGCATCACGGCAACGGGCGTGATTGGCCAGGTTAAATCGATCGATGCCGCTGCCAGGCAGATGGTGGTGCAGACCGACAGTGGCGCTCAAGTGAACGTTGCGCTGACCGACAAAACTGCGTACAAGCGGCTCCCGCCCGGAGAAAAGACTCTGGACAAGGCTACTGAAATTTCGCTGAGCGACGTGGGCGAGGGAGATCGGGTCTGGGCGCGGGGCAGGGTCGCCGCCGATCAGAAATCGGTGCCGGCGCTGCAGTTGATCGTAATGAGCAAAGGCGACATTGCGAAGAAACACGAGGCAGAGCTCGCTGAATGGCGGCGGCCGGGAGTTCGCGGCGTCGTCGCATCGCTCAATCCGGCAACGAAGGAATTTTCAGTTACCTCGAGAAACCTGATGGGTGTACAGCAGACTGTCGTAGTTTCGCTGTCCGAAAAAGTGGACATGAAACGTTATCCGCCTGACTCGATCAAGTACAGCGACGCCAAACCGAGTTCGCTTGCTGAACTCAAGGCTGGCGATCAAGTGCGCGCGGTCGGCGAGCGCAGCGCTGATGGCACACATCTGACTGCTGATAGAATTCTCAGCGATCCGCACCGAATTGCCGGCGGCACAGTCACCGCAATCGATATTGCGACGGGTGAAGTAAAAATCACCGATCTGCAAACCAAGAAACCGCTTACAGTGGAAATCAAACACGACACAGTCTTGCGTCGCTTTCCCGAAAACGGAGGGATGATGTTCGGAGGTGGAATGGGCCCTGGTGGTCCGGGTCAAGGCGGCGGCGCACCTTCTGGTCAAGGTCAGGCGCGACCTCAGGCGCCGCAGGGTGAACGGCCGCAGGGCGGAGGCCCGGGCGGCGGTATGCGCATGGGCGGCGGCGGGATGACCATGGCCGATCTGCTTGAAAAACTGCCGACGATTTCGATCAACGAACTAAAAGTCGGTGACATGATCGTTCTCTCAAGCACCCCGGGCGCCGATCCAACGAAGCTGGTAGCGTTCACTGTGGTCGCGGGCGTCGAGCCTCTTTTGACAATGATGGCGGCGCGACAGCAGGGAGCGGGCCCTGGCCAGGGACGGCCGGCAGCCGTCGATCTTAACAGCAGTTTTGGCGGCATGTTCGGAGGAATGGGCGCGCCTTAATTAAAATCTGATTCGCGATCCGCAAGGCTGGCGTAAAAAAGCTAAGCACGATCAGGCTCTTTTGTTTCTCGCCGCCTATCGTCAATCGCTAACTGTAAACGTAGAAGGACATCATGAACTTTAGAAAACCAATTGCCTGGATTGTGTCTGTCGTTTTGGCGACTTTGATTATCACGCCGGCGACCATGGCTCAGGGAAGAGCGAGCTTGCGTGGTTCCATAGCTGACGAGGCGGGTGCCGTCATTGTGGGTGCAACGGTGACGCTCACTGATTCCAACGGCGTCCAAAAAACGGCGACCTCAAATGCCGAAGGCAGCTACTCATTCAACGGAATAGCGCCGGGAAAATATACAATTCATGCGGCGGCCGCCGGCTTTGCTACCTCCGAAGATGCGGAAGTCCAAGTGGCCGCGGGTCAAAGACAACCCTTCAGCATCACTCTGAAAATAGCGGTCATCGAATCGCAAGTGCGTGTCAACTCCGAGACGCCGCTCAGCACCGACGCCTCGAACAACGCCAATCAGACAGTAATTAGCGGTAGAGATCTCGACGCGCTGCCGGACGATCCTGATGAGTTGGCGGCGGCGCTACAGGCGCTCGCCGGCCCATCGATTGGACCGAACGGCGGCCAGATTTTCATCGATGGATTTTCCAGTGGCAACATGCCGCCCAAGGAATCGATTCGCGAAATTCGCATTAATCAGAATCCATTCGCGGCGGAAAACGATCAGCCGTCGGGCCGCATCGACATTTTGACCAAGCCGGGCACCGACAAACTGCGCGGCAGTACCTCGTTTAACTTTAATGACGAAAGTTTGAATGCGCGCAATCCCTTCAACATGTCCAAGCGTACTCCGTTTCAGGTTCGTCAGATGGGAATGAATCTGAGTGGGCCGTTGAAGAAAGGAAAGGCTTCTTCCTTTTTCGAGGCGAACCGCAACGATACCGACGATAACGATTTGCTCAGAGCCACCATCCTGGATCCCTCTTTCAACGTTGTCCAGGTTGGCCAGGGCCTCCTTGTGCCCAGGCGATTCACTTCTTTCAGTCCGCGCCTCGACTATGCGATCAACCCGCGGAACACGTTGGTCGCGCGCTTCAGTTACAATCACAATGTGACGCGCAACAACGGTTTGGGCAGCGGTCTTGCGTTGCCTGAGCGCGGCTACACTGCTTTCAACACGTCGCAAGTGTTTCAAGTTACTGAGACCGCGGTGCTGAACGCCACGACCATCAATGAAACGCGTTTTCAATTTTCACACAATCACTCGGAGAGTTTGGGCGACAACACCAAGCCGGTGCTGACGGTGAGCGGCGCATTTAGCGGCGGCGGCTCGCAGGTGGGTCACCAAATGACCGATACCAATCGATGGGAGCTGCAAAACTTTACGCAGATTCAGAAAGGCACTCACACAATCAAGTTTGGCGGCCGCGTGCGCGGCGTGCACACCGACGACATTAACCCGAACAATTTTGCCGGCCAGTGGATCTTTACAGGAAGTTTGCAGAGCGGCCTGACCAGCATCCAGCGTTACCAGAGAACTCTGCAATTGATGCAGGCGGGCATGACGCCGGCACAGATTCGGACGGCTGGTGGCGGCGCCGCGCAGTTCAGCATCAACGTCGGTAATCCGCTGGCCACAGTCAGCCAGTTCGACATCGAGCCTTATATCCAGGACGATTGGCGCTATAAACCGAATCTCACTTTCAGCTATGGGTTGCGCTACGAGATTCAGAACAATGCCGGCAGCAAGTTTGATTTTGCGCCTCGCCTGGCAATGGCTTGGTCGCCTGGAGCGGCGACGAGCACGCGGCCGCCGAAGACAGTGATTCGCGCCGGCGCGGGCATTTTCTACAACCGCCTTAACGAAGGCCAGACGCTGATTACTCATCGCTTCGACGGCAGTAATGACAAGCAATTTATATTCGCCGAATCAACCGATCCCGCTATTCCAACCGACCCAACGACGCTCGCGATCCTTAATTCGTATCGATGCGCTGACGGATCGGTAACACCGGATTGTCTGGCCGTCATTCCGTCGATCGCCGGCGCCACACCGTCGTCGGTGACCATCTGGAGAGTCGCGCCCAGGATCCAAATTCCCACGGTTTATGTCGTGGGCGGCCAACTTGAAAGACAGCTGCCACATAACTTCACGGTCACGCTCGGAGCCTACGGAATTCGCATCTTGCACGTGATTCGCACACGTGACATCAACGCTCCGTTGCCCGGCACAATCACCAAGGCGAACCCGGCAGGAGTCCGACCAAATCCCCCGGCGCTTTGTGCCCAGTACGCGCCATCGGTGACGCCATGCCTGCTGGGCGACATTAACCAGATAGAAGCGAGCGGCAGATTTCATCAGGAGCAATTGTTCATTGGCTTCAATAGCCGATTGAATCCGTCATTCTCAATTCAGGGAAATTACTCTTTGAGCAAAAGCACGAATGATACGGACGGACAAGGCAGCGTTGGTTTTCCTCGCGACTCGTATGACCTGCACGGCGAGTTCGGCCGCAGCAGCTTTGACGTGCGCCATCGCTTCTTTCTTTTCGGCACTTACACTTCGCATTTATGGAAGCTCGTGTTCTCGCCCATCATTCAGGCGAGCAGCGGACCCCCGTTCAATATCATCACCGGCGCCGATTCTAATCTGGATAAGCAATACACGGAACGACCCAGCTTTGCCGGTCCGACTGCTAATTGTTCGCTGCCCAACATTAGGTGCACGCGCTTTGGTAACTTTAACCTGACCCCGGCGCCGGGCGATCAGATCATTCCGCGTAACTTTGGACAAGGGCCAGGGTCGTTTACCGCGAATTTGCGCATTAGTCGCACCTTCGGTTTCGGTACAGTGCACAGGGCCGGGGCCGCCAATCAAAAAGCTGGACAGAATACGGCAGCCGCCAAGCGCGGGCCGGGTGGTCCAGGCGCGCGCGGGCCGATGATCGCCGGCGGGATGGGTGGCGGTGGTAGTGAAAAGGGTGGACCCGGTGGCGGTGGCGGCGGCATGCAGGGCGGTTTCGGTGGCGGCGGCTCGACAGAAAAGAAATATACTTTGACCGCGTCGATTTATTTCGCGAACATTTTGAATAACGTGAATCTGGCGCCGCCGGACGGCAATCTTTCGTCGCCTTTGTTCGGTCAATCGCGAAGTCTTGCGGGCGGTTTTGGCGGCTTTGGCGGCGGAGGGCTTGGCAGCCCGAATGCCGGCAATCGTCGCATCTCTCTGAACTTGCGACTCAGTTTTTAATCAGACTCTGGCGCAGTCAACGTACTCAATGCCTTGAAGGGAGCAGCATGAAAACGCATCTTTCAATCCTGACTTTGTCCTTGATAAGCAGCGCCGCTTTGGCCCAGGGTCCGTCAACTACAAAGCCGGCGGCAACGCCCGCGACCACCGGCGCAACTGCTACAATCGCACCCGTCTCGATCACCGAGAAAAGCACTCCGGTTGAGCTCGCGCGCGCGGCTCTGGCCGCGCAAGGCGGTGATAAGTTCAAAAACTTGAAGAGCATGATGCTCGTCGGCACTGTCGATCTCTATGCGCCCGCCAGCACTCAGTCAATTCCTGGAAAGTTCGTCATGATAACCGCCGGTGAGCGCGTGCGCATCGAGATTGATGCGCGGCCCATCGTCAGTTTCAAACAGATATACGATGGCCAGCGATCTTATTCTTCGCTCCCAGGTGTAGAAGTGCCGCCGGCCAGCAAGTTTGGCCCCCCGGTGCTCGCGAAATTCGATCAGCCGGGCTATACAGTTTCCGCGGTGCCGGAAGATGCCGTTTTGTCAGAAAAGAAAAAGCTGCGCCGGTTTCGCATTGTCGATTCCGAGGGCAACACCACTGACTTCTACCTGGACCCGGCGACCGGTCGCATCATGGCTTACGTGATTCCTTATAACGGACTCATGTTCTCAACCGAAAACACCAAGATGAAAGAAGTCGATGGCGTGCTCGTGCCTTTCAACTTCACCCAAAGATTGAATATGCAGCAAGGCGCTTTCTTTGCCGAGTTCAAGGTCAAAGAAGCAAAGCTTAACCAGCCGATAGGTGACGACGTGTTCGTAATTCAATAGCGGTTACGAAGACCTTTGAAGAGAGTAATTCAACGTCGCAGGTTCGGTCGCGGGAAAGTTTATCCGCATGCCTTTTGAGTTTCGCGATTGCTGCGGTCTGCGTAAACAGAGGGTCAGAGGGCGGTTGGAGCCACTTGCAAGCCCGGTTTACCGCCGCATCTCGGCAAGCAATTTCTTGTTCAACTCGGAATCGATCGACTCGAGCACGCGGCTTTGCGCCATTGCCGATTCGCGGTCGCCAATTTCCAGATACGCAAGACCGAGGTTGTAATAACTTTCGGCCTGCTCGGGCCGCAAATGCGCAGCTTGTTTGTAAGCTTCGATGGCCTCGTTAAAGCGACCGGCAAAATAATAAGCGTCGCCAAGTTTGTTGTAGGCCTCGCTCGACTCTGGCTGGAGTTGCAGCGCGCGCTTGTAAGCTCTGATGGCTTCGTCGTTGCGTCCCTGTTTGACTTTGCAATAGCCGATTTGGATCCAGGTCTCCGGCCGGCGAGGATTACGGTTGGCCGCGGTCTCGAAGTAAGTCAGCGCGCTGTCATAGTTTCCCAGCCACAGCGAATCTATTCCGCCTCGGTACCAAAGCTCAGCCAGAACTTCGGGCTGCGTCGCTGATCGGTTCTTCGTCGCTACTTCATCGAAAGAGATTAACTGGCCGGGCTGCAGCGCCGAGATACGCGAGGCAGCCAGGGCGAGATTGATATTTTGTCCATTGGTGACCTTGACCGTAACGATGCCCACAACCTGGCCGTGCATATTGAGTAGCGGACTGCCGCTGTTACCATGCGAGACCGGCGCCGTGATTTGAATTATCTTGCCGACGCTGGGGACCTCGCGCACCGCGGAAACGATCCCATCGCTCACTGAGCCTTCCAGCCGCAACGGATTTCCGATCAAGAAAACTTTCTCGCCGTCTTCCGGCAACGATGCCGAGATAGTAAGCGCACGCGATCGCTCAGCGGGAAGATCCACACTTAGCAGCGCGAGATCGCCTTCTTCGTCCACCGCTAATGCGCCCTTGACAGGATAGGTTCGGCCTTTACCCTCGAGCGTGTGAATCTCGACTTTGTGGGCGCCATGAATCACATGGAAGTTCGTAACTACTTCGCCAGGACGAACAAAGAATCCGGTGCCGCTGATCAGGGGTTGGCCCTTGGCATCGTAAGTCAGAACCGACACCACCGAAGGCTTGATCTGGCGCACCAAATCGGGAAGCGAATCCTGCGCAGAGGCCACGCGCGCGGAGGTAATGAGAACGAAGGCAGCAACGAGTTGAGGGATATTTTTTTTCAGCATAACAGTTCTTCAGGGAACGCAGGCGGCGGCCTAACTGCAAAGAATTTTGAGGCAGTAACGAACGGTAAAAATCACCTTTCGTGTCGAAGACCCATGATCAGCGCCGTTTGCGCCGAAGCACTCGGTCGGGATGTTTGATGTTCGATCGGACCGGCAAGACGTTCAAGCCGGCGGTCGGGGAAGACTAGCAATTGAAAGAACCAGAGACTGTCGGACCTCTCGGGCGCATAGTAACTCAAGCCGGGCCAGTTTCAAAGGAAAAAATTTCGGCCCCGCCATCGGATGATATTTTGGCCAAAAATAAGGCGGCCGTGGGTGAGCATCAGTTCGTAAGTCTTCCTTCCGATGAGAAGCGCATCGACGGTCTTCATGAACTTGGTGCTAATCTCGGCGACTTCCTTGCTCCAGTGAATCCAGTCGAATCCACCGTCTTTGCGGGCGATGTAGTTGTCGAGGCTGTTGGCGAGACCGAGTGTGACTTTGCGCATTTCATTCACCTCAGGCGGATTCCTTTTGCCGAAGCTTCAATAAGTTTATTGAGGCGCTTGAGTCTGGTCGCTTCCTGTTTCGCGCTGACTACCCACCAGTTCATCATCTTGCGATACGACGGCGGCTGAGCTTGAAAGAACTTCCACGCGGCTTGGTTTCGTTTTAGCTTTCCCAAATATGGTTCGACCAGTTCCGGACTCCGTTGTTCGTACGAATAGATTCCGGATCGATTTTCCTTTCGGGCTGCGAACGCTTTCAAACCCGCAGAGCGCATCCGCCTTTCATTAATTAGTCGTTGCGCGTGTTTGATATTGACTGCGCTCCAAATGCTGTTTGGCTTGCGCGGAGTGAACCGAATCTTGTAGCTCTCTTCATCGATGTTTTTGCGAATGCCGTCAATCCAACCGAAGCACAGCGCTTCATCGACCGACTCCGGCCAGGTGATGCTCGGCTTTCCTGAATCTTTTTTGTAGAACCCAACCCAGAGTTCTTTAGCTTTGGCGTGATTGGCGGCGAGCCATTTGCGAAAATCGCGAGGTGATTTGAAGAATCGAGGTCGCATTGACGTGGTGGTTGGCATGCTCAGTTTTTCGCTCCGTAGGAGCGAGATGTTTATAGCACCGGATTGTCTAAAGTAATCCCTCGCTCCGTCAGGAGCGAAATGTTTACTCCAGGAACTGAAAGACATATTTCTCTTCAAACGGAATCTCAAACTTCTTCAACGATGCAAGATACTCATCTTTGAATGATCTGCGTCGATGATGCTGTTCCTGATTCTGAATGTAACGAATTATCGTATCCAGTTGGGAATGTCCATACGAAAAGGCGCCGTAGCCTTCTTGCCAGCTAAATCTTCCACGAACCCATTTCTTTCGATTGATGAAATCTGATGAGCCAACTTTGATCTCTCGGACAAGATCTGCCAGCGCTATCGCCGGCTTGAGACCAATCAGAATATGAACGTGGTTCGACATTCCGTTGGTTGCGATAAGCTTCTGGTGTTTGTTCCTCACAATTCCAGTGATGTACTTGTAGAGTTCTTCCTTGAACTCCGGACGGATAAGAGAAAGCCGGCCGTTAACTGCGAACACCGTTTGAATATAAATTTGTGAGAAGGTATTTGCCATAGTTTCCTCCTCGTTCGCTCCTTAGGAGCGAAATGTTTATAGCACGAGTTGTCCGGAATAGATTCTCGCTCGCTTAGGAGCGAAATGTGCAGAACGATTCATGTCAAACGTATCCGCACATTACGCTCCTAAAGGAGCTGATGAAACTTTGGAGAGCTGCGGGGTCTATAAACATCTCACCCCCTAGCGGGGTGAAGAGCCGTCTAACTCTCCAATACTGGATCAAGCGTGACAGGTACACTAGGATTACCGTCGGCTAATAAGGTCTCGAGTAACTCGGTCACGTCGCGAAAGGCTTTGGTATGCTGCTCGGGCCACGCATCGCCGAAGTATTTTAAGAAGTAGTTACAACTGCGAATGAGCTGATCTTTGAACTCTTCGATCACTTCCGAATCTATCAAGCTAGCCTCTCGAACTCGGGCTGCTTGAAGGAGCGCATCCGCAGAATGATGAACTGGTTTCGAAGCTACGCTGTATGATAACGCCCTCAACCGTCTGGTCACATCTTGCGCCCCGGGCATGTCGCGGAATTCATCAGCGATCTCATATTCTTTGCCTCGGATGGTCAAGCCTGTCGCCTTTTCTCGTACGGCTCTATTCCCCACTATCTCGCCAGCAACCCATTTCTCAAGTGTCTGTCGAGAGCACCGGCTGTCGTTGAAGAACTCAATCAGATCAAGCGCTTCCGAGAGGGATCGCAGGAGCACACTGGTTTCATGGCTGAGCCCGTTTGATATATGAGCCTGTAACACGCACATAGGTGGGTTGGCACAACACTCATCAGCAAAAGCGCTGCAGAGCTTCGTACCAACCCTTCGTCCCAATCGATCTGCTTCTTTCTAAGCCGGTCAATGACGTCGTAGGGATGCCTGCTTGCGGGATCGTGGTCGCCAGAGGTGTTGACACATTCGAGTCCCCGGACGTAGAAATCCAGACTCTTTATCAGCTGCGTTGCCAAGGTGTGCCATTCGACGACCATTTGACATTCGCTTGGTGTTGCGTTCAGTGGACTCGCGCAACCCCGACGGAGAGTCAATAACCACGCAACTCACTAATCGCCGCCAACACATCCGCCACCTGCGGCAGGATGGCGTCTTCGAGTTGCGGCGCGTAGGCGACGAAGGTGTCGAGGGCGGCGACCCGGCGGACGGGAGCGTCGAGATATTCAAAGAGTTCAGCGGAAATGCGCGCGGCGATTTCGGCCCCGTAACCCCACGAGAGCGAGTCTTCGTGAGCAACGATCACCCGCGAGGTTTTTTTCACTGACTCAGCGATTGCGTTCCAGTCGTAAGGATTGAGCGTGCGCAGATCGATGATCTCGACACTGATGCCTTGCTGCTCGGCTTGTTTGGCAGCCACCAGCGAACGTTGGACCAAGGCGCCATACGTGATGATCGAGAGATCAGTTCCTTCGCGGACGGTCTTTGCTTTGCCGAACGGAATCATGAAATCGTCGGGCGGGTAAGGAGATTTATTGTAGGCCTGGCGATAGAGATGCTTGTGTTCGAGGAACAGCACCGGATCGTCGCAGCGAATCGACGTGCGCAACAAGCCGTTGGCATCGAGAGCATTCGATGGATAGACAACGCGCAGCCCGGGAATGTGCGTGAACACGGTGACCCCGGATTGCGAATGATAGATCGCGCCGCCTTTCAGGTAACCGCCGACGGGCACGCGCATCACGACCGGCGCGGAGAAATCATTGCCGGAACGCCAGCGCATCAGCGCCAGTTCGTTGCGAATCTGATGATAAGCGGGCCAGATGTAATCAAAAAATTGAATCTCGACTACCGGTTTTAGACCGCGCGTGGCCATGCCGATGGCTCGGCCGACGATGTTCGCTTCGGCGAGCGGCGAATTAAATACCCGCGCGCTGCCAAATTCGCGTTGCAAGTTGGCGGTGACTTTGAAAACGCCGCCTTTGCCTTTTACCTGGTCGAGGAATTTGTCACGCGAGCAATCAGCGATGTCTTCGCCAAAGATAATGATGCGGGGATCACGCTTCATCTCGGTGTGCAGACAGCGATTGATCAGATCCACCATCGTGCCCGGGTTGCCACTGAGCTGGGCGCCGGTTTCGTTGTCGAATTCTTTCGAAGTCGGATCGACGGTCGGTGAATAAACAAAGTCCGTTGCTGTTTCTGCCGCCGGCTGCGGACTGGCCAGCGCGAGGTCGGCCGCTTCATTAATCTCGCGGTCGACTTCGTCTTTCAGTTGTTGCAGCTCATCCTGGCTCGCGATTCTTTCCTGAACCAGCAAAGAACCGAATCGTTTGATTGGATCGTGCTCGGCGTCCGCGACGCGTTCGGCCTCCACGCGATAAAGCCTTTCATCATCGGACAGCGAATGCGAGTAAGGCCGAATCACTTTCGCATGCACGAATGAAGGCCCGCGATTTTTGCGGCAGTTGTCGACCGCGCGCCGCATTACCGCGAATGATTCGATTGCGTCGGTGCCGTCGCAGCGTTGAATATATAAATTCGGGAAACCCTTGATGAGTTTCGAGACGTCACCGCCGGCCGTTTGCACTTCGACCGGTACGCTGATCGCGTAGCCATTGTCTTCGAGCAGAAAGACAACCGGAAGTTTCAAGTTGCAGGCTGTGTTGAGCGCCTCCCAGAACTCGCCCTCGCTGGTCGTGCCGTCGCCGAGCGAAACGTAAACCACTTCGTCGTTGCGAAATTTCTTAATACGTTTCTTGAGTTCCTTAATCAGCTTGATCCGATAACCTGCTTCGGCGCAACCAACTGCTTGCAAAAGTTGCGTGCCGGTCGGTGACGACTGCGAAACGATGTTGAGTTTCTTATGTCCCCAGTGCGAAGGCATTTGGCGGCCGTGCGAGTTTGGATCAGCCTCGGCGCCGACACTTTCCAAAAGCATTTCCAGGGGTGTCATGCCAAGTTGCAGACACAACGCGCGATCGCGGTAGTAAGGATAGAACCAGTCGTGGCCGGGCTTCAGACAGATGCCCGCGGCGACCAGAATCGCTTCGTGACCAGCGCCGCTGATCTGAAAAAAGATCCGGTTCTGACCCTTCATCTGAATCTCTTTGTCGTCGAGCCGTCGCGAAGCGTACATCGTGCGAAAGATCTTCAGCATCTCTTCGCGACTGAGACGAGGTTTCTCCTGGGGCCTGGAGCGTCCCGGCACAGATTTGATCGGAGCCGGGGGCGCGGGTTTGGGTTCGGGCCTGGCAACTGCCTTTGCGGTGAAGGTTTTCTCGGGCAGTTCACCTTCGGACTTTTTTACCAGACGTAGAACTTTGGTATCGCTCATGAAATCTCTGAACGCTCCCACACGTTCGGGCTACTGTCCTGCTTATATGACCTCGCCGCGTAGCGGCGAAATATTTATAGACTGCGGAACCTAAATAATCTCGAGCTCCGTTAGGAGCGAAATGTTTCTGTCGTCCATAAATGGGCTCAGGACAAAAGCTACTCGTGGAGCTATAACATTTTGCGCCTACGGCACTGGGAACTCACTTTCCAAAACAGTCTTGTATTCCTGAGCCATTCCCGGATGGCCGTGCGCGGTCGCTACATCGATGCCGCGCTGGTAAGCGGCCCGGGCCTTTTCGGAATCCTTCAATCGCTGGTAGGCGCGCGCCAGCATCCCGTACGCGTTCCCTTCGTCATCGGCGGCCGCAAGATAACGCTTGAGAGTTTCGATCAGCTTCGGTTCGTCTCCAGCCTTTTCATACTCCTTGGCAAGTCCGAAAAGCACCGCCGTGTTCGCGGGATCGCTTTGCAGAATTTGCTCGAAGATTTCTATGCGAGACATAGTCATAAATTAGAAAATCGTCAATCGTGATTAGGAAAGAACACCGCTTGAATTATCTGGATAAAAACCGCAGACATCTATTCACCATTTACGATTCACGATTTACTAATAATGAGCTTCGCGATCGTCTGTAACTGCATGTTTGAAGTGCCCTCGTAGATCGCTCCGATCTTCGAATCGCGCCAGTATTTTTCCACCGGATAATCTTTGACGTAGCCATAACCGCCGTACATTTCGATCGCTTTCGACGTGATTCGTTCAGCGGCGCGCGATGAAAACAGTTTGGCCATCGCGGCTTCTTTGACAAAGTTTTGCCCGGCGTCTTTCATGCGCGCGGCGTTGTAGACCATCAAACGGGACGCTTCCAGTTCCGTCGCCATGTCGGCAAGTTGAAACTGCACGCCTTGAAACTCGTTAACATTTTTTCCGAACTGCTGGCGCTCGCTCGTATAGGCCAGCGCGCACTCAAGCGCGCCGCTCGCAATCCCGATCATCTGCGCCCCGATGCCGATACGGCCTTCGTTCAGCGTTTCAATCGAAGTTTTGTAGCCCTTGCCGACTTCGCCCAGCACATTTTCCTTCGGCACCTGGCAGTCTTCCAGAATCAATTCGGTAGTCGAAGACGCGCGAATGCCGAGCTTATTCTCTTTCTTGCCGACGGCGAATCCCGCGAAACCCTTTTCGACAATGAACGCGGTGATGCCCCGATAGCCGGCTTCCGGATTTGCGTTGGCGAACAGCACGAAGATTTCTGCTTCCTTGCCGTTGGTAATCCAGAGCTTGCGGCCGTTCAAGACGAAATGATCGCCGCGATCCAGAGCCCTCGTCTGCAAGGCGAACGCGTCGGAACCCGAGCCCGCTTCACTCAACGCGTAAGCTCCGACTTTCTCGCTTGCCAGCTGCGGCAGATACTTCTGCTTCTGTTCCGGATTGGCCCAGCGCAAAAGCGCGTTATTCACCAGCGTGTTCTGGACATCGACAAAAACTCCGACTGAGGCGTCGACACGCGAAAGCTCTTCCACGGCCAATATTGCCTGGAAAAACGATCCGCCCGCGCCGCCGAACTCCTCGGGAGTTTCGATTCCCATCAGGCCCAATTCGAAACATTGCTTCATCAGCGCTGGATCGAGATACCCTTGCTCGTCCATGGCTTCCACGCGCTTGCGGATCTCGCCTTCGGCAAATTCGCGCACGCTGGCGCGAAACATTTGCTCGTCTTCGGACAGCGTCGTCAACGCAGGCGGTGGTGACGGCTCGATCGCAATTTGACTTTGACTCATGCTTGTAAAACCCGCGGGAAGAATCAGTAGACCGATCCGGAAACGACATCATAATCAACCGGCGAGCAAAAAGGCAAAAACGAATTTATGAGTTTCGTTGGCTAATCCGCGTTGTCTGGAAATCAGGTGACTAATGCCGTATTGTGATACCTCGTTTATTTAATTGCGCATGACTCGACAATCAGCACTAAAGTCTCACCAAAGAAAATTCACGCCGCTGGGGATCGTATTCTCGCTCTTGGGATTTCTACTGTTCTGCTATTTCATCAAGCGGGCAGGGCCAGGTCAAATCCTCGACGGAATCAAAAAACTGGGCGCGGGTTTTCTGTTGATCCTCGCGATTTCGTCAATTCGTCACATCGCTCGATCATTTTCGTGGATGCTCTGTTTTGACGGGACTGAGCGACTGAAATTCTGGGATGCGTTGCGCGGTCGTTTGATGGGCGACGCCCTCGGCAACCTGGTTGGCTTTGCGAACGTTTTAGTGTCTGAGCCGGCCAAGCCCGCTATGATTCGCGATCGCGTGCCGCTGATGGCCGGATTGTCAGCCATCACGATCGAAAATATTTTTTATTCTCTTTCAGTCGGTATTTTTATCTTCGCCGGAATGGCGGCGTTGCTGCTGAATTTCCATCTGCCGAAGGCTTTGCGAATCGGCGGCCTCGGCACGATCGCCGCAATTCCAATTGGGATTGCAATTGTGTTTATGCTGATTCGCAAACAAGTCAGGTTCATCAGCGGCCCGATTGGCTTTCTTCACCGGCGAGGTCTTTCTGAGCGATGGCTGGTAAACGGTCGCCTCCTGGAAGAACGCGTCTACGGGTTTTACTCGCGGCGTGGCTCGCGTTTTCTTCCGATACTGCTTTTGGAAGCATCCTTTCATTTGGCGGGTGTCCTCGAGATTTTTGTGACCCTGAGTTTTATCAGCCTGGGCCAGCCCCCGACGATCTTCACGGCATTCATTCTGGAATCCGTGAATCGCATCATTAACGTGGCGTTCAAGTTTGTGCCGCTGCGGATGGGCGTCGACGAGGCCGGCACGGGAAAAATTTCCGCGGTGTTGATGTTTACGGAAACCACTGGTGTTACGCTGGCGATCATCCGCAAAGGTCGCGACGTTTTCTGGACGCTGGTCGGCGTCGTGCTATTGGTCCAGCGCGGCCTGTCACTGCGCGCGATAAACAAGGCCGCGGCAGAGGCCGACTCGAATGCCGCTGCGCCTGAACGCAACAACTCGCATGTGACAGCGAACGAGTAAGCCGGGGAAAAAGATCATGAAAATTGAAATGAAAAGAACGATCCCGCTGGTATTTGCGGGCGCAATTTCGATTATCGCACTCGCTGGCACGTTCATAACTTTTCAGGGGCAAGCGAGTACGGCTCGCGCTCACATAACTATCCTCAGCACAACGGACATGCACGGGCGCATCTTTCCGATTGATTACTATACAAACAAATATGACAACGTCGGCATCGCGAAAATTGCGACACTCGTCAAACAAGCTCGCAAAGACGATCCCGATCTGCTGCTCCTCGATTCCGGCGATACAATTCAGGGCACGCCGCTCGAGTACTATCACAACAAACGTCACAACGAACCTCCGGATCCAATGATGCTCGCGATGAACGCTTTGCATTACGATTCGATGGCCGTGGGAAATCACGAATACAACTTTGGTTTGAAAGTTCTGGAGAAAGCTCGCGGCGAAGCGAAATTTCCGTGGTTGTCGGCGAATACGTACGACAGAGTCCCGAAGGAGCCGACAACAACGCACTATCCGCCGTATATCGTGAAAGACGTCGGCAGCGTGCGCATCGGCGTGCTGGGACTGACGACGCCTGGCATTCCGAACTGGGAGAATCCGGAGAACTATGCCGGCCTCGAGTTTCATGAAACGGTCAGGGAAGCAAAGAAGTGGGTATCGATGCTGCATGCGAAAGAGAGAGTCGACCTGGTAGTGATCACGATGCACATGGGAATTGAAGAAGATCTGCGCACGGGCCAGCTTAATCCTGCACAGGTGCCGAATGAAAACGCAGCAATTGCGATTGCCCGCCAGGTGGAAGGAGTCGATGTGATTCTGATGGGGCACACGCATCGCGAAGTGCCGTCGCTGGTTGTGAATAGATTTCTTTCACCAGAGGGGCGATTCGGCTCAGACAAAGAGACTCCTTACTACGACCAGGGCGTTTTGTTAACGCAGGCAAATCGTTGGGCCAGTCATGTCGCGCGTGTCGATGTCTATCTTGAAAAGGACGAACGCGGCGCCTGGCGCGTCGCCGCCAAATCCGCGCGCACGATTCCGGTGACCGAAAAGACGGCAATCGATCCGGAGATCGCTCAGCTCGGCGAGCCGTACGACAAAGAAACTCAAGCGTGGTTGGATCGAGCGATTGGTCAGTCAGCGGCAGAACTCACGGCGCGTGAGGCGCGCTTTCGCGATACGGCGATAATCGATTTGATTCAGCGCGTGCAGCTCGAAGCCGGACACGCCGACGTTTCGTTGGCTGCGAGTTTCAATCCTGAGGCGCGCATTCCCAAAGGCCCGGTTACCGTGCGCGATATTGCCGGGCTCTATGAATACGAAAACACGCTGGTGACCCTGGAACTAACCGGTCAACAGTTGAAAGATGCTTTGGAACACTCAGCCAGGTACTTCGGCGAATATGAACCGGGCAAGAGTGTGAGCGAATTGGTCGATCAGCGGATTCCCGCGTACAACTTCGACATCGCTGAAGGGGTGAGTTACGAAATCGATCTAACAAAACCGTTCGGCGAGCGAATTCAGAACCTGAAGTTCAAGGGCCGCCCGCTTAGTCCGACTCAAAAACTTCGCGTTGTGACTAATAACTATCGTGTGAACGGCGGTGGCGGTTACACGATGTACAAAGACGCGCCGGTTATTTATCGATCGAGCGAAGAGGTACGGGAGCTCATTATCGATTGGGTCGAGCGCCACAAAACGATTCCGACACAAGCTGACAACAACTGGCGGATCGTGCAAGGACAATGAGAACGCCGGGCGGCGAGAACGGAACTTCCTGGTTCATCCTTCCGCCCTTGTCATTCATCCCTCTCACGGACCGGAACATTCGGCGTTGCTGTGCGAGATGACGTTGCTGAAGCGCTTCTGATATTCCGCCGAGGTCACAAACGCGCAGACCATCCCGCGATAGTTGCCCACTTCCCGGTTG
>Ga0070716_100000045_pt1 | contig 50223 bp, 38 predicted proteins | sample LARL112metaG_FD_71395 | JGI IMG/M metagenome (GOLD analysis project Ga0070716, IMG submission 71395) | Corn, switchgrass and miscanthus rhizosphere microbial communities from Kellogg Biological Station, Michigan, USA - LAR L11-2 metaG | ecosystem: Host-associated > Plants > Roots > Rhizosphere... | reverse complement strand
AGGCCCCGTCCGAAGGTTGAGATTACCAAGTCGTTGTCGTGCACCTGGAGATCGGTGATCGGGGTTGCTGGAAGATTCAGGGAAAACGGCTGCCAGTGGTCGCCGTCGTCCCACGAGATGTATACGCTGGTATCGGTACCGGCATACAGCAGGCCTTTGCGCTTAGGATCTTCGCGCACCACGCGGACCATTTCGTGTTCCGGAAATCCGTTGACGATCTTCTGCCACGTCCCGCCGTAGTCATGGGTACGAGCGACATAAGGAGGAGTGGACTCTCGCGTCGCGCCCACCGTCAGGTAGGCGGTTGCCGAGTCATGATGCGAGGCTTCGACGTAGGTGATCTGGGTGGGCGCATTCAATCCGGGCGGGGAGACGTTTTGCCAGTTCTTTCCGCCGTCGCGGGTGAGTTGAACCAGGCGGTTGCTCGTGCCTGCCCAAATTACGCCTGGTTGCACGGTTGACGGCGACAGTGTGGTGATAGCGGGCGGACGCGGCTTGTCCGGATCGGGCTTCTCCGGTTCCTCCTGCTCGCCATAGCCGGTAAGGTCAGGACTGATCTCCCGCCAGTTCATTCCCCCATCGACTGTCTTGAGCAAGAACTGCATGCCCAGAAAGAGAGTGGATGCATCTTGGGGCGCGAAAACAATCGGCGGCATTTGCGACGCGCGGTATCTTTGACCGCGCTCGAAAACGCTCGCGATTTGGCCTGTCGATTTGTCGTAACGAACCACTGAGTCGTACCAGCCTCCGCTGTAAACGAGGTTAGGATGAGACGGATCGGGAGCGATAAACGAGTACTCGAAGCCGCCCATAGAAAACCAATCCTGCTGAAGGATTTCGCCATAGTCGCTGCGACTGAGCACGGCGGCCGTACCACTGTCCTGCTGTGCTCCATAGGCGCGATAGGGGAACAAGTTGTCGGTGGAGACGTGGTAGAACTGCCCCGTCGGTTGGTTGTACCAGGAACTCCAGGTCTTACCCGCGTCCACAGTGACGATGGCTCCCTGATCCACACCGAAAATCATGCGCGCCGGATCTCGGGGATCGATCCACGCGACGTGGAAATCGTCGCCGCTGGGGGCTCCAGCAAACGCTTCGAACGTCTTGCCACCGTCGGTGGAGCGATACATCGAGGTCTGCGCTACGTAGAGCACGTCAGGATTTCGGGTGTCGACGAAGATCCGGCTGAAATATTCGCTGCCAATTACCCTCGGATCGTTAGTGGATTGTTGCCAGGTCGTGCCGCCGTCATACGAGCGGAAGAACCCCTGCTCCAGGATTGTGTACAAACGGCGTCCACCGGTTCCCGTAGCGACTGCGATCCCAACCCTGCCGCGAGCCTTTTCAGGTAGACCTTTGCCGGCAAGAGGAGTCCATGTTGAACCACCATCTCCGGACTTCACGATGTCTGCGGTGGCTTCAATCGCGGAATCGCCAGAGCCGGATGCGGGACGAAAGAACACTGCGTACAAGGTGCTTGGATCGCCGGGATCGGAACATAGATCGACAACGCCGATCGATTCTTCCGGGGAGAACACTTTCGTCCAGTTCTTGCCGCCGTCAACGGTCTTAAAGATGCCGCGGTTCGCTGTTTTTGCCGTTGCTGGAATTGGGCGCCAGAGCAGCGCGAAGCCGAGCGAGTTTGCACCGACCACGACGACGTCGGGATTTTTCGGATCGACGATGATCGCCTGTATAAAGGGCACGTCCTGCAGCCCCACGTTCTTCCACGTGGCGCCTGCATCCGCCGAGCGATAGACACCATTGCCCCGCGTCTGTTCCCCGGTTCCCACATACAGAACGTTAGGATCGGACGGAGCTACCCCAAGCGCTCCGATGGATGCGACCCGTTCCTTGTCGAAGATCGGGTGCCAAACTTGTCCTCCATTGGTAGTTTTCCAGACACCACCACCGGGAGTGCCGAAATAGTAGGTGCTCGGGTCAGCCACGCCGGCGACGGCCGTAACTCGCCCTGCGCGAAATGGTCCAATTAACCGCCACTGCAGGCCGGAGAACAATTTGCTGTCGATTGATTCCTGGCTCGAAAGATTGATCGGTAAAACGGCGATGGCGGTGATAAATGCGAGAAAGAGCCGGAGGCGTGCTCCGCGCAGGACTGTTTTCAGCTGGATTCCCATCTTCTGATCGCACCCTCGTTCTGGGTCGCATCGTGGCTCAGCCGAATTAAGCTACCACAAGTAACTCAGAGTCTTTGGGGTGAGAGTTTAGTAGATCACGATGACTAATCCCAGTCTGTCCCTGCTAGACGAGCGCTCTTGTGATCAGTCAATGGCGGCGTAGATTTCGCCGAATCCAGTCTGTGTCTGCTCCGGAGTTTGTCTCCCGTCACGGGCAATGAGCGATCAGGTATTGCGCGTCCGCGATCATTATGGCCGCGGCGCTGGCACTTACACCTTTCCCACTTTGTGCCTCCAATTCGTTGATGAATGCCTGATAGATATTGGCTGCGCTCGCGCACTGCCCGCGAGATCGGGCCGCAGCTGCTGCGTCCAATTTTGCGAGCAGAGAGTTCGCTTGGCCCTTGTTCTTGATCGCGCCCCCCTGAAGAAACTGTTGCACATCCTCCTTAATGCTGTCGGGCGTGACGATGATAGAAAACGTCACCGAGTTCGTGCCCGCGTTGTTCACGTTATCCACGGAATCGACCGAGAAGGTGTGTGTTCCCAGCGACAAGGCGGTGAGCAGACTGATCATCTGCCCGTTCGCTAGGCCGACTCCATTGGGGAGGGTGGTGGCTCCGTCCATTTTGGGGAGGAAGCTCTGGACGCCGGAGCCGCTGCCATCACTCGCCGTGTAGCTGAGCGTCAACATCGCGCTGTGCACGTACTGTATCGCGGCCGGCTGGGTGATGGTGGTGACGGGCGGCGTGTTGTCGAGGATCAACCTGGAGGTGTGCCGAGGTTCGAGCAGATTCGCGAGACTCTGCGCGGAGTACTGCAGGTCATAGGGGCCGTCAGCCAAGGCGGCACCGGAAAGCGAAACAGCCGCGTTGTGCAGGCCGGGCTGGGAAAGTGTGAAACCAGTACTGGTCCAATGCACGGGGAGTGACGCCGGAGGCGCGGTCGTGAAGTAGGTAGGTAAGGCACTCCCTTGGCGATGGAATCGATATTGGAAGCCCTGAGCGTCCTCGGAAGCAGTCGACAGCGTTAAAGGCGTGCTTGAGGAGATGAAGGTCCCTCCCCCGCCCGTGAAGGAAGGGCTGTTGATGATCAGCGGGGAACTTGCCGGTGCTGTTCCCGGTGGAACCTCGTCCGCCCGGAATTGGACTTCGTACCGAATCGAGCAACCGGTAATTGCCAACACCGTGCAGTCGAACCCTGCCGGCTGAGTGGTAGGTGGGGCGTAGTCTGGCGGGAGGAGATCGAACTCGTAAGTGCCGATCCGGTCATCATTATCAAACGGGAAAGCTACGAAGGGGGTATCCAGGATACCGAAGGAGGAAGGTGGGGGGCATCCGGCAAAGAAGGCAGCAACACGGCAAAGAAAGAGGGAACTGTCGTTATCTTCCACACCCCGGGCGATGAATCCCCCGACAGCAACGTGAATCGGCATGTCATCCTCGACGCTCACGGTCCAAGGAGTGTTATAGAACTGGAAGCAGTCGTCGTCTCCGTTTTCCGTGAGTGCGTTCCCGTTGCACCGATTGGTGCCACCATCCAGGCCGAAGATACCCATGCCAGCCTGCGCGTCGGTATCGAAGAACGGACTCATGTATCGCCACTGGCCGCCAACGTTCACAAAGACACGCCAGTCCCCGTCGTGGCAGCAGACGCCCATCCCGTTCTCTCTTACAGTGAATTGCTGCAGCCGCACGTTGAAAGTGCGCATGATGTGCGTGTTGTGTGCGGGCGTTGGGACGTCATCCCATCCCAGCAGAATGCTCTTTGCAAAAAAGTTCGCGCCTGTGCCCGCGAAGGGAAGAATCACGCGCACACGAGTGGGGTTGGGCGGTGCGTCTGGACACTTGGGCTCGGCGTTCTGATCAGGTGGCGGGGTCGAGGAGTCGATCGGGCAGATGAGTGGGTCCACTGTCACGCACACCTTGTTGTCGTTGCCACCGCAAGCATGGGTAGGAAGCTCGCTGGAGTGGTCGACGATGCGCCATTGCAACGACGCATCGGGCACCGGGCGCCCGACCGCGAAGGTTCCATTTACCAGAGGTCTGGCGATCCCGAGGTAGTCCGTTCCGGGAGGATAGATGTCGAAGAAGTAGTTCCGGTCGTTTACAGGCACGAAGGGGCCGGTGTTGCCGGGGCAAGGAACACCCAGCAAACTGCAGTCATCGTTCGCTTCGCCTCCAAGTCCGGAGACGTAGATGTCAGCCTCAGTGAGTGGGATGTTGGTGGGCCCTGTGTTGGGGGCGTCAGGAGGCAGAATTACAGGTTCCCCAGTAACGGGCAGGTAGCTTTGGTGTCCCGGAAAATTCGGAGCGGAGACGCGCGGTCGGGGAAATGAATCCAGTGCCGGGTGGTTAAGGCGATAGGTGACCAGGGCATGCGGAGGGTGAAGTTCGGTCGAGAACTTGACGAAGTCTCTGCTAGAGCTGCTGGGATGGCCGCAGTCGAAAATCCAACGGCCTTGAACCCAGACGCGATCGCCGACGGCCGGCCAGGCAAACTCCGGTACCGAGCCCCAGATGCGCTGAAACCCTTCCTTTTCGTCCATCAAACTCGCGTTGTCCCACTCGACCTCCATGTCGGTGTGGAGGCACCGGGTGCCGGTGCCATCTACTATGCAACTCTCGGGAGGGATCACGCAGGAAGTGCCGTCTAACGTGCCGCCCAGAAGTTGGCAAATTCCAAGTGAGTCCGTCCCGAAATCCGGAATGGTCAAACCAGGAAATCTGGTCCACGATGACAGCAGATGCTGGTATGGCCCGTCGGGGATTACCTTGAAGGTGAAGTCGTGGGTGAAATGCGTCCACGGCAGGTCCTCTTCAGCGACTTCCGCGGTCGACTGGTCCTTCGAGGTTTGATCGACTGGTTGCGGTGCTACAAATCCCTCGAGGGTAGTCGGCGGCTGGAGGTGTGGGGGTTTGCTGGAATCGAGGACGATCGCCTTCCACTCAGGGTTTGTCCGCTGTGGACTCGGCACGGTTACGGTGCCCAAACCAAAGTCGATGTCGATTCCCCCGAGGTCGATATCGCTACAACCGGGTGCATCGAACGCGCGCGTCGCCGGGATGTAATCCTGTGCGCTGAGCTGAGAGACGCCGCCCATAGCGAGCAACAAGCCGAAGGTGGCGATCCGGTAAAAGTTCCGAACAACTGGTAACAAGCTTACGCGCGAGCCTTGCATGGCGAGTCCTCCGAAGATCGTCGGTGATGGAGATAGTGACCGCGAACCTCAAATGCGTTTCTTTTGTCCAGGTTTCAAGGGTCCTTTTGTTAACCTGCACGTACCAGACAAAGCCTCACTACGACAGGATTTGTTGATGATCGCCCAAGGAGTGAAGGGCAGGGATCTGCCCCCCACCCCACTCGCATGCGAGTCCGCATTGTCCCCGGTGTCGGACGAAAGCCAGAACGCAAATTTGGTCTTTCGGAACATCAAACACGGGCACAAGAGCACTGGATCGTCGAACTATAGGGCCGAGTCGGATCCGAAGCCGACCAAATCGCGTGCATGATGCGGCCTCGGCAGCCTGATGGGCAATAGTGAAGACCTGACGAGTGCCTTACTTTTTTATTAATTCTTAACTTACAGAAAACACGAGGTCTATCCCAAAGCGGGCCGTTGTAAATGACTGGCGCCTCCCCCCGAAGAGGCAGTGGAACCAGGGCCTGCAAGAATCCAGGACGAATTGCAGTTGAGCGGAGACGTTGAGCTTGACGTTCACTCCGCGCCGACGTCAGCTTTAAAATTCGGATCACACTTGTACGATCTCCCTCTTCTAGGAAGATTAGAAAAAAGTGAAGTGTGATTCGGGGGAAAGAGTTGGATACGTTAAACGGGTCTCTCTAAACCAGCCAGGCTAGTGGATCTTCGATCGCCTGAGCCAGGTCTTGAAGAAACTTGGCCGCACGTGCTCCGTCTACAACACGATGATCGCTCGAGAGCGTGAGCGTCATCATCGGGCGAACTGTGGGATGGCTGTCTACTGCAACAACCCGCTCCAGGATTCGTCCTACTGCCAGAATGGCGGCTTGTGGAGACACAATTACAGCAGAGAATGCATCGATCCCTAACATGCCCAGATTGCTGATCGTGAAAGTGCCGCCCGAGAGATCGGTCGGGTGCAGTTTGCCGTTGCGAGCTCTCTCTGTGAGTTGATGACGTTGCAATGCCACTTTGCCAAGATCACTTGTATCCGCTCTTTGAATGACAGGAGCTACAACTCCATCGTCAACTGCGGTTGCGATTGCGATATTTACGTCGCAATTTTCTCGAATCGTATCGCCCGTCCAACTGGCATTCAATCGTGGATGCTTTGCCAGTACGCGCGCAACCAGCGTAGCGAGTAGATCGGTGTAGGTCAGTTTGACGCCATAGGACTTGTAAACGATGGGAGCAAGTTTGTCGCGCTCCTCACGGAGCGAGGTGGCATCCACTTCTCGCACGACAAAGAAGTGCGGAACGGTTGTCCAGCTCTGCGTAGTCCGTTCGGCCATTAGGCGAGCGACGGTGCTCAGCGAATTCGCTGCCGTAGCGGTCGCTGACTTGTGAGCCGCGGAGAGGATATCGGTCGCCAGTATCTCTCCATCCGGACCCGAACCCCGCAGGTTCGTAAGCTCTACTCCGTGTTCAACCGCCAAGCGGCGGGCTTTAGGAGAGATTCTTGTAGAAATTCCACGAGAAGAACCGGCACCAGGCTTTTCGGAGCTGGGGTTGTCAGTGTTCGGCACCCTGACCTTTCTCGCGGTTTGCATTGATGCTACTTCGCGGGGGATTGCTTCTCCCGGAGCTACAATCCATGCGATCGTCTCGCCTACGGGCACGTCAGTTCCAGGCTGAACCTTGATGCCCGCCAGAACCCCGTCCGCAGGCGAATCAACTTCCATCACGGCCTTGTCAGTTTCGATTTCGAGAAGAGGCTGGCCCTTTGCTACGGTGTCGCCTTCTTTCCTCAACCATGAGATGAGTTTGCCAGTTTCCTGCGCCATCTCAAGGGCGGGCATGACTACGCTAGTGGGCATAATTAATCGATGACGGTACTTCTGTCGGAGCTAGTCGCCAACTCCAACTCGTTCCTGCTTGGAACTTTCTTCGATCATCTCGCGCACCCGTCGACTCGGTCCCGCGTCGCTATCGCGCACCGCCGGCAGTGGGCCGTCGACGGTGAAGTAGTGTCTTCCGGCAACGAGCAGTTCCTCGGCAGGGAAGCGGGTGATCACTTCGTGACCCTTTTCCGTGACCACAATCTCTTCTTCAATGCGCGCTGCACTCCAGCCGTCCGTCGAAGGCCAGAACGTTTCGAGTGCAAACACCATTCCTGGCTTGATCTCGCATGGATGATCAAAGGAGACCAGGCGGCTGATGACGGGTTTCTCCCAGATCGCCAGACCGATCCCGTGTCCGTATTGAAGGGCGAAACTGGCTTCTTCGTTAGGAAAACCGAACTCCTCTGCTTTCGGCCATACCGCAGCAATTTCGGCGGTGGTACGTCCTGGCCGCACAAGTTCGATGGCAGCGTCGAGGTATTCGCGGCACCGCTTATAAGCATCAACCATCGCATGCGATGCGTAGCCGATTGTGAAGCATCGGTAGTAGCAAGTGCGATAGCCCATGTAGGAGTGAAGAATGTCGTAGTACACGGGGTCGCCGGGACGCAATACACGGTCGGAGAAGACGTGGGGATGCGGGTTGCAGCGCTCTCCGGAAATGGCATTGACCGCTTCGACGTATTCGGAGCCGAGATCATAGAGAACTTTGCTGACCAGACCAACGGCTTCGTTTTCCGCCATGCCAGGCTTCATGGCTCGATAAAGCTCGTCATACGCGGCGTCGACCATCATCGCGGACGTGTTTAACAGCGTGATTTCGTCCTGGGTCTTGATCAGCCGGGCCTCTGACATCAAAGCTTGCCCATCCACCACCTTGATGCCCTCGCGCTGCAATGCGAACAGGACGGGTAGCTCGACGATGTCGATACCGACCGGCTCCTTGTGCAGGCCGCGCATTTCAAGTTCGATGCGGATCTTTTTGGCTACATCTTCGGCGCGTCCCATCTCGGGCGTCATGGCTCCGCGTAGCATTGAGATTCCCGGCCTTGCACGATCTCCCAACCATGGGCAATGCAGTTGATGGTGCCGGGCCGCTGATCCGAAATCCCATAGAATCGGCTCGTCATTCTGCGGCAGGAGCGTAAAGCGATTCGCTTTGTCCTGCGCCCACGTGCCGATGTGTGTCGCTGTCAGATAGCGGACATTGTTCATGTCGAAGCAGAGCAAGGCGCCCATCTCCGACTTGGCAAGCAGATCCTTCGCACGTTGGAGACGTTCCCGACGCAAACGATCGAAGTCCACACGATTTTCCCAATCGACCGCCATTGTGCCGTAAGTTTTGAGTGCCATAAAAACCTCAGTTGTAACTTCAGGCTGCTTGCTCAAGCCGCTGCTAGGAATGCCTGCACATCGATTTCGCGGCTTCAAATACGGTCTGCTCTGTCGGAACAGTTGCATCCTCGAGTGGAGGCGAGAACGGGATCGGAACGTGCATGGCCCCCATTCGTTTTACTGGCGCATCGAGATCGTAAAAGGCTCCGGCGGCGATCACGGAAGCAAGTTCCGCTGTGACGCCGTAGCGCTCGTATCCTTCATCGAGGACGATGGCGCGTGAAGTTTTCCTTACGGATTCCACGATCGTCTCTTCATCCAGCGGCCACATGGTACGCGGATCCACGACCTCGGCGCTGATGCCAACTGCCTCTAAGAGGGTGGCTGCGCCCATCGCCACTTGCACCATGCTGCTTGTAGCAACCAAGGTGATGTCGTCGCCGGCGCGTTTAACGTCAGCCACACCCAATGGAATTGTGTAATCCTCGTCGGGAACAGATCCTTTCAGTTTGTACATCATCTTGTCTTCAAAGAAGACCACCGGGTTGTCGTCGCGAATGGCCGCCTTGAGCAGTCCCTTGGCATCATAGGGCGTTGAGGGCAAGACCACTTTCAATCCTGGAACGTGACAGAACCAGGCATGCAGCGATTGGGAATGTTGAGCGGCGGAACGTCGCGTGGCACCTAGCGTTGTGCGCATCACCATGGGCACTTTCCACTTTCCGCCAGACATGTAATGCACTTTCGCAGCCTGGTTCACCATCTGGTCCATGGTGAGCGTGATGAAATCACCGAACATGATATCGACGACCGGACGCATTCCCGTCATCGCCGCTCCCACCGCGAGACCAGTGAAACCAGCTTCCGAAATCGGAGTATCGAGCACGCGGTTCGTGCCAAATTCCTCGACCAGTCCGGAAAGCACTTTGAAGGGAGTGCCGGCCTCCGCCACGTCTTCGCCCATAACACAAACGGTGGGGTCGCGGCGCATCTCTTCTGCCAGAGCTTCTCGGATTGCCTGCGCGAGTGTCAGTTCGCGTACCGCGACTTCAGGCATAGACGTCTTGCTCCACTTCACTCACATCCGGATACGCGCCATTCATCGCGAACTGAACCGCTTTCTTCATCTCGGACTCGAGCTCCGAATGCATCCGGTCGAGAGTTCCTGCGTCCGCACACTTCTGTTCGATGAGCCACGCGCGATGCATGGCAATAGGGTCATGATCCACTTTCCAGCCCTGTTCCTCCTGCTTGGATCGATAGTACTCGCGGTTGATGTCACCGACATGGTGGCCGTGATACCGATAGGTGTCACATAAGAGAAAGGCGGGGCCATCGCCATGGCGAGCACGCTCCACAAAATGCTGGGCAAGGTCGTATACCGCACGCACATTCTGTCCATCAACCTTTGCAGATGCCAGGCCGAACGCGTTAGCGCGGCTCAGAACGTCACCCGCAGTCGTTTCCGAATAGTGCGTGTATTCCGTGTAGTAGTTATTCTCGCAAACGTAAATCACGGGCAATTTATAAAGCTGCGCAAGGTTCATCACTTCGTACAGGAGCCCTTGTCCGAGCGCACCCTCTCCGAAGAAACAGACTGCCACCCGATCATTGCCCAGTCGCTTTGATGAAAATGCTGCCCCAGTTGCAATGCCCGCACTCCCACAGACGATCGCATTCGCTCCGAGGTTCCCGGTCGCCGGGTCTGCGATGTGCATGGAGCCGCCTTTTCCTTTGCAGTACCCAGCTTCTTTTCCGAGCAGCTCAGCAAACATCAGGTGCGGGGCGGCCCCTTTCGCCAAGCAATGACCATGGCCTCGGTGTGTGCTGGTGATGTAATCCGTCTGTCGCAACGCTTCGCACACACCCACGGCAACGGCTTCTTCGCCGATGTAAAGATGAGCGAGGCCAGGCATGAGCGCGCGGGTATAGAGATCGTTGACCTCAGTTTCAAAAGTGCGAATCGCCAGCATCTGCCGGTACATTCGTAGCCACAGGTCCACCTTCTGCGAAACCTCAGAAGCTTGCATTGCGCCACTCATTTTGAAACTCCAGACATACAGGCGAGCACATCGAAGACCACAGCAAAATCTGTCTTTTCCCATCCCATCCCGCGTGCCGCCGTCAGGAATTCATTGCTGATGGCAGTCGTGGGAAGCGGAACGTTCAATTTTCGTCCCAATTCCATCGCCAATAGCATGTCCTTCTGCATCATGTTCACGTCGAACCATGCCTCGTCCGGCTGTTTGAGTACGAAGGGGCCGCGGTACTGGATCATGGGAGAAGCTATGGCGCTGTGCACCATCACATCGACCGCGACTTCGCGCGGGATCCCGCTTTTCTCCGCCAGCAAGATACCTTCGGAGAAGGCCATCATTTGCACGGCGAGTTGCAGATTGACAGCGATCTTCATCGACAGCGCCACTCCGTTGTCGCCGACATGGGTCACTTTCGGACCGATGTCCTGCAGCAGAGGCTTCAGTCGCTCAAACGTCTCGTTACGCCCGCCTACCATGACCGAAAGCTTGCCTTGCTGCAGTGTGATTACACTCCCCGAAACCGGAGCGTCCACCATGTCCGCGCCTTTCTCGCGAACCTTAGCAGCAAGTGCGCGGCTCACTTCGGGACTTACGGTGCTCATATCAATGTGGAACTTCCCAGCGGACAACCCTGCAAGCAAACCGTCTGGTCCATCGGTGACCGCGGTCAGGGCCAGCGCATTCGTGACCATCGTAAAAGTCACATCGGTTTTTTCGGCCACGGCTCGAGGAGAAGCTTCCCACTGCATGCCTCGATCGACTAACCACTGCCCTTTGGAACGCGTTCGGTTGTATCCGGTAACCGCGTGGCCTTTTTCAAGCAAGCGCGCTACCATGTTGCCGCCCATCACTCCGAGGCCCACGAATCCGAGATTCGCCATTAATTGCTCCGCCTGCCAACATTCCGCTTGGACGCTGAGGTTTTCACCGATGCGGAGGCGTCCTCCTGAACTTGATTGAGGTGATCGCGCATGGCTTTTTTTGCTGCCTCCGGGTCTCGCCTCTCAACGGCTTTCAGAATGCGCTTATGATGAAATTGCCCGCGCTCCGGTCCCCCTTCAACGTCGAAGATACTGCTGCGCTGTTCCCGCAACAGCTCCACGATCGAGTCAATCAAAGCAAGAATCAGAGGGTTATCGGCTGCCTCAGCCAAGGCCAAATGAAAATCGAGATCTGCTTCGATGTATTTCTCCCGGTTGTGCAAGCCGCTATCCATGGCGTCGACCGCTTCCCGCATAAGACTGAGAAGCTGTTCGTCAATACGGGGTGCCGCGAGTGCTGCGATTTCAGGTTCTAGAATTCGGCGTAACTCCGCCAGGTGCAAAGACCCATCGGTCTGGCTGATCTTGGTGATGAGATTGAGCGACTGTCTCATCGATTGCGATGTTCCATTTGTGACAAACGTGCCGCGACCGGTGTAGGCCTCCACCAGGCCCTTCTCGCGCAGCGCCTTCACAGCTTCACGAACCGCCGTGCGGCTCACCCCAAACCGTTGTGCGAGATCCCTCTCAGCGGGCAGTTGGTCGCCGGGTTTCAGCTGTCCCTTCAGAATTGACTCTTCTACCTGCTGGACAATCTGCTCGTATAGCCGTGATGTCTTCACGGCCCGATAAGTAACTTTCGGACTCACCGTATTCACCATGGCATTGGTCATAGGGGTCCTTGATTCTGGCCGCCAAAGCTGGGCCAATGGTCCGACCACTATACCATGCGCAAAATTCCGCTCCTTAACTTGTCCTATGATGAGGATAGTTAAATTGAGATTGTGGCGCCATATTGCCATTTCACGCCTCCGTGGTCAATGTCTGGCCTGGCTTTAGTCTTGACAGGGGAATCTCTCCAGTGGTACAGCTGTCAGACCAATCTAGAACCATCCGATTTTGGAGGCCCGAAATGCGTTCCGCGACGAAAGGCATTCGGTTCCTGGGAAGCATCTGCCTGCTACTCGCCGTGTCCACACCCCTCATCTCCCAGAGCACGACTGGCCGGATTCTCGGGGAAGTGCTCGACCCTTCCGGAGCTGCTCTCGCGGGTGCGACTGTGACGGTGACAGACACGCAGAGGGCGACCAGCCGCGTGGTCCAGACCGACAGTTCGGGCAACTATGCAGTCCCAAATCTGGTTCCGGGCGTGTACGCGGTGCGAGCGGAAGCAAAAGGCTTCAAAGCGGTGGAGCGTCCCAATATTCAAGTGGAAGTTGCTACAGATCTGACAGTGGATTTGACTCTTCCGACGGGGGACGTGAGGCAAACGGTGGTGGTCACCGATGAGGTTCCATTGGTTAACCTGACAACGGCGACACTGGGCGGCACGTTGAGCAACAAAGAGATCAACGACCTCCCATTGAACGGCCGCAACTACGAGAACTTGCTCCAGTTGAGACCTGGTGTGATTCGTTACCCTGGGGGCGGATTTTCAACAACCAGCGCCAACGGTTTGCGTGCCGAAGACAATGCCTATCTCGTAGACGGCTTGTTCAACAGCGAGCCCTTTTCCGGCCAGAGCATCATCAATGGAGCTGGCATTGCTGGTGACTCGGCAACGATTCTGCCGGTGGACTCCATCCAGGAATTTAATCTGCAGCAGAATCCCCCTGCGGAATATGGGTGGAAGCCGGGTGCGATCGTGAATGTGGGTCTGAAATCGGGCACCAACCAGATTCACGGTACTGCGTATGCTTTTGGGCGAGACACTCCACTCGATGCCCGTAATTTTTTCAATCCTGTTTCGCAAGCCAAGAATCCGCGCAATCTTGAACAATTCGGTGGCACTGTGGGCGGCCCACTCGTCAAGGGCAAGCTGTTCTACTTCGGAGGGTATGAAGGACAACGCTATACCGTTGGGAATACGAGCCAGTTCCAAACGTGGGCGACTGTTCCTCTTCCAGATGCCGGGAACTGTACTTTCAGCGGTACTGGAGATTGTGCCAATAGTATTCCCGACGCGATCGCGGACGTGCACGCGGCCTTTCTGGCCAATGCGATTCCCGGGGATGTGAGCGCAGTGAGCTTACAGATTGCCGGCTGCACATTTGCCGCCCCCAACACAGCAAGTTGCAATGGAAAGGGATTTCCTAGCAACGACGGCAGCAATCCCGCTGGCCCGAATATTCTCGATTATGGACTTCCCAACAACGTGAGTGTGGATAATGTGGTAGGCAAAGTGGATTTTCATGCGAGCGATCGCAATGTCTTCAGCAGCCTGTATTTTTTCGGCAACAATTCTGGCACCGTCGCCGATGCACTTCAGGTTCAGCCGCAGTGGTTGACCCTGATCCATACGCGTGCGCAGGTGTTTGGAGAAAACTGGACGTGGATCCCGAATGCCCGTTGGGTGAATGAAGCCCGCTTCGGATACAACCGCTTGTACCAGCCCACCTTCGTTGGCGACCACGGTACTCCGGCATCGCAATATGGACTCAACACAGGAGTCACCAATCCGCTTTACGGCGGGCTCCCTCGTATTCAGATCGCCGACTTCTACGTTTTTCCGCAGGAGCTAGGGGGCTTTAACTGGCCGAAGGTACAAGGGCCCGACACCCGTTTTCAGTTCGTTGATCATGTTTCTTATACCCGCGGCAGTCACACCATCCGTTTTGGTGGGGAGTTGCATCGCGACGCTTTCGCCGGTGCCGGGTATGGTGGCGCCCGCGGCAGAATCAAGTTTGGCCTAGGGGGCAATTTTCTGCCCTTCGGCATCGAGGATTTCTTCGCGGGCCTCTCCTCTCACGCCAGCCTGCTGGAAGGCGATCCCACACGGCACATTCATAACTGGGGTTTTGCTGGTTTCGTCCAGGATGACTGGCGTGTCAGCAGGGTTCTGACTCTAAACCTCGGATTGCGCTACGAAGTGAATTCTGTGATTAAAGAGGACCATGACCTCTTGGGAAACTTTGATCCCTCGAAGGGTTTAGTTCAGGTCGGTAAGGGCGCGGGCAATCCTTATCACGGCGACCACAAAGACTTTGCGCCAAGGGTCGGGTTTGCCTGGGACGTCACCAACACTGGTCGGACTGTGGTGCGTGGAGGTGTTGGCCTGATGTACGAGACGCTTAACTGGGAATCGTTCCTGGCGTTGAACAATTCTTTGGGACTGGCGAGCGTTCCAACCGGCGCCATCATCGATGGCAGCGGCAACACAGCCGGTGGATCCATCGCCGTCGGTGCCATCAACTTCTCGGGATTCGATCCCAACAATGGCGGCATCAATTGGGATCCCGCCATAACCGGGGTTCCGGGAACCGTCTTCCCAACAACCCCGCTGAACTGCTTTGCCAATCCGTGCAGCCTCATGGGCGTAATTCCGGATCTCAAGACTCCATATGTCTGGAGTTGGTCGCTGAACGTTCAGCAGGCGCTTACGCCGAACCTTTCACTGGAAGTCGGCTACGTTGGGAATCACGGCTCAAGGCTTGCAGGTATTCGAGACATCAATCAAGTCGATCCCGCCAAGGATGACGGGAGCGAGCAGGTAGGTCGCCCATTCAACGCACAGTTCCCGTATCTCGCCCAGATCTTCCAGATGGCAAACAACTACCGGTCGAACTATGACGGCCTACAAGTCACGCTAACCGGCCGCAACTATCACGGTTTGAGCATGATCGCGGGCTACACCTACTCTCATTCTCTCGACCAGGTAGGAGCCAACTGGGATTTTGGCGCGGGACTCGGACTTCCCAGCGACAGCACACATCCTGAACGGGAGTATGCCAGCAGCGACTTTGATATTCGCCACCGCTTTACGCTTTCCCTGACCTATTTGTTGCCCGGGCGAAAGAGCTTTGCGCAGTTGCTCGAAGGTTGGCAGATCAATTCCATCATCAGCCTTTATGGAGCTCAACCCTGGGGAGTGATGGACGCAGGAACAGATGTTAGCTTGAGTGGAGAATTGAACGACCGCTGGGATTTCTTTGGGAATCCAAAGGATTTCAAGTCTAGCCGGTTTGGAATCCCGTTCTTCGCTGGCGCCGGCGACCCCACCAATCCGAACGATCGCGCCATGCCCACCTCCAATGCCACATGCAATGCGCAGGCTCTAGCGATGGATGGTGGAGTCAACACCGGTCCAGCGACAGCTGCTCTGGTTAGCTTCGGTTGCTATGCCAACGGAAAGTCCTTCATGGTTCCGCCCCCGCTGGGGACGTTTGGCACGATGGGCCGCAACATCTTCCGCGATACCGGATTCCGCAATGTAGATTTCACGATTGCCAAGAACTGGAAGTTCGGAGAACGGTTGGGAGCGCAGTTCAGGGCAGAATTCTTCAATCTGTTCAACCATCCGAACTTCGCGAACCCATTCGGCGGTCAGAACGGATACGCCCACAACGATCCTTCTGGTGGGGGAGGATTTTTTGGTTGCGGATGCGCGACACCCGATGTTGCGGCTGCCAACCCCGTTATTGGTTCGGGTGGCGCTCGCGCTGTTCAACTTGGTCTGAAGCTCACCTTCTAGGCCAAGCCGATTCTTTGCTGCCGAAGTGCCGGACTTACTAGCCAGTCCAGCATTTCTCGAGTCTCATGTCGCTTTTCCATCCGCTTCGATTCTGACGCTTAGCTAGTCCCAGGAAGGCTCATGTCCATCTTAGAAACACATCCAAACTGCTGCAGATTGTTCAGAAGTGACGGCTATGGTTTCTTCTTTGCTCTTTTTCTTTTTGTCATCCTGGCAGGCCTCTCCGCTGTTTCCCAGGAGAAGCAAGAGCGGACCCTCGATGAAATCAAGGCCGAAGCAATTCATCGGGCTGAAAATGGAGTGTATCCCCTGATTGGCCTGGATCCTGGCGATGTCCTTGAGGCATTCAGCTCGATTCATAGCAAGGACAAGGATGAGTGGGCGGCGGCATTCATGCGTGTAGCCGATCGCTACGATAGCGAGGCGAAATCACTCGAGAAAACCAACCCTACCAAAGCGAACGCCGATTACATCCGGGCTTGGCGCCTTTATTCTTTTGGACGTTGGCCCATCCCCGCTTCTCCCGGCAAACAACGCTCGTACGAAAAAGCGATCCAGGCTTTTTTGGCTCATGCCAGGTTTTGGGATCCCCCGCTTGAGATTGTCCGCATCCCTTTTGAAGGCAAGGAGATTATCGGATACCTTCGCCTTCCAAAAGGGAAGAAGGGACCGGTGCCAATTGTCATTGCAGTGAATGGACTCGACAGCCGAAAGGAAGATCTAGCGGAAAGCTTCTCCGCAATCCTTCCCTATGGCATCGGGTACATCGCGGTGGATGGTCCTGGTACTGGTCAGTCGCCTGTCAGAGTGAGCGAATCAGCGGAGCGCAGTTTGTCGCGTGTCCTGGACTATCTGCAGAGCAGGGCCGAAGTAGATGCATCCCGCATTGCCATTCACGGTGTTAGTTGGGGCGCCTACTGGGCGACGAAGATGGCGATCGTCGAGCGCTCGCGGCTTAAAGGAGCCAGTGCCCAGTCCCCTCCAGTGGATGCTTTTTTCCAAAAAGAGTTCCTGATGAACTCACTTCTGGGCAACCGCGAATATCTGTTTGATCAGGTACCCGCGCTCATGGCCATTTTCGACCACGTCACCACAATCGACCAACTGGTAGAAGTCTTGCCCCGGATGTCCTTTGTAAGGCAAGGCCTGCTGGGAAAGCCAATGGTTCCGATGCTCATTCTCGCCGGAGTGCTCGACACGCAAGTCCCCATCAGCGATATCTACCTGTTGCTCAGTAAAGGGGACGTCCCGAAGACTGCGTGGATCAACCCACAAGGTGGGCACCTTGGGCGTCAGGTGATGGTGTGGCCGGATCCCCTGATCTTTAAGCACGTGATTATTCCGTGGTTGGTTCGGACGCTTGAATCGGAGCCGGCAGACGATCACGCAATCGAAGGCGCTTCTCGCGATGAACACCCGGCGGGCAGTCCACAACCTGATTGGGTGGTGAAGAATTCTCTGAAATAGTAAGGGCTCAAAAGTAAGCAGCTTTCGTAATAAAGGAGGAACCCCAAGTGGGCCATATCGCCAGCACCCCAGCAATACGCTCGCGTGCCCAAGCAGAGGGCTTTCACAGGGTCGGTGCCACGACGAGCCCATCCGTTCATCAAAACTTCAATTCGGCCCTTACGGCGGAGGCAACCCTTTGATAGAAGGGCCCTTCGATGGCTGGGCCGCTTCGTTCGCAGCGCGGAGGCCACCCGGCTCGATCCTGGTCAGCTCCACCAAAATCAAACTACCCGGTCCCTCCCTCCAGCGTGCCCGACGCTCCCAGCAGTGTTCCGCTGTGCTTTTCCGTCATCATCTGGGACGCCAGCTGAAGGATACGCCTCGCAGCGTCCGCCGGAGGCGCCCCCCGCGCATGGATGTTCGAAATCACATTGCGATGAGCATCGGTATGCGAGCGATCGGGGCGATAGGCCAGGTAGGCCGATAGGCTCTCGGCGGTCGCCAGTCCCGGGCGCTCGCCGATCAACAGCACGACTACGCTCGGTGAGAGCAACTCTCCAATTTCATTCAAAATCCCCACTCGACAATGTCGAATGGCGAACACTTGACCGAAACTCCAGTTGCGAGACTGCGCGCCCTGCTGCAGCGGGTCCAACAGCTTCGGGACCTGCGCCCTCACGGCGGTTACCGATAGGCCGTCCCCGACCACGATCTGCAAGTCACATCGGGCAGGACAGCGGCGCACAATCTCTTTGCTTGATGCCTCGAGGAACGACCGTCCTAAACCGGGATTCAGAAGATACTCGTCTTTCGAGTTGGCCGCGGTGTGCACCTCAAACAATTCCCACCGTCGCAAAAACTCCGCATCGAACTGTTGCTCGAGATCCAACTCGGTACGCACCGCATCCCGAGCCGCGGCGTGTGCATCTCGTAAGTCGAGTTGGGTCTCAGTCCGGTAAGCGGCTCCGGCGCGGCCCGAGAGCAAGCGGGCGGGTGTGCGGGCACGAATCTTGCGGACGATCTCTGGCCAGTCTCCCAAAACGATCGAGTCCGCCGTCACTGGAATTTCTCCAAAGAAGCTTCCAATCCCTGCATCAATGATTTGCGCGCCGGCGGATCAGGCAACGCCGGTTCCAGATCACGATAGATCCCCATCCGCTGGAGCCATGCGAGAAATTCCGGCGCCGGCCGCAGGTGATAAATTCTGCGCGCCGCCAAGGCATCGTGATAGCTGGTGGACTGGTAGTTCAACATGACGTCATCGGAGCAGGGAACTCCCATGAAATAGTTGCAGCCCGCGGTCGCCAGCAGGAACAAAAGATTGTCGGCCGAGTTCTGATCCGCGGCGGCATGGTTGGTGTAGCAGACATCGCACCCCATCGGCAGACCCAGCAATTTGCCCATGAAGTGATCTTCCAGCCCGGCCCGAATGATCTGCCGCTCGTCATACAGGTACTCCGGCCCGATGAATCCAACCACGCTGTTCACCAGAAACGGGTCGAACGCGCGTGCCACGCCATAGGCGCGGGCTTCGAGGGTGAGTTGGTCCACTCCATGGTGCGCGTCCGCCGAAAGCGCGCTCCCCTGGCCGGTTTCAAAGTACATAACGTTCGTGCCGATCCACGGCACGTCGCGCTTGCCATGATGTTCAAGGATCCGCTCGTTCCCTTCGCGGAGCATCGAGAGCGTGATGCCGAAGGAACGATTAGCAGCCTCGGTGCCGGCGATTGACTGGAAGAGCAGGTCGACGGGCGCTCCACGTTGCATCGCCGCCAGTTGCGTGGTGATGTGCGCGAGGCAGCAGCTCTGCGTAGGAATGCTGTAGGTTTCGATCAGGTGGGCGAGTCCATGAAGGATGTTCGCAACGTTCTCGACCGACTCCGTCGCCGGATTCACGCCGATCACCGCGTCGCCGCAGCCATAAAGCAGTCCCTCAAACGCCGAAAGCAGGATGCCGCCAACGTCGTCGGCCGGATGATTCGGCTGCACCCGAATGCCGAGCACGCCCGGCTCGCCCATCGTGTTCCGGCAACGGGTGAGATTGCGAATCTTGGCCGCCGACAGAATCAGGTCCTTGTTGCTCATGATTTTGGCGACGGCCGCGGCAATTTCCGGAGTGACCGCCCACTGCAGACCTTGTAGCGTGTCGCCACTGGTAGCGTCGTCAAGAATAAACTCGCGAAAGTCTCCGACGGTCATGCTTCGGAGCGGAGCGAACGCATTTTCATCGAAGCTCCCGGCAATGAGCCGGCTCACGTCATCTATTTCCGGATCAATGAGAGGCTGCGCGACGATGTCCGCCAGTGAAAGGTCCGCCAGTTGCCGCTTTGCCGCCACTCGCTCCCGCTCCGAGCGCGCGGCCAATCCAGCCAGTTGATCGCCGGATTTCTCCTCGTTCGCCTTGGCGAACAATTCACGCAGATCGCGAAAGGAGAACCGTTCCGCCATAGGAGTTAAAGACTAGACATTGAAGAGGGAACCTGCAACCACCTCGAGCCGAGGCGCGATGGTATAAGCAACGAATGAAGCCCGCGCGCGCTGTCCTCGTACTGCTACTTGCCTCTACGTTGGTCCTGGCCCAGTCCAGCCCGCCAGAGCGTACGCTCTTCGAATCAGTCAATCGCGATCGCAAAGCGCACAACCTTCGCGCCCTTCGCTGGAACGAAGCTCTCGCCGCCGCCGCCCGCAAGCATGCCCGCGAGATGGCCAAGCGCGGCGCGGTCGAGCATGCCTTCCCGGGCGAGCCGTCCCTGCCCGCTCGCGCCAACCAGGCTGGAGCCAAGTTCATCTCGATTTCCGAGAACGTGGTTCGCGCCGCCAACGCCAAAGCAGCGCATGTAGAATTCATGAACTCGCCGAATCACAAGGCGAACATCCTGGACTCGGATGTCGACTCCATTGGAATCGGAGCCGCCGAGCACAATGGAGAGTTGTTCGTAGTCGAGGACTTCTCCAAAGCGAAGAAGTAGCGGCTACTCCATGACCCAGCGATCTTTCCTGTAACGGATGATCGGCGCCACGCCCGAGCCTGGCAGCCTGGGAAGCGTCGCCAGCACCATTTTGCGCCACGATTTCTCCAGCCCGGCCTGCATCGCCGCGGAACTCAATCTGCGAAACAGCTTCAGTCCGGCAGCGCCGCGCATGCTTGCGACTTCTTTTTCCAGGATCTCGTCATGAATTCGATGGCAGTCGGCGAGATTCTGCAGTCCGAGAGAGTCCGGGTGCGAGCGAAATCCGCCAATCAGGGCGTCCACCGAGTAAAGTCGCGCGTACCGTAAAAACCGCACCCACAATTCAAAATCGCTGGCGTTACGGCGCGAGTCATTCACGCGGCTGCCGGCGCGTTCCCACAGGCTGCGCCGCCAGAATGTGGACTCCTGCTGAATGTAGCGGTTGGCTCCGGCAAGGAAGGACCAGCGCGACCAGCGCCGCAGCTTCAGGATTTCGGCGCCCATGCCGTCGTCGCTGAAGCCGGTGGGTCGGCCGGTGATCCACTCGACTTGCGGGAACGTGCGGAAGACGCTGCCCACCACAAACAGCGAGCCCGCATGCAGCATGTCGGTGGCGCTGATCCACCCCATCAGTTCCCCCGAGGAGCGGGCGAAGCCCTTGTTGATCGCGTCGTACATACCGCGATCGGGTTCGCTGACCCAGGAGTGCAACTGACTTTCATATTTGCGGATGATTTCGACACTGCCATCGGTCGAGCCACCATCAACGATGATGTATTCCAGGCTCGGATATCCCTGGCTTAGCACCGATCGGAGAGTGGCTTCAAGGTAGCGGGCCGAGTTGAAGACAGGCGTCACCAGGCTGATCCTCGGCCATGATGTCGGAGCCTGGGAGAAGACTTCCGCGGCGATCATCGAGTTGGAAGCCGGAAGGTCCACGGGCATTGCTAGTCTCTGAGCAGCGCAATCAGGGCGGGATTCTTCAGTTCGTTGCGCGATGCCACGAAGATGCAGCGCAGATTGTGGCCGTAGCGGGCGCAATCGAGATTGTTGCGCCACTCGAACCGGAAGTCCTCATGTTCGGGTGGCGTGACGGGCGCGTAAACGAACGGGAAGCCAACGCGGTTCAGCGCCAGCACGACATAGTGCGGCGTGGGACGTCCCGCGATTCCGCCCAGCGCCTGGTTCACGTCGGTACTTTCGTCTTCCACCCGCACCAGAGCCATCTCGTGATCGCAAATAATCGTCTCGAGCAGCAGCAGTTCGTCGCAGACGGCCGCCATGTTGCGTAGCGACTGCAGCGGGTTCTCGAGGTGGTAGAGCAAGCCGTAACAGAAAACGATTTGGAACCGGCCGAAGCGCGAAAGGTCTTCCGTTTCGACGTTGCCAACATGAGCTTCGAGCCGCGGGTAACGCGTGCGCAGGCTGGCGATATTGCTCTCGCGGCCGTCAACACACACCACGTTGCCACCCATTTCTCCCAGCCGTGCGCCCAGGTGACCAACGCCGCAACCGATATCGAGCACGCGCTTACCCGCAAGCGGCAATCCCATCGAGGCGAGATTCGCGATGCGTGCCTGGTTAATGGCGACGGCGTTCGGCGCGTCGAATACTTCGAGGCCTCCGTGGCGTCGAATTCCTTCGCTCCCATGATCGCGACGGCGCACTTCAACCGGATAGGGTAGCTGTACCGGCAACGGCGGCGCAGGTTGTAGTCCGAGTTTTCGAAACAGTTTCTTCAATCGTTTCCTTGGCTCACGATGCGAGCCACACCTCAGGCACGGCGGATGAGGTCAAACCAGTTGAAATCGTACTTATGAAAGTCGAGCGTAAAGACTACATCGAACTGCGCGGGCGCCAGGAATTCGCGAATCTTCTTCAAGTCGTGCCATTCGATCCAGGGTGCACCGCCGTCGGTTTTTTCTCCCCACTTGTCGAACCGAGGACGCCCGTCGTGTGTCCAGCGGCGGTGCGGGTAGGCCAGCTCAATCCATCGACCGCCGACCGGGAGATGCTCCAACAGAGCCTTCGCTTCTACGCGTGCGGCTTCCACCGGAAGATTGATCAGGGAGCCCTGCGCGTAGATGGCGGCATAGTCCGTCGGGAGATCGTCCAGCGAACGTAAATCGTCCATCAGGCAGAAGCGGGCATTATCTACGCCCTGGAGCCGGCAGAGCCGCTTCACCACCTCCAGGTTGCTGGCAATGATATCGACGAAGGTCCACTCAGCACCGTTTTTCGCGAAGGTGATGCCGTCGAAGCCGAGGCCTGAACCGATCTCGAGTACCTTCTTGCCGCGAAACACATCGGAGTACAACGTGTGATACCAGCCGCGCACCGAGTAAGCGGCGCCGGTCGAAGACTCGGCGAGCGCCGCATTCCAGATTCGGAGCAACTCGCTATCGGAAACTTTCAGAAGATCCTCGGAGCGGACCCGCGTCTGTTCTCCACCGGGAACCTCACCCCACTTCGTACGCAGGATGCGGAGGCTCTCCCCAAGATGCTCGTCGGCACCGACCCCGGGAGGGAAGGGCCACTTCGCCTGCCTGCGCAACCCGAGAGTCATCGTCGGCTCCCCGCAACGATTTTCTTTTGCTCCGCCGTTGTGTGCGAATGGCTGAGATTTCGCTTCACGAGTTTTGCAACGCTGAGCGGACGCGAACTATATCGCTTGAATTGCTTCCAGAGTCGGCGGGGGTTGCTCGTTAGCCCATCTGCCGTCAGCTTATGGGTGGCGTCGTCGATCGTATAGGCGTAGCGCCAGAAGAATCCGTCGTCGTAGTCTGCGGAATCTGCGCAGGTCAGGCGTGCGTTGAGGATGCACTCTTCGCTGGCCATCAATTCTTCTTTGCTCGGCCCGTAGGTCGTGTGGGAGTAGTCGTGATTCTGATGGATGATGAGGACTTCGCGTGTGGCATCGACCACGGCGGCACTAAGAGCGCGCGCTTTCCACAGCAGCCAGTTGTCCCACCAGAAGCGGCCGATGGCGAGGGGCGGCATGGCGGGGTAGAGTCCGCGCGAGAACGCAAAGTAGTCGATGCTGCGTGCGATCTGGAGCTCGCCTTCACGGTGTGCGCGGGTCCTGAGCGCCTGCACCCAATCGTTCTCGAAGGAAATTTCGTCTCGTATATCTAGATCAGTGCGCCGGCCGACCATCAGGAAGTTTTGAGTCAACGCAGAAACTCGGGTCAGGGCCTGCGCGAAATCGTCAAACAGGACGATGTCGGAATTGACGTACGAAAGAACGGGGCTGGTGCTGTGTGATTCCGCCTGCTCAAACAGGTCGCTGACAAGTGGCGTGCCCCATTGATTGCACTTGATGTTGGAAACGTGCACGAGTCCAAGTTCCCGTGCTGTTTCAGCAGTTCCAGCCTCCGTGCCAAAAAGAATAATGTTCGGACGCGGCGCCATACGCGTCCAGCTTTGGATGGCATTCCGCTGAATCACGCCGATGTGGCCGTCGAACTTCTTCGGAGTCGCGAAGATCGTCAGAGGAACCGACTGCGATGTGGAAAGGGAACTCATGCGAAGCCCTCTCCCATACCGAGACCGAAGTAGTCCACGCCCGGCTGCTCGCGCAAGAATTTCACGGTGCGCCAGCAATCGATGATCGTACGCGGCTTGTGGTCTCGGGTGCGCGCCCACTGGGCGGCGTCGATTCCATTGAATTCGGGCCACCACGTCGCGATCACGACGACATCAGATTTCTCAATACACTCCAGCGCGTTTGGAGCGAGGCAAAGCTTCTCGATCACTGGTCCTCGCGATTGACCGCTATACGCCGGGTCGAATGCCAAAACCCTCATGCCGCGTGCCACGAGTTCCTTCGCGAGCAGGAAGCCGGCAGCTTCTTCCACCACGTCCGTGCCTGCCTTGTAGGTAAGCCCAAGAATCCCAACCGCCCCGCTGGTTCTGCTTTGCACGAGGTCAGCGAGCCAGGCGATCTGCGAGCGATTAAAGCGGTCTACAGTTTGCGCCAGGTCCGGAGGAACCCCAAGTTGCTGCGCAAGCTGCGCGAGCGCGAGGTTATCGCGGGGGAAGCATGGGCCGCCGTAGCTGACGGCGCCCTTCAAGTATTTCGGTCCGATGCGCGTGTCGAGCCCCAGTGCTGAGGTAATCACGTCGACGTTCGCGCCCGAAAGTTGTTCGCAGATGCGCGCGAGCATATTGGCATAGCTGATCTTGGTCGTGACGTAGGTGTTGACCGCAAGTTTGGTGATCTCCGCGTTCACGAACGACATGCGCGCCAGCGCGGGCTTGTTCTCGCACACCTGCGCGTAGAGTGATTGGAGGAAGTCTCCCGCGCGCCTGTCGGACTCGCCGATCAGCAACATGTCAGGATTCAGGAAATCGCGGATCACGCTTCCCAGTGCGATGAACTCCGGGCTGTAGCACAAACCGAAGTCCGCGCCCATGCGCTTCCCGCTGGCCTTCTCGAGCATCTCGCGGACCGGGCCGCCGGTCGTTCCCGGCATAACCGTACTCGTGAGACACACGACGTGGTAGCTCTGCTTCGCGGCCAGCGCTCGACCGATCGCCTGGCACACAGGCTCGACGTAGCGTAGCGAAAATCCCCCTGCAGGATCGCTGGGCGTGGAGACGACGATGAAGCTGATGTCGGAGCGGCGGATGGCATCCTCGACGTCTGCGACTGCCGTGAGGCGCCCTTGAGTCTGCGCCAGCATCTCGCCCAGACCCGGTTCATGCACCGGAGGTTGCTGCCGATTGATGGCGTCCACTTTGCGAGGGTCGTTGTCGACGCCGATCACCGTGAGCCCCTTCGCCGCGAGGCAAGCGGCCAGCGGAGAGCCCAGCTTCCCCAGTCCAATGACGCATGCCTTCAGGCTCATGCTCCCGCCTCGGCGGTCAGGCACAGGTGCCAACCGAAGCGGCGTTCCATCGAACGAGTCAAGGACGCCGGCGCCCAGTTCCAGGGCCAACTCTTCACATACTGATATTTGACGTACTCGGGAATGCGGTACGGGAAAATGTGATCAACGAACGAGTCGCGCAGGCGGAATCCGGATGACTCGATCAGCTTGCGTCCTTTCTCGCGCGTGTAGGTGTACGTGACTGGACAACCGGTCTCCGCTTCGGAGTGCTCAGCGACCAACTCTGGCAGCCGCCAGAATTGACCTTTTCCGTAACCCATCAGGATCCAGAACACTTTCCAGGAGCGGCGATAGTAGACCATCAGCTTGATGGTCGTCCCGGGCCGGACGTAGTTGCGCATCTGCTCGACAACTTTTTCGGGATGCGGTGTGTGGTGGATGACACCGAACGAATAAATCAGGTCGTAGGGCTCCACGGGAACGAACTGTGTGAGCTCTTCGGCGCTGCCCGAGTAAAAGCGCACCTGGTCTTGTAGTCGGTAGACTGCAATGCGCTGGCGGGCCAGTTCAAGCGATTGCTGCGACAAGTCGACCGCTGTTACCTGCGCGCCGTGGCGGGCAAAGTTCGTGGTGTCGGTCCCGATGCCGCATCCGATCTCCAGAACTCTCTTGCCGCGCCAGCGCTCGAAGTCCGCAAATTGCGGAATATGCGGCTCCACGAAATACTTGCGCGCTTCGACTTCGTCGAAGTATTCGCGGGTGCCCACGGGCTTGGGCGAGTGCCGGATGTTGCACGGCCTCTGGTCCCAGTAGCTGCGCACGCGTTCAACGGTGACTTGAGAAAAATCAGACATTGGCAAACTTCTCATTCACGCACGCGCGCTGGTTTTCGCCGCGCGCACATCCGCACGAATCGAGCACTATTCTAAGTTGGATGCGGATCATCGGGCCGCTTGGCTGGCGACCGCCGCGGGAAGCCGTCCGGCTTTTCGCAATTCCGATTCAATCCAGCGATACGTCGTCTTCAATCCTTGCTCGAGCGAAATCGTCGGCTGCCAGCCGAGAACGCTGTTCAGGAGGGTGTTGTCGCTGTTGCGTCCGCGAACGCCCTGCGGTTTCGACGAATCGTGCTGCTTCTTCAGAGATTTTCCAGCAACGTCGGTCACCAGGTCGATCAGTTGGTTGATGGTCACCAGGCGATCCGTTCCGAGATTCAGTGGCTCGGCGTAGTCGCTCGCCATCAGGCGGACCAGGCCCTCGACGCAGTCGTCGATATACATGAACGAGCGCGTCTGCTCGCCGTCGCCCCACACCTCGATGTGGCCGCCGTCTTCGGCGAGCGCAACTTTGCGAGAGATCGCCGCCGGCGCCTTTTCCTTGCCGCCTTCATACGTCCCCAGAGGACCGTACACATTGTGAAAGCGCACGATGCGCGTGGCGAAGCCGTAGTCTTTCTTGTAGTAGCGGCAAAGCTCTTCCGCGAACAGCTTTTCCCACCCGTAGCCCGGCTCAGGATCGGCCGGAACCGCGTCGACCTCTTTCAAGGGAGTGACATCAGCGTTGTTCTGCTTGAATTGCGGATAGACGCATGCCGAGGAGGAAAACAAAAAGCGCTTCGCCCCATTCTGCCGACTAGCTTCGAGCATATGAGTGTTGATCAGGATATTGTTGCGCGAGATGTCAGCGTGATTCGCCGTGATGTAGCCGATCCCGCCCATGTCGGCCGCGAGGTTGTAAACCTGGTCGATGGACTGCGTCGCCTTCTGGCAGTCCTGCCAAAGCCGGAGGTCCAGCAGTTGGAAGTCGTCGGCGGCACTGGGCTCGAATTCCGGTGCCTTGATATCGACACCCCGGACCCAGAATCCGTCCGATTTCAGACGCCGGACCAGGTGATGGCCAATGAATCCGCCAGCGCCCGTGACCAAAATGCGCGGTTTTCCCTGCACGCAGACTCCAGGAGTTTCCGATTGGGATGGAGAACCTTTATTTATTTTATCGGACGCTTTCACTCGCGAGCAAGCTAACACTCGGATTCGAAAAGGGAAAAGAGAAATCCGCTCTGCCCAAACTAATGTGCAAAAGCGTTCACCCGTGTGTTAACGTGTTCGGCACTAAAGAGCCATAGTCCTTCGTTGTCATCGCGGTTAGGCTGACTCAAGTGGAAGGCGAACTGCAGGGGAGGGAGTGTCTCCCCCGGCCCGACCCTAGATCTGATTGGTAGGTAGTTGTGAACGACCCTAATGGACGTGTGGTACGGGTGCGTCGGCGCACTCGCAAACATCGCCGCAACCGCCTGATTCGGCGCGGTCTGTTGGCAACGGCGTTCGTCCTTGGGGGACTGGTCGGGGCGGAGTTTCTGCCCATTGATTTCGGATCATTCCTGGCTTCTTCGTTCTCGTCTCACCCCGCAGCTGAGTGGAATAACACAGACGTCCGGCGCGATTTGGCGTTCTCCGCCATCCCCGGTGCTGATGCCGATGCCCCTTCGAAGGAGGCGCGACCGGTTTACCCGTACTCGATCGTTCCTGGCGGGGTGCACGACCCAAAGGAACTTAAGCGCGTGTTTGAGCGCGATCCCGTGGTCGCCTCACACTACCGTGATTTCGATTTTCGCCGCGCGCGCGTGCTTCAGCTCACTGAAGACAGAACAGTCTACGTTTCTTATCGCATCCGTGGGCACGTTTACTGGACAACCAAGCGGGTGCTGCTCCGTCGCGGCGAGAAAGTCATCACCGATGGCAAGATGACGCTGCGTACGCGGTGCGGCAATCAGGTTTCGGAAAATCCACGGAAAGAAGTTTCGCCCAACGAGCCGGCCATGGCGCGTCTTGAGAACCCGATCCAACTCGATCCCGGGACGGCAGCCGTAATTCCATATCCGACAAACTTCGAGTCGTCGCTCACGCGTTCGAACCTGCCCGTGTTCGTGATGGCGCCTGTCGGCTACAGCTTCATCGCAAACACCGGTGGCTCATTATCGTTGTTCCCGCCACCGCTTCCCAGTTGTGGCCCTGGCAAGAAGAAAAAAGGCGGCACGTCAACTGGGAGCACCGGCGGCAAGAAAGGGAAGGGGCCTGACTGCAACAACCCCGTCGGACAAGTGCCTGAACCTGGAACGATTGTCCTGATCTCCACCGGACTTGCCGGAGCGTTCTTCCGCTACCGCCGGAAAATGCGCGCGTAGTCCACGCCGCTTCTCCTTGCTAGTAGCGACTGTTCTCCATTACTCTCTCGCCTGTCTTCTTCCAGAGGGAGCCCCCTATTGCACCGAACCCTGACCTCTTTTTTTGTCGCTGCCCTGTCAGTTTGCTCTCTTGCTGCGCAAGCGCCCGCAGGCCCTTCGATCCGCGTGGCGGTCGACCTCACTGACGCACCTAGAAATATTTTTCACTCGACGGTCACGCTGCCCGCCGCGCCGGGAGATGTGGTGTACGTCTACCCCAAGTGGATCCCGGGCAATCACCGCCCCAGCGGGCCGATCGCGAACGTCACTGGTCTCCACTTTCGCGCGGGTGATCAGGAACTCGCGTGGCATCGCGATCCCATTGAAATGTATTCCTTCCACGTGACGGTGCCGGCCGGAGTGAAGGAAGTCGAGGCGAAGTTCGATCTGCTCTCCATGGATAGTGCGGGCGGTGGCGGTCTGGCGGCATCCGGCAATCTGCTTGATCTCAACTGGAACCAGGTCGTGCTCTATCCCGACAAAGTTGCCTCCGACGCGGTCGACGTGACGCCGTCAGTGCGTCTGCCTGCGGGTTGGAAGTTCGGAACGGCGTTGACCACCGCGAGCTCCGAGGGAGGGGAAGTCGCGTTTCGCCCCGTGTCGCTCACCATGCTGGTGGACTCTCCGCTGATTGCGGGCGAGGTCTATCGCCAAATCGAACTGGTGCCGGCAGGAGAGATTCCATCACACGTGATCGACATGGTCGGCGACAGCGCGGCCGACCTGGAGATGACGCCGCAAGACATGGTGGCTTACCGCAAGCTCGTCATGGAAGCCGACGCGCTTTTTGGCGCGCATCATTACCTGCAGTATCACTTCCTCTACACGCTGAGTGACGCAGTCGGTCACCACGGAGTAGAGCACCATCAATCTAGCGACAACAGCATTGGGGCGCGCAGTCTGATCGACCCGCAGAAACATTTCCTCGACGCCGGCCTGCTGCCTCATGAATTCGTCCATTCATGGAATGGCAAGTACCGCCGCCCGGCAGATTTGACCACGCGCAATTACCAGGAGCCGATGATCGGCGACCTGCTGTGGGTCTACGAGGGCATGACGGAATATTGGGGCAACGTGCTCACGGCGCGCTCGGGCCTGTGGACCGAGGAGCAATATCGCGAGACGCTGGCAGCTACCGCGGCTGCGCTCGATCACACTCCGGGACGCACGTGGCGTCCGCTGGAAGACACCGGTGTATCGGTGCAGATGCTGCGCATGTTGGGCCCACAGTGGCAGAGCTGGCGCCGCGGTTTGGACTACTATCCGGAAGGTGAGTTGATCTGGCTGGAGGTCGACACCATCATCCGCAAGCAGACCAACGGCCGCCGCTCGCTCGACGATTTCTGTCGCCATTTTCACGGGGGAGAGAGCGGCCCGCCGAAAGTCGTGCCCTATACCTTCGACGATTTAGTAAAGGAGCTCAACGCCGTTGCGCCCTACGATTGGGCGGGGTTGCTGAAGGAGCGCAGCAAGGCCACCAGCGAACACGCGCCGCTGGGCGGAATCATTGGGGGCGGATGGAAGCTGGTCTACACGGAGAAGCCGAACGCTTTTCTGGCCGCCATCGTGGAAGATGCCAAAATCACCGAGGCCCGCTATTCCCTTGGCTTCGTCCTGAATCAGGAGGGAACGTTCGTGGATGTGACGCCGGGCTCACCTGCCTATCGCGCGGGTATTGGGCCGGGCATGAAACTGGTGGCAGTGAACGGAAGGAAATGGTCGTCGGCCGCTTTGAAAGACGCGATCAAGGGCGCGCACGCGGATCATCAGCCCATCGAGATGATCGTCGAAATCGCCGACATGTTCAAAACGTATTCCATTGAGTATGACGAGGGCGTGAAGTCTCCACATCTGGAGCGGGTAGAAGGCCAGCCTGATGTGCTGAGTGAAATTGTTAAGGCGAAGACCGGGGAGCCACCGAAGCCGTAATTGGGCTGAACATGTGGGTCGGACACGCTTGTCCGACAAAGGTTGGTTTGCGCCAATGGGCATTCGCGATTGGCTGTGCGGAGACTAATCTCACGAGGGCGAGGGCGCCCGCGCTAGACGACTATCACAAGAAAATCTGTTTCGGTAAGAAGGGACGGTGCGCCTCCCCGGCCTGCCCCTGGCGGACAAGAGTGTCCGCCCCACACGTTCCGCTTGCTCCGCGTGATACCATGCCGCGGTGAGCGATTCCGCTTGCCTCCCAGATTCTGTCTCGGTCGTTCCTGCCACGATGACCACGCCGCGGCACGCCGACCTTGTCCGTGTCACTCACTGGATCACCACACTATGCTTCTTTGCCCTGCTCGTTAGTGGGATGGAAATTGTCATTTCTCATCCGCGCTTCTATTGGGGCGAAACCGGCAACGTGCTGACCACGCCGTTGTTCAAGATACCAATCCCTTCCTCGAGGTCATTGGTTCCGACGGGTTACGGATACGTGATGCCCGATCAGAACGGTTGGAGCCGCGCTCTCCACTTTCAATCCGCGTGGATCGTGGTGGCGACCGGCCTGCTATATGTCATCTGGGGACTGGTGACCGGGCATTTCCGCAAAGCTTTGCTACCTGCGAAAACTGACCTCTCACGGCGCGGCATCTGGACCGTGATCGCGAACCACTTGCACTTCAAGCGGCCGAGTGACGAGGAAGCGTGGTCGTATAACGTACTCCAGCGTCTCACCTATCTATTCGTCATTTTCATTTTGTTCCCGCTTGTCATCTGGACTGGCTTGGCGATGTCTCCCGCCTTTGTTTCAGCGTTTCCGGCAACCGTCACTCTGTTGGGCGGTCGGCAAACCGCGCGCACGCTCCACTTCTTCATCACTCTGGCTCTCACGCTCTTCCTCCTGGTACACGTTGCGCTGGTTGCTCTCGCTGGATTCAGGAGCCGCATGCGAGCCATGATTACCGGGCACCCCGGCACAGATACGGAGGGCGTATGAGCCAGTTCTCACGCCGAAAGTTGATTTACACGGGACTCGCGGCCGCGGCAGGCGTATCGGGTCTGGGCGTGGCCGCAAGCCTCGCGCAGAAATACGGATTGGTTCCGCCCGATCACGGCGGACTTTACGGGCTCGGCGAAACGCTGACCTACGCTTCGCAGCGCTTGCTGACCAGGCACTCGTTTGCCCGCGAATTCTCGCGGAGCCAAATTTCCGAGCGCCCGCTGCCCAACGAGATCGCACCCTTGAGCGAACCGTTCAAGCGCCTGCAGGCCGGAGGGTTCGCGGACTGGCGGCTAACAGTCGACGGCATGGTCGACCGGCCAGGCTCGTTCTCACTCGATCAGCTGAAGAGCTACCCGTCGCGCAGCCAGATCACGGAACTGTCGTGCGAGGAGGGCTGGACATACATCGCCGAATGGATCGGTGTGCCTCTCTCTCACGTTCTCAATCTCGTGGGAACCCATCCCCAAGCCAGATATGTTGTCTATTTCTCGATCGAGCCCGACTGGTGGGAGAGCATCGACATGGCCGATGCCATGCACCCGCAGACTTTTCTGACCTATGGGATGAATGGCGATGTGCTTCCGGTGGGCAATGGTGGACCGCTTCGCCTGCGCCTACCCCGGCAACTCGGCTACAAGAGTGTGAAGTTCATCACGCACCTGACGGTCACGGACAGCATGAAGAAGTTCGGCAAGGGGCTGGGCTCGGCATCCCCAGAAGGGGGCTATGCCTGGTACGCCGGCATCTGACAGGATCGCAGGCCCGCTTCCATTCTGCGGCTTACTGTCCCTTGCTAGCCACGTATAGAAGGCGCAACAGTCTTTTCTGTCCCAGGAGCGTCCGCACGCAGTCCAGAAAATTCTGTAATCCGCCGAACGTCGTTTGTCCTTCTGCCTTGGCCAATTGGTCGTGGTATTTCTGCCGAGCGGTGTGCCAACGGCCCGCAAGTTGGGCTGCTGCTTCGGAGGTGTCCGTTACAGAAATCAGCCGAAATCCCACTTCTTTCATCAAGCGCTCGTTCTCGCCCGGCGGACTAAACACGTAAACACCAATGGAGCTTCGCGTGGCGATTTCCTGATGCGACACCATTCCGCCAATCACCAGCGCGTCACTGAACAGCATCAGGCCGTTTTCTTTAAGGACTCTATACATCTCTCGAAGCAGGGATTCTCGCGCTGGAATATGACACAGCACGTCATTGGCGAACACTGCGTCGAAGCCTTCGCTCTCAAAGGGCAGTCCTGCCGAAACGTCGCCGTGTGTGAAGGTCAGCCGTTTATCCAGTCGACGCTCGGCCGCAAGGCGATTCGCATTCGCAATCCCACTCTCATTGAAATCCACGCCCACGACCTTGCAGCCCAATTGTTCGGCCACATGGACTGCGTACGCGCCAGAGCCGCAGCCGATCTCCAGCACTACGGACTCACTCGTCAGCTTTAGCAGCCGTGGGATCTCAGCAGACTCTTCCTTCGTGACCCAGCTTGTCTGCCCAAGATCGGCTCCGTAGGTTTCGATGCGCACTCGTTCGTACGCATCGGATGCGTAGTTTCCGTACGCGTTGTCGTACAGCTCGACTTTGGTTGGCAAGCACTCTCCTTCGACCTGCGATAGCTGTGGCCGAGGATTCAGTCTGCAGAAGACAATCGTACATCAGCCGCAAAAAACAAGGGGAAAACGCAACTGTAACGCGGAAGAACGGTGAAAAAGTGAGCAGAACTTGAGCCATGAGGTTGTGTCTCTTTGCTTCTAAGCGCGGACGGCGTGCCCCCGGACTGATGCTGACCTCGTGGCTCGGATCCAAACTAATATTCGGCGTAAGTTCAAACGAAAGCACATGACACTCAAGATATCTTTGCTTTCACGTCAGCGTTCAGAGCCTGTCCCTGAAGCACCGGCAGCAGTTTCTCCAGCGTCGCTTCCACGCTGATTCCATATTTCGCGCGCAGCGCCTCAGGCTTGCCGTGTTCGATGAACTGATCGGGCCAGCCAATCCGAACGACGGGCGTGGCGAGTCCCAAATCACTGAGGCGTTCGAGGACGGCGCTTCCGAACCCACCCTCCAGAACGTGATCTTCCATGGTGACGATCGCATCGACACTGCGACCGTAGAACTCCACCATGTTGGTATCGACTGGCTTGGCGAAGCGTGCGTTTATGACGGCCGCGCTGATCCCCTCGCCTTCGAGCTTGGCAGCGACCTCCTGCGCCATCGGAACCAGGGCTCCGAGCGCGAAGATTGCTACACGGTCATGCTCTCCGTGCTGTAACAACTCCGCCTGTCCGATCGGAATCGCTCGGGGAACATCTTTCACAGGTGTACCGGGACCGATCCCGCGCGGGTAGCGAATGGCAATCGGTCCGTTGTGCTGCATGGCCGTGAACAGCATGTCGCCCAGTTCGTCTTCATCCTTGGCAACCAAGTGGACGAGATTCGGAATGCCGCGCAGGTAGCTGATGTCGAACAGTCCATGATGCGTCGGACCGTCGTCGCCCGAAAGGCTGCCGCGGTCCATGCAGAACACCACCGGCAGATTTTGCAGGCACACGTCGTGGATGATCGGATCGAGCGAGCGCTGCAGGAATGTCGAGTAGATGGCGACGAACGGCTTGAATCCTTTGGTCGCAAGTCCCGCCGCGAAGATGACGGCGTGTTCTTCGGCGATGCCCACGTCGAAGTATCGATCAGGATGACGCGGCTGGAAGCGGTCGAGGGCCGTACCGTTCGGCATCGCCGCCGTGATCGCTACAACTTTGCTGTTCATGTCGGCGAGCTTGACCATCGTATCGGCGAAAACTTCCGAGTAGGTGCGCTGCCCCGGTGACTTGGTTTCGCCGGTTTCCGGATCGTACGGACCGAGGCCATGAAACTTCTTCTGCTTTTGCAGGGCGGGCTCGAAGCCTTTCCCTTTTTGCGTCAACACATGAAGCAGCACGGGCCGCTGCTGTCGTTTGAGGAATTCAAAAGTCTTGATCAGTGTCGCGATGTCGTGGCCATCAATGGGACCGTAGTACTTCAATCCCAGCTCTTCAAAAATCACGCTGGGCCACAGGATGCTTTTGGCCGCTTCTTCCGCCTTGCGCGCCATGTGCAGAGCCGTCTTGCCCCCTAGCTTTTCAACGAAGCGGCCGGCTTGCTCGTGAAGGTAGTCGAAGCGCGGGTTGGTCACGATGGTATTCAGGTAGCTGGCGATCGCGCCCACGTTCTTGTCGATCGACCACTCGTTGTCATTCAGGACAACAATAAGGCGGCGTGTGCTGTTAGCAATGTTGTTCAAAGCTTCATAGGTGATGCCGCACGTAAACGCCGCATCGCCAGCCAGCGCGACCACCTGTTCGTTTCCGCCAACGCGATCGCGAGCGACCGCCATCCCCAGCGCCGCCGAGAGCGCGGTCCCCGCATGTCCCGCCCCATAGCAGTCGTGAGGACTCTCAGTGCGCAACATGAATCCGTTCAAACCGCCGGGTGTGCGGATGGTGTGAAACTCTTCGCGGCGTCCGGTGAGCAGTTTGTGTACATAGGCCTGGTGGCTGACGTCGAAGACGAAATGATCCTTGGGCGTGTCAAAAACGTAGTGCATCGCCAGTGTCAGCTCGACCACCCCGAGGTTGGGGCCAAGGTGTCCGCCGGTTTTCGAGAGCACCGAAATCAGCTCTTCGCGGATCTCTTCGGCAAGGATTTCCAGTTGCGGGATGGTGAGCTTTTTTACATCGAGCGGGGAATTTATTGAGTCCAGTAGCTGGGCCATGGGGTTGAATGGGGGATGGTCGCTTGCTTAGATGATCGACACGCGGGGAAGGATGCCGTCAGAATCCAGGCTCTCGGCGTTCTAAGTCGAAGATAAGGCGAGGTCTGTCGCTCGGGCCACCTGCGGGCCGCGCCAGATTTTCGGTATACTGAGTGTCGATGCCGGTACTGAAGAACATTGCCGCGATTGCCAAAGGCATGAGCATCACCTTTATGGAGATGTTCCAGCCGACCCAGGTTGAGAACTATCCCGATGGTCCTGGCCCGTTGCGGGGCGCCCGTTTCCAGGAGCGCTTTCGCGGAATGCACGTGCTGCAACGTGACGAAAACGGCCTCGAAAAATGTGTGGCCTGCTTTCTGTGCGCGGCCGCCTGCCCCTCGAATTGCATATACATTGAGGCGGCTGAAAACACCGAGATGAATCGCGTGAGCGGTGCTGAGCGCTACGCGAAGGTCTACAACATCGATTACAACCGCTGCATCTTCTGCGGGTATTGCGTCGAGGCCTGCCCGACCGACGCGATCACGCACGGTCACGGTTTTGAACTGGCGACGTTCAATGCCAGCAATCTGATTTACCGCAAAGAGCAAATGCTGTCGGCGGCGCCGGCCCATATGGGGGCCAACGCGGTGTTCAACAGCGCCGAGGTCGCCGGAGGCGCACCGGCGTTGCCGGTGCAGGGGAGCTGAAAAGCTTTCAAGTTTCTGCACAGAGTCAACGCCGGTCCCCAGCGGGCCGGCGTTTGTGCATCAGAACGGTGTTAAGTGCGTGCTCTAAAAACTTGTCATCCTGAGCGAAGCGAAGGACCTGTGCACTTTGCGGCGGTAGCGAGCAAACGACGAACGAACATCAATGGCTGATTTCTTAAAAGTCGTGAAGGAACGCGTCGTAGTCTACGACGGCGCTATGGGGACCAACATCCAGGTCCGCAATCCGTCCCTTGATGACTATTGGGGGAAAGAGAATTGCAGCGAAGTCCTGGTGCTCAGCCGTCCGGACATCATCAAGGACATCCATGCTGCGTTCTTTGCCGTCGGTTGCGACGTGGTGGAGACCAATACTTTCGGAGGAACCAGCGTCGTCCTCGGTGAGTTTGACCTGAGAGATCGCGTTGCCGAGATCAACATCGCGGCCGCGAAATTGGCGAGGGGCGTGGCGGCTCAGTTCTCGACGAAAGAGCATCCCCGTTTTGTGGCCGGCTCCATGGGGCCGACCACAAAATTGCCGTCGCTGGGACACATCTCGTTCGATGAGATGGCAGCGGCTTACGAAGAACAGGCGGCAGCCCTGATCGAAGGTGGCGTCGATCTGCTGCTGATCGAGACAGCTCAAGATCTGCTGCAGGCCAAGGTCGGCGCCTATGGCGCGCTTGAAGCGATGCGGAAAGCGGGAAAGCGCCTGCCGCTGACTGTCCAGGTGACGTTGCAAGAGTCCGGCACGATGCTGCTCGGCACCGAAATCGGCGCAGCCCTCACCGCGCTCGAGCCGTTCGATGTTGACATCATTGGAATCAACTGCGCGACCGGCCCGAAGGAAATGAACGACGCAGTCCGGTATCTCGGGTTGAATTCCACCAAAGAGGTCTCAGTTCTTCCGAATGCTGGCCTGCCGCACAACGAAGGCGGCCACGCCGTCTACAAGCTCGAACCGCTGGAGCTTGCCAAGTATCACAAGCATTTCGTCGTCGATTATGGTGTTCGCATCGTCGGAGGATGTTGCGGTACGCGGCCCGAGCATCTGAAGGCGGTCGTTGATGCTGTCTCCGGTGTGGAGCCCTCTCGCCGCGAGGTGAAGCCTACCGGCGCGGCTTCCAGCGCCTATACTTCCGTTCCGCTCGACCTCGAACCCAAGCCCCTGATCGTCGCGGAAGAAATGAACACGACGACCCGCGTCGAGCACTTCCGGAACCTCGTACGCGGCAAGAAGTACGACGACATCCTCGCTCTGGCAAAGAAGCTGGTGAACGAAGGATCCCACATGCTCGATCTTTGCTGCGCGATCGTCGGAGAAGACGAAAAGGGCTACATCACTTCGATTCTCGAGCGTGTGGCCACGCGCGTTCCCGCTCCGATTCTTGTGGACTCCACCGAGGCCGATGTTGTCGAAGAAGCGCTGAAGCGAATCCCGGGCAAGGCCATCATCAATTCCATCAACCTCGAAGACGGCGAGAAGCGAACTTCACTCGTGCTGCCCATGGCCAAGCGGTATGGCGCAGCCGTGATTGCGCTGACTATCGATGAAGATGGCATGGCGCTGACGGCCGACAAGAAAGTCGCCATCGCCAAGCGCATTTACGAACTGGCCACGAAAAAATACGGAATTCGCGGCGTCGACATTATCTTCGACGCGCTGACCCTGCCGATCTCCACCGGCCAGGAAGAATACCGCTCTGCTGGAATGGAAACGCTCGAGGCTGTGAAGCGCATAAAGCAGGAACTGCCCGACGTGAAAACGATTCTCGGCGTCAGCAATATTTCGTTTGGTCTCGATGCTTACCCGCGGCGCGTGTTGAACAGCGTTTTCATGCACGAGGCAGTCGACAATGGCCTCGACATGGCCATCGTTAACTACACCAAAATCTATCCGTTATACAAGATTCCTCAGGAAGAAGTTGATCTTGCGCGGAAGTTGATCTTTCGGGACACGGTGAGTGGCGACCCGCTCCAGGTTTACATGAACCACTTCGCCGGCTTGAAGGGCAAGCCGCAGGCGGCCACTACGGCGCACGTCGAAACGCTGTCGATCGAGGACAAGCTCAAGTTCGCGATCATCAACGGCGAGAAAGCCGTGGGCGAAGGCGCGCACAAGCAATCGCTCGAGCAACTTCTCGACGTCGCCCTCGAACAGTATTCGCCGCTCGACGTCATTAACACTGTTCTGCTCGATGGAATGCGCACGGTGGGCGAGTTGTTCGGCGCGCGCAAGATGCAGCTTCCTTCCGTGCTCGATTCTGCCGGCGTGATGAAGGCGGCAGTCGCTTACCTTGAGCCGAAGATGGAGAAGAAGTCCGGCTCGCAGCAGAAGGGCACCATCGTGCTCGCAACCGTGAAGGGCGACGTGCACGACATCGGCAAGAATCTGGTCGACATCATCCTGTCAAACAATGGATTCAAGGTCGTCAATCTCGGCATCAAGCAGCCGGGCGATTCGATCATCAAAGCTGCCGACGAACACAGTGCCGACGCGATCGGCTTGAGCGGGCTGCTGGTGAAGTCGACACTGGAAATGAAGTACGTGATTCAGGACCTGGAGCGGCAGAAGCTGGAGTATCCGGTGATCTGCGGAGGTGCTGCCCTCACGCGGAAGTATGTGGAAGACGATCTGCGCCGCGAATATTCGAACGCTGTCTTCTATGCGGACGACGCCTTCAGTGGTCTGCACATCATGGAAGACCTGATCGCCGAGGATGGCCAACGGTCGGCGCGATTGACCGAAGGCCGGACCGTCAAAGAGTACGCCAAGGCCGCGGCTATTGATGAAGAGACCGGGCCCGTGTTCGCAGAGCGCAGCGCGGTGGTGACCGATGCTCCGAACATTCCTCAGCCGCCATTCTGGGGAGTGCGCGTCAAGAAAGACTACGATCTGCGCGAGCTGTTCACCTACATCAACGAGACCGCGCTCTTCAAGAATCAGTGGCAGTTGAAGACGGCTTCGCAGGAAGACTATCTGCGCCTCGTGGCGGATAAGTACCGCCCCATCAAAAAGTCGCTGGAGGATGAGGTCCTTTCCTCCGGATTGTTTGAGCCTCGCGTGGTGTACGGATACTTTCCGGCGCAGGGGGACGGGAATGACGTAGTGGTTTACGAAGCAGACAACCCCGATCACCACAGAGGACACGGAGAAACACAGAGGAAAGAACTGTTGCGTTTCACTTTTCCGCGTCAGCGCGAAGGGCGCCGACTTTGTATTTCAGATTTCTTTGTGCCGAAGGCTTCAGGGAAGATGGATGTGCTTGGGCTTTCGCTCGTGACCATTGGGGCCAAAGCATCGGTTGAGACGCAGCGTCTGTTTGAGGGCGGGGAGTATACCAAGTATCTCTACCTGCACGGCCTGAGCGTCGAAACGGCCGAGGCCCTCGCCGAGTTTCACCACCGGCTCATGCGCCAGGAACTGGGGATCGCCGGTGAAGACGCGCCGCACATCCGCGACCTCTTCCATCAGAAATATCGCGGATCAAGGTATTCGTTCGGCTATCCGGCCTGCCCGAACCTGGAAGACCAGACCAAGCTATTCGCGTTGCTGCATCCGGAGGAAAACGTCGGCGTGCGCCTGACGTCCGGATTCCTGCTGGAGCCGGAGCAATCGACCTCCGCAATCGTCGTGCACCATCCCGCGGCCAAGTATTTTGTTGTGTAACCGAATCGCGCCGAAGGAGCCCCAGAACAATGCCAACCCGTAAAGCCTCATTCCAAAGCATGTCATCCTGAGCGCAGCGAAGGACCCATGCATTTTGTCGCGAGCAGGCGTGCCTAAAGTGCGTTCTGCTCGAAAGGCTACGGCGCCGGCTTAATGTCCATCCCAAACGGCTGTAATTCCTCGCGCACCACTTTTTCTTCGCCGACTGCGATTACCGTGGAGCGAGCCGCCGGGAGGTATTTCTTGGCGACCGCCGTCACATCAGCCGCGATCGATTTATCAATCTTCTCGCTCTCCTTAGCAATGTTGTCGGGCGGCAGACCGTCGACCCACAGCCTCCCAAGTTCTCCGGCCAATCCGCCTCCCGACTGCAATCCAATCGCCTCGTTGCCCACCAGGTAGCGCTTGGCTTGCGTCATCTCAGTGTCGCTCGGGCCGGTTGTGCACATGCGGTTCAGTTCGTAGTCGATTTCATTCAAGGTCGCGCCCGTAACCGCGTTGCGAACGTCGGCCTGCGTGGCAAAGTAGCCCGCCTCACGATAGGTACGCAAAGCGGAAAAGGGACTATACGTGTATCCCTTGTCCTCGCGGATGTTGAGAACCAGCCGGGATCCGAACATGCCTCCGTAAATCGCATTTGCGACTTCCGAGGCTTCGTAATCCTCGGCCTGGCGCTCGGGCCCGGCCGCGCCCACGCGCAAGGTGGTCTGCACCGATCCCGCGCGCGGTACCAGATACACAGCCCGCGCCGGCTGGATGCTGGGCTTCGGGGTCTCCGGTACAGATTCCGAGCCCGCGGCCTTCCACGACTGGAAAGCCTGGCGCAGCGAAGCCTCCGCCTTGGTGGCGTCGAATGATCCGACAACAACCAGCACGGCTTGCTTCGGCTGTAAACGGCGTGCGAACTCGCGACGGAGGTCCTCCGGCGTCGTCTGTTCAATCGAAGACTGTGTGGGAGCAATCACGCTGTAGGGATGGTCACCAAACATCACTTTGGCCAAGGCGCGGTTCGCCAGGAACCCGGGCTGGGATTCGCGCGAGCGCAGCGAATTCGCCACGTTGCTCTTGGCGATCTTGACTTCCGCATCGGGGAAATTCGCATTCGTAACGACGTCGGCCAGTAATGGAAGAACCTGGTTGAACTTTTCCGCCAGGACGCTCGTGCTCACGAAAATCGCGTCCTGCCCGGCGCGCGCAGAAAGATCTCCACCCACGAACTGGAATTGTTCCGCGACCTGGCGTGCGGTGCGAGTCTTCGTTCCCTGCGTAAGCGTTTTCGCCAACACTTCTGCGAGTCCGGGACGATCCTTGGGATCAGCCGCCAAGCCTCCACGTACCGCCACGGTCAGAGCCACTTTCGGAAACCCCTCGCGCGCCACCAGCCAGACCGTCAGTCCGTTGTCGAGCTGAAGCGTCTTCACGGTAGGAGTTTTCAGGGGTGCCACTGGCCCGTAAGGCGGAAGATCTTTCGGCAACGAATGCTCTTTTTGCGCATGGGCGATGGAAACGAGAAGGAGGTATGATGCGGTCAATGCGCGGAGAGTCTTCATTGTTTACCGTCCTTTGAGTCTGGCGTCGAGGACTTCGCGGCCGGCACCCGATCAATGATGGTGCGGTTGTTCTTCACCAGATATTTCGCAGCAAATGCGCGGACTTCATCCGCTGTGACTTTGTTCAGTTCATCCGGCACCGAGTAGACCCGCATCGGGTCGCCATCAAGAAGAGCCGCGTGGCCGAGCGCGCTGGCGCGGCTCACTGGGATTTCAAGCTGGTCGTACCAGTCCGAGCGCATCTTCGAGCGCACCCGATCCAGTTCCTCAGCCTTGGGGCCGATCTTGGCAAGGGACTCGATCACCGAGTCGTAGGCAGTCATCACGTCGTTCCCTTTAAGATTCGCGGGATAAATAATGAACGATGTCATCAGCGTCGGTCCGGAGTATTCGAGGAAAGTGCCCAACGGCCAGTTGACGCCGCCCGAGACTTCCGCGGCGACTTGTTTCTCCTTCACGAGCGCTTGATACAGCCGCGATGCTTCGCCATTGTGGAGTAGTTCCCCCGTGACGGCCGCAACGACGGATTCATGGGGCGTCTTGGGCGGCATGCGATAGCCGATCCCCAACGCGGGCAGCGTGGCAAGTTTGTCCTCCTGTGTCGACCGCCGCTCGCTCGCCTGCGGCCTCTCGATCAGGTCGGGCTTCGGTGGAACTTTGCGTTGAGGCAGCGCGCCAAAATATTTCTCGGCCTTCTCGAAGACTTCCTCCGGCTTCACGTCGCCGACCACTGCAAGCACGGCATTGTTGGGTGCATAGTACTGCTCATAGAAAGTCTGGACGTCTTTGATGTTGGCGGCGTCCAGGTCTTTGAAATCGCCGTAGAAGTTGTGCGCATTGGGATATGTATCCCACGCCTTGCCCGGAAGATCGATCGCATAGAACAGCCCATACGGCTGGTTCATCACGTTGACACGCACTTCTTCCTCCACGACGTTGCGCTGGTTCTCCAGATTCTTTTCCGAGAAATCAAGCGTCTTCATGCGATCGGCTTCGAGCCAAAGCAACGGATCGAGGGCAGCGGACGATGCGCTCTCGATGTACTCGGTGTAGTCGTAGCGGGTATCGCCGTTGATGAAGCCGCCACCCGATTCGGCGACTTGGTCGAACACGCCCTTGGGCGAAACCGGCGTTCCTTCAAACATCATGTGTTCGAACAGGTGCGCGAAGCCGGTGCGGCCTTCGGGTTCCAGTCGGAAGCCGATGCCGTAGGTGACGCAGATGCCGATGGTCGGAGCCGAGTGATCCTCCGAAACCACGACTACCAGGCCATTGGAGAGTTTTTTCGTCTGGGTCGGCGGATGCCACTGCTGGGCCGACGCCAGCGAAGCGAGCAGCAAGACGATCAAAAATAATCGGGACGCCATGAACGCTCCTTGCAGGAATCGAATATGTTATCGCGAATTACGCATTTGCATCATGAAGGTTACGCGCTGAGAGGCACGACGAAGCGACGTCTATCTTGCGAACGGGGCTACTGCGCATGTTGGCAGCTTCCGCAGAAGTTGCAAGGCTGCTGATGCATCCAGGGGCGGCGAAAAAAAGTATCCCTGCGCCAGGCTGCAACCCATGGTGCGCAGGCTCTCGACTTGGGCGGGTTTTTCCACCCCCTCGGCGATGACTTCGCAATTCAGCTTTCTAGCCAGCGTCAGGATCACGTCAACCACATCCTGGCTGGTGCGGTCGGCCTGCATGCTGGAGATCAGGGAGCGGTCGATTTTTAGAACGTCGTAGGAGCAGCGCCGCAATGACGTCAGCGAGATGCTGTTGCTTCCAAAATCGTCGAGAGCGGTGGTCACGCCCAGGCGCCGCATCTGGGCCAGCGCGGCGGCAGTATGATCCGGATTCATCGACGCGATCGGATCGGCAATCTCCAATGCCAGAGCGTTTGGAACCGCGAAAGTATCCCGTAAGCAGGTTTTGATGCCGTCAATCACTTGCGCGCTGGCAAAGTGCCGCGCCGAAAGATTGATGGCCGCGCGCACCAGCCTCCCTCCGTTTGCGGCCTGCCAGACTGGCATCTGGCCACAGGCTTCGCGGATCACCCACTGATCGATCATGGCCATCAAGCCAGTGTCTTCCGCCGCCAGAAATTCGTTGGGCGCGATGAGCCCTTGCTCCGGATGTTGCCAGCGCAACAGCGCTTCGAAAGCAACGGCCTGGCGCGGATCGATTCTGAAGATCGGCTGGTAGAGAACACGGAGCTGATTGCGGTTGAGGGCCGTACGCAAATCGTTCTCCAGCTTGAGGCGATGCACGGCTCGGTTGTGCATCGCCGCATCGAAAAGCTCCGTGCGTCCCGCGCCCAAGGCCTGCCCCCGGCGCAGCGCGGTCTCCGCATCGCGCAGTGTGTCGTCTGGCCGCGTGTGTGAATTCGAACTGAAGGCGCTGCCGATCCCGATCGTACATTGCACCAGTTTCCGCTGCACCAGCAAGGGAGCCGCCACTGCGGCCTGGGCTCGTTCCGCTACCCGCAGCACATCGTTCTCATCTGCGCACCTCTCCAACAGGAAGGCGAACTCGTCTCCTCCAAAGCGGGCAAGCAGGAGCTCTCCTGCAAAATTAAGCGGGCGGGCCACTACATCTCCCTCCCGGAGGGAAGACTGGAGACGAAGCCCGATCTCGATCAGCAGTTGATCGCCAGTCGTGGATCCTAAAGAGTGATTCAGTGCCTTGAAGCCGTCGATGTCAGCGAGCATCACCGCATAGTGATAGCCCCGGGTCCCGGCGCGCCTGCGCATGGCAGCGCTGTAGCCGATCAAGGAAAAGGCGTCGGTTGGGCAGATCAGTGAGTGCGTCATGGAGCGCGTTGTGAGCGAGTTTCTCTTCGGCGCTCACGCGCTCGGTCACATCACGGTTGACGATGACCAGTTTCTCGACGTCCCCGCGCTCGTTCTTGATGGTGCTCGCCGTAGATTCCAGAATCCGCCAGTTGCCATTCTTGTGCCGCAAACGGTACTGCAGATCTTTGCCCACGCCGGTCGCGCGAGCTTCGCGGGATGCTTGCAAAACCTTGAAGCGATCGTCGGGATGAATTTGTTCGAACACTGGGGTCTCGGCGAGCTCGCGGGGAGAGTAGCCGAGCACGCGCTCATACGAAGGGCTGTTGTTAGAGTCGGCGGCCTTTGGTATCGACCAGCGCAATCATGTCCGCAGCATTTTCCGTGATGATGCGAAACAGCGCTTCGCGTTTCTTGTTGCGGCGGTGCGCAAGAAAAATCCATAGGTATTGTGAAACTACAATTACTGTCAGCACCACGACCGTAATTGGCAGCTTGGACATCGCTTCGCGGGCGCAATAAGCCTCCAATGCATCATCGGCCAAACGCGCGTAGCGCTTGAGTTGCTTCGGACGCGCCCAGCTCGAAACACAAAAAGCCCGGCACTTTGGCGCCGGGCTGCTGATTCCCAGTATTGCCAAGCCTATTGCGGTTTCTTGTTGTCCTGGCGGTCCTGCCCTTTCTCAGGTGGCCGCGGCGCATTCTGCCGTTGCTGCTGCTGTTGGCGTTGCGGTTGCGCCTGGCGTTCCTGCGGCGGTCGCTCCTGCGGCTGAGGTCGTGGCTGGGGACGCGACTGCTGCCACGTCCGGAATTTGTTCGCCTCGTTTTGATCTACCTGCGGACGCGACTCCGCCGGCGGAGCCTGCCGGACCAGCGGATGCTGCGGTCTCGGCACGTCCTGACGGCTGGGTTGCGCCTGTTCCTGTGGCCGCTGCTCGGGCGCGTTCGGACGCGGAGCATTCTGCGGCTCGGGTCTTGGTGCCTCCGGACGCCCAGGCTGTTCCGAGCGATCCGGTTGATCCGGACGTCCAGGTTGTGCCTGACGTTCCGGCTGATCCGGACGCGCTGCGGGCGCATTCGGGCGTGGAACATTGGACGGCTCGTTCGGACGCGTGGGTTCGTTCGGACGTGCCGGAGCATTCGGACGAGGCGCGTTGTTGGGTTCATCGGCACGCGCAGGTTCGTTTGGCCTTGGCGGCTGATTCGGCTTGTTCGCGTCGTGCGGCCGGTTCGGCTCATTCGGACGCGGCGGCTCGTTCGCCCGCGCCGGCTCATTCGGCCTTGCCGGCTCGTTTGGGCGTGCCGGTTCATTTGCCCGCGCGGGTTCATTTCCGCGAGCAGCATTGGCGGGCTGGCCAGGGCGTCCCGCTGCATTTGTGCCGGTCGGTTCCGCCGGAGCATTGGGACGCATGGGTTCGGTTTTAACGTTCGCCGCGGCCTGTTGCTGGCGTTGCTCAAGGGGCGCCCGCGGAGGAGTGGGATTCCTGGTGGCGATCACCCTTCGGTTCTCAACAGCAGCTGGAGGCTTCACACGCGCCGGTCCTCCGCCGCCAATCACGCTCGCGCGCGCAGGTTGCGCTGAAACTTCGTGCGTCACGGGCGCCTGCTCCAACTCGCGCGCATTCACTTGCGCGAGGTTGCGATTGACTGGCCGCGCGTTCACGAAAGTTTCCCGCGAGACCGCGGTTACCGCCCTCGGCACTTGCCGGTTGACGTACGTAATGCGATTCACGTTCGTATTGTTGTTGGTGATGTACGTGTTGTAGACATTCGTGACCTGCGTGACATTCACGCGTGTGTTCGTCACGTTCACGTTGTTCACGTAACCTCGGCTTACGCGGTATGGTGGCATGTATACTTCCCGCGGTCCGAGCGGGAACCAGGCCACGCCTTCGCCCACTCCAACAGCAAGATGGAATCCGCCGCCGCCCACGAACGCAACCAGTGCAGGCGCGTACACGGGGCGCACCACCACGGGTCCCGGCACCCAGCACCAGCTGTTCTCAACGAATGCCCAGCGTCCATAGTGGAACGGAGCGAAGCCCCAGGGCTCGTCTTCTACCCAGGTCCATCCCCATGGGGCGACCCACACCCAGTGGCCATTACGATATGGGGCCCAGTCACCGCTGATGCCGTTGGGTGACCATACTGGTCCGTAGTCGGCAGCGTAGTGCCAACGTCCGTAGTCGTCCAGGTCTTCGTACCCGGTCATCTCGGAAGAAATGTAATTCGACGATTCATCATGATCGTCGCGGCTATCACGCTGGAATGCGAAGTTGTCGAAATCGTCCGAAGGATGAATCTGCGCAATCTCGTGATCGAGTTGATCGGTTCCTGAGAACGTCGCTTCCTGTCCAGCGACCACCGTGTAGGAGTAGCCGCCTCCGGTAGCTTCTGCGCGACCGTGCCACACCGTGGCGATGGTCTGCGTGCCATCTTGATTCACGTCGACGCGATACTCGCCCGTTCGTTGAATCGTGAAGGCGACATTCGGCGTATCGACTTCCAACAAATCGCCATCGTCCAGGTGGCGCACGCGCAGAATCGTCGAGCCCATGGAAAGACGCAGTTGCGTCGTGCGGTCATCGAGATCGAGAAAGGTCACGCTCGTTTCGGAGTTCATCCGAACCGCCAGCGACCCCACGTGAAACTCGGCTCTGGAATTCTGGTCAGCCCAGAGATTGTCTCCGGTCGTCAAAGGACGGTTGGAGACGGCGGTGACCCACTCGCCCTCGCCACCCGGCTGGAAAGAAACGGATCCAGAGGAATAGTTCAGTCGCGCAACGCGGGCGGGAGGATCCTGGTCATCGTCCTGATCTTGTGCCCAAGCCGCGCCTGCCAGCAGGACTTGTAAGGCAAATGTAAAGACGAAAGCCAGCCACAAAAATCTGTGAGTCTTCATTGGGTTATGCTCCTTGCTGGAGTCTGATCTCACCTTCGTACAAACACCAGCGAATGCCATAAGTTTCCGCCCGTAGGTGGATGATTCGAAAAGAGAAAAGCCCACGCGTCGAGGCCGTGGGCGTCGTGCGCGCTGCGATCGACAGCGCACGTCCATCCGTCAATCAAAAGATCAAAAGTGATCGCAAGTCGAGTGTGCTGGGGAACTACGCGTCCGGTCCATACAGTGATCGCTGTAAACGTACCAACGGGTATTTTTGGGTATTAACCGAGTCTTTTGTTCCAGTCGAAAAATGCCCATAAGTCGCGGGTCAATCGCAACTCGAAGAAAAAGGACGATACAAATTTTGGCACGTCTCGTGCATTACTTTGGTACGCACCCATTCGTCACTAAGTAAGAAAAGCAGTTCCTTGGTTGTTGTGGAGGACACAAATGAAGAAGATTTTTTCACTGGCTGCCCTAACCCTCGCGGCGATGTCGCTGGCTCCCATGGCGCTGGCGCAAAGTGAGACAAAGCATCAGACACCGAACCTAAAACCGGGAACGGAGCTGGTAGCTTGGACACAAGATCAGAAGACGGAGCCTATGCCTTCCCAGACCACGACTCCGCCCCAGCAGCAACCCAACACACAGACGCCGAGCACCCCCACCGGCCAGGCCGATGATACCCACAAGCAGCCGGCCGCCCAGGCGTTCACCGGCACCATCATGAAGTCGGGCGACAACTATGTTCTGAAGACCGCCGACAACATGACGTATCAGCTCGACGATCAGGCTCGTGCGAAGCAGTTCGAAGGCAAGCAGGTCCAAGTGACCGGCAGCCTGGATTCGAGCAGCCAGACCATTAAGGTGCAGGACATCAAGTCCGCATCGTAAAACGGTCCGCAACAAGCAAGCATGGATAAGCCCCCACGATGGGGGCTTTTTCTTTTAGCGCAAACGATGCGTGTGAGGTTGGTTGGGCCCGCCCCTTAGAATTTCTTAAGCGTCTTTCAACTCACTCCCTTGTAATCCTGAGCGCAGCCGGAGGACGCATGCAAACCGACAGCGCCAGCGGCTCACAAGGATTCTCCACCACGAACTCATTCGTCCGCCGGGCTCCGGCATCTGAAATTCTCACACCAGCTCGCTATCGCTATCGAATTCGTTGGCGACACCTGTCCTCAATCTGCTAGCTTGCTCGATGCATGCCGCGGGCGACCATCTCGATCATCTGCATCCTGCTGTGCGTTTCAGCGGGCGCCCTCGCCGTGTGCCCGGTCATGATCGTCAGCGGTGTCGGTGAATCCGATGGCATCGTCCTTACCTTTCGCAACTCCGGCAAACTTCCTATCCGGCAACTGGAGTTCAGCTGCAAATCTCAGCCGAGTCAACGCGACTCGAAAGCATGTCGCGAAGCCAATGCTCTCTTTTATCCGGGGATGCAGTACACCGTGCGATATCCCTATCCGGACGGAAAGGCAAAGACCGTGACGCTGGCCGTTAAGAGTGTAACCACGTCCGACGGATTCACATGGATGCCGTCTAAGAAGCAACCCTGTCGAACTTTGCGAATCGTGCCGCGAACCAGCCGCTGAGGTCGAAATGAAAACCAATCCGGCTTTGCGCGAGGCGCACTACAACCTGAACTACGGAGACTTCCGTGGGAAGTTGTATGCGGAGATCCGCCGCGAAGCTTTTGGCGAAGACATTGGACAAAACAGCTGGCACACGGCCGACGAGCAGGATCGATTTGTAACCTGGCTCGAATTGTCAGCCGGCAAGAAGCTTCTTGACGTCGCGTGCGGGGCAGGCGGTCCTGCGCTGCGCATCGCCACCGCTTCGGGATGCTCTGTGGCCGGAGTGGACATTCACGAGAAGGCGGTCGAAACGGCACAAGGGCTCGCCAAAGAACGCGGCTTGGAATCGCGTGCCGAATTTCGCGCTGCCGACGCCAGCATCGGATTCCCCTTCCACGACGCCAGCTTCGACGCCATCACGTGCATCGACGCGATCAATCATTTTCACGATCGACCGAAGATGCTCGCCGAATGGGCTCGGTTGCTAAAGCCCGGCGGACGCGCGCTGTTCACCGACCCCATCGTGGTCACTGGTCCACTCACCAATTCTGAAATCGCGGTGCGCACTTCTGCAGGCTTCTACCTAGTCGTGCCCAGGGGTTACGACGAATTGATCATTGCTGAGAGCGGACTGCACCTGCTGCTCGCGCAAGACATTACCGCGAACATGGCGACGATAGCGGACGGCCGCCATCGTGCCCGGGCAGCCCGAGCCGAAGCCTTGCGAGAGATCGAGGGCTCCCAATCCTTTGAAACGGAGCAGGAATTCCTAGCGGTGACCGCCAGGCTGGCGCGCGAAGGTCGTCTCTCCCGTTTCGTCTTCGTGGCGCAAAAACGCCAATCGGACTCAAACTCGCCGGAGTGATCTTGGCATGAATGCTGTCGAGGAAATTTCCGCCGCCGCCAACGACGTGGCCACCCGCGCACGCCGGCGCATCGCAGCCCGGCTTCTCCCCTTCGTCTTCCTGATCTACATCGTCAACTACATCGATCGCGTGAACGTATCGTTTGCCAACCTCCGCATGAGCGCTGAACTCGGCTTCAGCGACAAGGTCTACGGCCTCGGTGTGGGCGTGTTCTATCTCACGTATGTGCTCTTCGAAATTCCCGGCGCCATCATCGTCGAGCGCTGGAGTGCCCGGAAGTGGATGGCCCGCATCATGATTTCCTGGGGCATCGTGACTCTGCTGACCGGCTTCATTCACACTTCCAGCCAGTTCTACGTTGCGCGTTTTGTGTTGGGAATTGCGGAGTCCAGTTTTTTCCCGGGCATGATCGTGTATCTGACGCACTGGTTCTGCTCATCTGATCGCAGCCGTGCGATTGCCTGCCTGTACTCGGCCGTGCCGGCAGCTTCGTTGATCGGCTCCCCGGTTGCCGGAGTCCTCCTTGGAGTTCATTGGCTGCATCTTGCCGGATGGCGCTGGCTGTTTGTTCTCGAAGGCATCCCCGCAGTTCTGCTGGGCGTGATCACGCTCTTCTATATGACCGACCGTCCCGAGCAGGCGCACTGGCTCCCGGCCGACGAGCGCGACTGGTTGGTTGGCAAGTTGCAGCAAGAACTGCAGGCGAAGAAGAAGCTGCGCGACTACTCCATCGTGCAAGCCTTCTCCGATGGCCACATCCTTCAACTGACCGCAGCGTGGTTCTTCGCACTGACGGGCGCCCTCGGAACCATCTACTGGATTCCGACCTTCGTAAAACGCCTGTCCGGATCGTCGGATCGATGGGTCACCACCATGCTCCTGCTTCCGGCCCTACTCGGCGTCGCCGGGATGCTTCTCAATGGCTGGCACTCCGATAAGACCGGCGAGCGCCGGTGGCACACCGCCGTCCCCCTGTTCGCAGCAGGCCTGATGTTCATGTGCTCATTGCTGACTCGACAGAACTCATCGCTCGGAATCCTTTTCCTGTTGGCGGGTAGCGGATTCGCC
>Ga0070716_100000043_pt1 | contig 50574 bp, 34 predicted proteins | sample LARL112metaG_FD_71395 | JGI IMG/M metagenome (GOLD analysis project Ga0070716, IMG submission 71395) | Corn, switchgrass and miscanthus rhizosphere microbial communities from Kellogg Biological Station, Michigan, USA - LAR L11-2 metaG | ecosystem: Host-associated > Plants > Roots > Rhizosphere... | reverse complement strand
GGGATCCCTGGTCAAAACTTTCGCACGGGAATGTTACCCGTCCAAACTGGTGGAATCGTCTGGCCGAGAAAATGGAAGCAGGCTGCGTTCGCGACGCCGATCTCGTCATTTGTAACACCCAACGTTTTGGGGACGGAATGCGAGATGCATATCCGGCATTAAACCCAAAAAAGTTCCGGGTGTTGAACAACGGCTATGATGACTCTGCCTCCGTGCGGCCGGTGACGGACGCTTCGGCCTCCGAGAAATTGCTGCTTCACCTCGGCTCGTTGTACGGAGAACGGCGGATCGACACATTTCTTCTGGCGATTGCCAACTTGGTTAAGACTGGCCGACTCCGCTCCGAGGCGACGAAGGTGTTGTTCCAGGGCGACATGGATGCGAAATACGTCGCAGAGGCCACCCGCTTAGTCCCTGAACTGGTAAAGCGCAAAGTCGCCGAATTCCGTCCGCGTGTGCCCTTCGATGAAGCTCGCAAACTGCTCTGGAAATCGAACCTGCTTCTGCTATTTCAAGGGAGCCATTCGCTGCAATTGCCGGCCAAGTTCTACGAATATCTGCAGACAGGAATCCCGATCTTCGCAGTGTGCGATGCAGGCGCTCTGACGGATGTGATCGAGGCTACAGGAGCAGGCGTATGGGTCACTGCTCAAGACAGTGACAGCATAGCCGAAGAGCTCCTTAAAGCCCTGGAGATGCCGCGGCGCACGTCTGAAGAAGTCACCCAGTCGTCAGCGGCCTACCAATACAGCTCGCTAAGCCGAACTTTGAGTGAGTGGATGCAAGAAGTGGCCGCCGAGCAAGGGCCCCAGTAGATGCAAGTAATTGCACATTGAAGAGCAATCCTGCTCGAATCGCCAGTGTTTGATAAAATTCAGAGTGCGAACTTTTCGGCTCAATCGGCTGTGACCGGCGGGAATCCCTTTCTCTCCACTTAAATTTGTTTTTGGCTGTGCCTGGTTGACGACCATCCAGGAAAATACTAGTCCACGGAGGCCTTGCATTTGACTTCGACGAGCCATCTTATCCCAGCCCACGGGGGCGAACTTGTGCAGCTCATCGCTTCGGCGGAGCGCAGCGCGGAATTGAAATCCCACTCTCGCGAGTGGCCATCCTGGGACCTTTCGGCCAGGCAACTGTGCGATCTGGAGCTGTTGCTGAGCGGAGGCTTCTCTCCACTGAGCGGCTTTATGACGCGCCCGGACTATGAGGGCGTCTGTCATGACATGCGCCTCACCAGCGGCGTGATCTGGCCGATGCCGGTCACACTCGACGTCACGGAGGAGTTTGCCAAGAAGTTGCAGCCGGGCACCAGCAAGGTTGCGTTGCGCGATCCTGAAGGCGTGATGCTGGCGGTGTTGAACGTCGAAGAAGTTTGGCAGCCCGACCGCAAGGCCGAATCGAAGGCAGTGTTCGGGACAACCAGCACGGTTCACCCCGGAGTCGATTACGCGATCAACAAATCGAACCCGTGGTATGTAGGCGGAAAGCTCGAAGGATTGCAGGAACCTTCTCACTACGATTTCAAGGCCTTGCGGCTCACACCTGCCGAGTTGCGGTCGGAGTTCTCGCGAATGGGCTGGCGGCGCGTGGTTGCGTTTCAGACCCGCAATCCCATTCATCGTGCTCATCAGGAATTGACCTTCCGCGCCGCAAAGAGCGTGGAGGCCAACCTCTTGCTGCATCCTTCGGTGGGGATGACCAAGCCCGGTGATGTCGACTATTTCACCCGCGTACGCTGCTATCAACTTTTGCTCTCGAAGTATCCGGCAGGCACGGTGAAGCTTTCGTTGCTGCCACTGGCCATGCGCATGGGCGGTCCGCGCGAGGCGATCTGGCATGCGCTGATCCGCAAGAATCATGGAGTCACTCATTTCATCGTAGGCCGCGACCACGCTGGCCCCGGCAACGACTCCGATGGAAAGCCCTTCTATGGGCCGTACGACGCGCAAGAGCTCTTCCGGAAGCATGAGAAGGACATCGGCGTCACCATGATGCCCTTCAACATGATGGTCTATCTGGAAGAGCACGACCGCTACGTGCCCGATAACGAAGTGCCAAAAGGCGGACGTGTGCTGAACATCTCGGGGACGGAGCTTCGTGACCGGCTGAACGAAGGCCGCGATATTCCCAGCTGGTTTACGTATCCTGAGGTGGTCCGCGAATTGCGCCGCAGTTATCCGCCACGGCACAAACAGGGCGTGACGATTTTTTTCACCGGGCTTTCCGGGTCGGGAAAGTCAACCATCGCCAATGTGCTTCTCACCAAGTTTCTGGAGATGGGCGGACGTCCAGTCACCATTCTGGATGGAGATATCGTACGCAAACATCTGTCCTCTGAGCTTGGCTTCTCCAAGGAGCATCGCGATATCAACATTCGCCGCATTGGTTACGTGGCGTCAGAAATTACCAAGAATGGCGGAATCGCGATCTGCGCTCCCATCGCGCCTTATGATGCGGTGCGCAAGCAAGTGCGGTCCATGATCGAGCCTTACGGTGGCTTTGTGCTGGTGCACATTGCTACCCCGATCGAGACGTGCGAACAGCGCGATCGCAAAGGGCTTTACGCCAAGGCGCGTGCCGGTATCGTGAAAGAGTTCACCGGGGTTTCCGATCCCTACGAGGCACCCATTGACGCGGAAGTTACGATCAACACCGCGGAATTGAGCGCGGAGGAGGCCGCACAGGAGATCATTCTGCATCTTGAACAGCAGGGCTTCATCGGCGTAAATCCAGAGCCTGTGCTGACGGCGGGGACTTAGACGTCAAGAGAATAGATGGAACTGGTCGCGCTCAAGATCTTCATCGGCTTCGTGGTGGGCACTCTGATCGGCCTGACCGGCTTGGGCGGCGGCGTGCTGCTACTGCCCTTGTTGATCTTCGGCCTCAGAGTGCCGGCGATCATCGCGGTGGGATCAGATGCTGCTTTCAATTTTTTGACAAAGATCCCTTCCAGCATTGTCCATCTGAAAAAAGGAACGGTAAGACGAAAAGTTGTGGTCGCGCTGGCCGTGGGAAGTGTTCCGGGCTCGGCGCTTGGCGTCCGATTTCTCCAGCATGTGCGAGCGCTTTACGGCGCCGGCGTGAACGACTTCATTAAGACCGCGATCGGAATTCTTCTGATCCTCGTTTCCACGTTGCTGCTTCTACAACGCAGGATCGAAGCGCAGATGGCGAATCGCCCGCCCACCACAAAGTCTTTTGCGGGCATGGCCATCATCGGAGTTACCGCGGGATTCCTGGTGGGGATGACGTCGGTGGGTTCGGGCAGCATTATCATGATGCTTCTGCTGCTCTTTTACAGTTATCCACCCAAGGTGATGGTGGGCACCGACATTGCTCATGCGGTTGTACTGACGGGCGTGACAAGCCTTCTCCACTTTCGGCTGGGTAACGTGGATACCTCGCTGGTTGGATATCTCCTGATCGGCTCCATTCCCGGAGGGCTGATTGGCTCGCATCTTACCGCTCGCGTTCCCGTGCTGTGGCTCAGACGCATCCTGTGCGTGATTCTTCTGACCACGGGAGCGAGAATGCTCTGGACCTGAGCCCATGCAGAAGAGTTCCTATTCCGGTGTTCTCGAACGGATCCAGATTGCGATTGACGAAGCGAAGGTAGTCTTCGCCAAGCACACGCCCGGGGAGATTGCGGCGGAGTACAAAGCCGGGCATGATCCCGTAACCCAGGCTGATACCGAATTGGATGCGGTGTTGCGGAAGAGCCTGCTTCGAGAAGATGAGGGATGGCTATCGGAGGAGACGGCAGACGATTTATCGAGGTTGAGATATGGGCGGGTCTGGGTGGTGGACCCTCTGGATGGCACGCGGGAATTCGTCGCGGGAATCCCAGAGTTCTGTGTTTCCATCGCGCTGGTTGAACGCGGTGAACCGGTGGCAGGCGGCATCTGCAATCCCGCTTCGGAAGAGGTCTTTCTAGGTTCTGTCGATTCTGGAGTCACGTACAACGGAAAGCCGGTGCGATCGAGCCAGTGCTCCAGCCTCAGCAGCGCGACCGTTCTCGCCAGCCGCAGTGAAACCAAGCGCGGAGAATGGCAGGCTTTTCAGACTGCACCGTTCACAATTCGACCAGTTGGATCGGTGGCGTATAAACTCGCGCGAGTTGCCGCCGGCCTGGCGGATGCAACTTTCACGCTTACACCCAAGCATGAATGGGACATTGCGGCTGGCGCCGCTCTGGTTCGCAGCGGTGGCGGACATGTCCAACTGCTTGATGGATCGAAATTGATTTGCAATCGCCCAGAACCGCTGGTCTCCGGGCTGGTCGCGTGTGGTCCGTTGTTGAAAGATGACCTTCTGCACTTTCTTTCTTCATACCTTCAGCCGGCGGCCAAGCGGTGACGGCGACGAGGCCCGCCTCAGTTTTCCTGATGTATCACGAGCTCCAGCTTGCCGGTCGTCAACTGGCGCAATCGGATCCCGGTTACACGCGTTATGTTCTTCCGGTGGAAGAATTCGAGGCGCAAATGCGGCAGATTCGGGACATGGGATTAGCGGGCGTGAGGGTCAGTGATGCCCTGAAGTTTTCGCGTCCGGCGGTCGCCATAACTTTTGACGACGGGTGCGAGACTGACTTACTCAGCGCGGCGCCGGTTTTGCTCAAACTTGGCTTTGGCGCAACTTTTTACATAGTCGCGGGAATGGTCGGAAAAGCTGGACGTCTTTCTTCTGCGCAATTGCGCGAGCTGCAAGGCTTGGGGTTCGAAATCGGCTGTCACTCGATGACCCATCCTTATCTTCCGGATTTGGACGACGGATCCCTGGAGCGCGAAATATCAGGTGCGAAGGCTGTGCTCGAACAGATACTCGGGAGTCCGGTGGAACATTTTTCCTGCCCGGGCGGACGCTACGATTCGCGGGCGTTGCGGGTCGCCAAGGCCGCCGGATTCCGCAGCCTGGCGACAAGCGTTCCTCGCGCAAACACTGCATCTACGGATCGGTTTTCATTTGGCCGCGTCGCAATCACACGGAGTACACCGGCAAATGATTTTGAAAAACTGTGCCGAGGCCAGGGTCTTTGGAAGATGCGGTTGAATGGGATGCTGCGCAGCAGCGCCATGCGCCTTCTGGGAAACACCGCTTACGACCGTCTGCGGGCCAGGCTGCTCAAGAGATCCCAATCAGCGGAATAGATGAGTTAATTCGGGCTCGGCGCTTCCCTCGGGGCAGAATCTACACCGGCGACCTCGGGCAGTTTATAGCATTCCCCTTGTAGAGAACCAGTCCCACTTGGCCCTAAATGATGCCGGAATGCCGTGCCCAATGCCCGGCAGCGGGCTCCCTGCGGCCGTCATTACCACGGTAAGTCGCAATGCAAGTTGAGGATAGCGACTTGAGTCGAACCAGGATTCCGTCCAAAAGCCGCGCCTGACATGGAAGTACACCCGCCCGCAGGAATCTGTCACTGCAGTGCACACCAAAGGTGCAGCACTTCTAAGTGGAACTCTCGTGATCTCTTAATTCGTTACGGGTTTGTTTACAGTGCCGAAGAAGAGCCTTTGGGGGAAGAAAATCCCCGAAATTCCAAACGAGGTCACCAAATGGAAGTGCGCACGGTTGGCTCGTACCAAGGCAGGCTTATTCATACTTCTTCCTACTACAAGATGTTTAAGAACGGCTTTTTGCTGTTGCTGGCTTTCAGCCTTGCAGGGCTAAACCTTGTCCACGGGCAGCGACTACCAAAGAAATTGCACGCGATAGAGAAATTGTCGTCAGGAGAACGAGTTCAGTACGGAATCCACGCCAGCGTTGCCTCGGCCAGTATCACGATGTCGAGCAATCTACCAGTCGGAAGTGTTGGGACGCCATATTCAGGAGTGATCTCCGCCAGCGGAGGAGTTGCGCCCTACACATTTTCTACTACCGCGGGTGCATTGCCAACAGGGTTGGTCCTGAACTCAAACACCGGAGCTATTACTGGTACGCCAACAATTGCGGTCACCAAGAATTTTTGGGTGAAGGTAAGCGATGCAGTGGGAGGCAGCAGCAGATTACACGAGCAGATCACAATTTCTTCTCCTAGCGTTCCGTTGACCGGCATTAGCGTAGCCGTATCGCCAACTAGCGCAAGCCTGACATCTGGTGGCACCAAACAGTTCAGCGCCACGGTGCAGGGCACCAGCAACACGGCGGTTGTGTGGACGGCAACAGCCGGAGTAGTTTCCACCGGTGGCCTATTCACCGCGCCTAAAGTCACAACCAGCACCAGCGTGAGAGTGACGGCAGCCAGCGCCGCGGATTCGACTCAGACCGCCTCTGCGACAGTGACCGTTTCTCCTGCGCCTACGGTTAGCATTTCAATCTCGCCCTTAAGTGCGAGCCTGGGATCCGGTAAGAGCCAGCAGTTCTCCGCTACTGTGCAGGGCAGTACCAATACATCGGTAAGCTGGTCGGCTTCAGCGGGCTCAATCTCGAGCGGGGGAATGTTCACCGCGCCAACAGTTTCAAGCGGCACGAACGTGACGGTAACCGCCACCAGCGCCGCTGACAGCACGAAGCGGGCAAGCGCCACAGTTGCCGTTAGCGCGGCGATACCGCCGGTCGCAATCACAACAACCTCGGTACCAGGCGCGAAAGCGGGAACCGCGTATTCCTTTGCATTGGCCGCATCCGGCGGCAGTACGCCTTACCAGTGGGCCATGGCAGGTGGTTCACTGCCACAAGGATTCACCTTCGGCAGCACCGGCAAATTGAGTGGAACCACATCGCAGACTGGATCGTTTGCTTTCACCGCACAGGTTACCGATACTGGCGGCACAACCTCCACGCAATCCTTTTCTCTTGGGGTTTCGTCCGCGACACCCACGCCATCGATCACCAGCACTTATTATGACGGTCCGGCGGAATTGCCTCGCACATTTATGTCGACGAGCATGGGCGACACGCCCGCCCCAGGCGCAACCACGTTCGTAGGCGCGGGACAGAGCTTACAGACGGCGCTCAACAACGCGAATTGCGGCGATACCATCGCGCTGCAAGCGGGTGCTGTATTCTCAGGCAACGTAACCTTTCCGGCAAGAACTTGCGATGACCAGCACTGGATCGTGGTCCGCACCAGCGCGCTGGATTCCGCCTTGCCTGCGGAAGGTTCGAGAATGCTGCCTTGTTATTCAGGAGTGTCGTCACTTCCAGGACGGCCGGCGTTCACTTGTCCATCGCTAGCTCACGCTTTAGCTCGCATCGTTAGCACCGCGACCAACGGCATGGGGCCGATCATTTTGGCCCCCGGAGCGAACCACTACCGGTTCATCGGGGTCGAGATCACCCGAACCGCCGGGACCGGCATCGCGTACCAACTGGTCTCGGTTCCCACAGGCACTGCTGATCACATCATCCTTGATCGGGTATGGCTGCACGGGACGCCGAAGGACGACAACAAAAACGGGGTCAATATGAGCGGCATGAACTATGCTGCCTTAATAGATTCCTATGCGAACGACTTTCACTGTACTGCGGGTACGGGTTCCTGCACCGACGCGAAGGTGGTTGGCGCAGGCAACAGCACCAGCCAGGACGGCGTGTTTAAAATCACAAACAACTTCCTCGAAGCCTCGGGAGAAAACATCCTGATGGGCGGGGCGAGCGCTACTACCACGCCAGCCGACATCGAAATTCGGCACAATCACTTCTTCAAACCTCTCACCTGGATGCTGGGCCAGCCGGGATTTGTCGGCGGAGTGTCGGGCAATCCATTCATAGTCAAGAACCTTCTTGAGTTGAAAAATGCGCAAAGAGTGCTGATCGAGGGCAACATCTTCGAATACAGCTGGGGAGGGTTCAGCCAATACGGTTACGGCCTCTTATTGACGCCGAAGAACCAGGCAAGTGGCTGTCCGGTCTGCCAAGTGACCGATATTACGATTCGCTACAACACCTTTAGCCACACTGGCTCTGGAATCTCCATGGCCAATGTGCCAGACGACAATGGCGCGATTGCGACGGCTGGTGAGCGCTATAGCATTCACGACATCACAATCGAAGACGTCAACATGAAGTTTTACAACGGGAACGGAACCCTTTTCCAGGTCGACAATGGCTGGCCGACAGGGCCGCTGAACAGCGTGAGCATCAATCACATAACTGGCTTTCCAGACCCAAGCAGCAAGATCATGTCCCTGGCTAACGACACCGCTAACCTTCAAATGTACGGATTTACGCTGACGAACAGCATCATCGGGCAAGCGCTTTATCCGATATGGTCCGCGAGTGGCTTGACCACCGATTGCGCGAGATCCGACGTGCCAGTGACCAGCTTGACTGCCTGCTTCACCAGCTACAGCTACAACAGCAACGCGATGATTGCCGTAAGCTTGGCCAACTATCCGTCTACGAAATGGCCTGCAGACAACTACTTTCCGTCAGGCGCCGGTGCGGTGCAGTTTGCGAGTTTCAACAATGCCAATGGCGGAGATTACACCTTGCTCTCCGGCAGCCCATATAAGAATGCCGGAAGCGATGGCAAAGACCTGGGCGCTGACATTGGGGCCATTCAGACCGCAACTGCCGGCGTCTACTGATTTGACAGATCCTAACTCGGCGATTCCGGGATGAATGCTCCCCGGAGTCGCCGTCTTTTCACTTCTTACTCTGAAAGTCCTTCGTGATCTAGCACCCCTAGTGGCCAATCGGTTTGCCCATCTGCATGCTATTCTTCTGACAAATGCCTTCGTCTCGCGAGGAGAGTGGCTTTCTTGAAGCGTCCCCGATTATCGATGGTCGGCCTGCTAGCCGGCTTTCTCGGATTCATCTCAATTTACGCATATCCCACGCCTGCAAACTTCGATGGCCCAGCTGAACTGCCGCGAGTCCTCGTCCACAGCGCGATAACCGACACCCCTGCACCCGGCAAAGTGATCACGGTCCACGCGGGCGAGAACCTGCAGGCGGCAATCGACCGGGCAAGTTGTGGCGATCGTGTCGAACTGCAAGCTGGAGCAACGTTCACGGGAGCGTTCCGTTTTTCTCAGAAGCCGTGTGACGACGCGCACTGGATCATCGTCCGCACCGCTGCTCCGGAATCCGAGTTGCCTGCTGAAGGCACGCGCCTGAAACCGTGTTTTGCGGGAGTCGCATCCCTGCCCGGCCGTCCAGACTTCCACTGCACCTCAATCCAGAATGTGATGGCAAAAATCGAGTTCCCGGTCACGCAGGGAAACGGGCCACTAATTTTCCGCGAGGGAGCAAATCACTATCGCTTTATCGGGTTGGAGATCACGCGCACCGCCCGGGGACGCGTTTCTGCGCTGGCAAGCGCTGACCAGAATGCCCAGGCAAACCACCTGATCTTCGATCGGGTTTGGATGCATGGGGATCCGCAGGCCGAAACCACCCGCGCAATCGCCTTGACGGGAATGTCGTACGCCGCTGTTGTCGATTCCTTCTTCACCGATTTCCATTGCACTGCAATGACCGGCTCCTGCACCGACGCCCAGGTAATCAGCTGCGGGGGCGGCAATGCCCCGAGTGGCCCCTTCAAGATCTTTGACAATTTTCTTGAGTCATCGGGTGAGAACATTCTGTTTGGCGGCGGGCCGGCAACCAACACACCCACTGACTTCGAGATTCGTGGAAACCATTTTTTCAAGCCGCTCACCTGGAGACCCGGTGAGCCTGGATTCGTCGCCGGTGAATCGGGCAAGCCCTTCATCGTCAAGAACCTTTTCGAACTGAAAAACGCGCAGCGGGTTCTGCTGGAAGGCAACATCCTCGAGAATTCGTGGGGCGGCTTCAGTCAAAAAGGATTTGCGATTGTTCTGACACCGAAAAACCAGGGCGGACGTTGTCCCACATGTCGTGTCACCGACGTGACCATCCGCTACAACCTAATCCTGAATGTAGGTTCCGTGTTCCTGATCTCTAACGGGGCTGATGCGCCAGGGCAATACTCCAGCGCGGGCGAACGTTACAGCATTCACGACATGGTTGCTCAGAACGTGCGCGGAGAGCAGTACGATGGCTCGGGACTGTTTGCACTTATCGCTGCTGCTTCTCCTCCGTTGCGCGATGTTCGCATTGAACATGTCAGCGCATTTGTTCCCAGAGCTGCGTTCTCGATCATGAACACTACCGGCAGGTTTGAAAATTTTCATATTGAAAACAATCTGCTTTCTACCGGCGAACTTGGGTTGGTTTCGAGCGGAGGAGGCCAGCAGAACTGCGCCGAGCAGGCAGGTTCGAGATCACAAGGTCGTAGTTTGGATGGCGCGGTCGTGTTCGGAAATTGTTTTACGAATTCGTCCTTCGCTCACAATCTACTGATCGGCGAAGGAGATTGGCCGAAGGGAAACACCTCCGCGAAAGACGGGCATTCGGCGGGGCTCCACGAATCGGGGCAGATGCAGCGTCCGTATATACTTTGCACCCACAAAGATGGCGAGTGCAAAAAGGCTTCTCCAGCTCTGCACGCGGCATCCGATGGCAAAGACCTGGGGGCAGATTTGGGCAAGCTAAATCTCTTGATCGCAAACGCGTGGTGATTTATTCGCCCGCAACTGCAGTACGGTCGCCTTGCCACCACCCGACCAGTCGCTGTTTGCCACGATGCATCTTCTTCGCGGTATCGCGCAACTTCCCCACAAACTCATAGCGTGATTTGATGAACCAGGGCACACGGTGCGAAACGCAGCCGTATTTCTCTTTGTACGTGCCCTCGCCTCCCCAGTCGTGGACCTCAGCGCCGCGCTTTTTCCAGTACCGCATCGCGTACCAATGAATCAGTTCGTTGGGACGCAGGTTCTGATAGCTACGGAAGCTTGCGTTTCCCCAGAACTCCGAGATCTTGTTGAAGCCCGGAAAAATTCCTGTGGCAATGCACTTTCCTTCCGCATCTCGCGCTCTCAGCAATAGCACATTGCCGGTGGGTCCCATGTGACGGACAAGCGCTCGCACGCGCTCCGCATCGTAAGTGGGGACCAGACCCTGTTTGGAGAACACATCTTTCAATTGCTCGTAGTATTCGTCAGCGAACGCCGGATCATGAGCTTCCTCGATGGTGACGCCGCTCTTCTCTGCCTTGCGGACGCATCTGCGGCAGGCGCTTTCCATTGCCTGAAAAAGATCTTCTTCCGATTTGGTCAGATCGGTGCGGTAGGAAGTGTAATAGCTGGTTTTAAATCCCAATGCTTCGCCATCTTCGGGAGTGAAGTGTGGATCAGAAACCTCCATGTGAAGGCACTTTAAATCGTTCCATGCCGTCCGTTCGAGCGCGGCCATAGCGTCGGCTCGCGAAGCTCCAGGGGCAAGATTGAAGCCCATATATGGTGTGGTCCAGCCAGGGAAGGAACTGCCCAGCACTTTGATCCCGAGCCGTGTGAACGTCAGGCCGGTAAAATAGCCGACCGCTTTCCCGGAGTCGCTTAGTTGGGCCAGGACCGGAGTAGCGTTCTGGGTATCGGCTACAAACCGCACCCAGTCGCGGGTTTGAAAGACTGTGCGATCGGCGAAGGAGTCCAGCCGCTGCCAATCAGCTTTCTCGAAATCGACGATCTCGCAGATCATAGTTTTTGCCAAAGAAGTTTACTTATCGATCAGGATTTCAGAATAGCTGATCATCATTCGCGAAAGCGGAGTATTGACCTTCGCCCACTGTTTAAAGCCGTAGAACGCCGTGTACGTTCGATGCATGGCTTTCGTGCGTAAAGGACCCTTGCTGCCGACAGTTGAAAGCGGATAACCCAGCTCTTGCATGTATTTTCCGATCAGCGCTTCGAAGCGCACTAACTGCGTGGGCGGAAATTTTTCCCTCCAGCGTCCGACCGGGCTAAACGTCCCCTGACTGAGGTCTTCCTTGAAGGAAGTCAACGGTTTCTTGATCGATCCCACGCTGTGCGCCTTGATTCGTTCGTAATCCAGATCGCAGCCCAGAAACGACCCGATCCTGGCCAGTTCTTCTGCAGGTTTCTGCACCAGGTCCTCGTAGCGCGTTTCCATGTAATCCTGACCCAATTGTCGGCCGTATTGCCGGCCCTTGCGCACAATCCATTCCCAGTAGACTCCCGCCGCCAGCAGGCTGTTCTTCCTGTCCCATGGGAGCGGCCGGCTCCAGCCCTTCTTATCTAGCGAAAGCGCCAGGTCGCGAGGGTCGCGAATAATGTGGATAAACTTGGCCTGCGGAAAATCGCGTTTGATGCGCAACATGTGAGGGAGATTTGTCGGTGTCGAGTCTGCCCATCGGCTGACGCCTTGCCGTATCGCAATTGCTTCCATCACGATCCGCAGAAAATCGCCGGCGCTGCGGCATTCCTCCATTACCTTTGTCCGAATCGCCTCCGCCTCGAGCCCGGAAACGCGAAATGCCTTGCTCTCAAGCCACTCTTTCATCATTCGCTGGCGGTTCGAGCGCGAACCGAGGTCGCCATAGATCGGCTCGAGCACATCGTAGACATTCATCTGCGTGTGGAATTCAGCAAATCCTCCAGCTGAAAGAAACAGATGATAGAGATAGCTGGTTCCCGATCGAGGGCAACCTACGATGAATACCGGAGGCTGCATGCTTACCAGCAGATCCCCTCGTAATTCGCGGCCTGTGGGCGCCGGGCGGGATCGAGATTTACGAGATCAATCACCATCTGTGACGGAGTAAGCAGGGCGGCAAGCTCAGCCTTGTCAACTTTCGTCCCAATGACCACAACTTCTGCTCCGCGGATAACCTCCGGCATCTCGGATGAGAGTAGCGAGCCAATGTGAGGGATCACCTCTTCAATGTATTGACGGTTCGAACCAGCCAGACGGCCGAGAGAAACATCCTTGTCCCAGATTTTTACCTGGCAGCCTTCACCTAACAAACGCTTGATCAGTTGCACCTGAGGACTCTCGCGCAGATCATCGGTGCCGGCTTTGAAGCTTAGCCCCAGCATTGCGATCTTGCGCATTCCGGTGCGCAACACCGCTTCAACGCCGCGGTCCACGTGCTGATTGTTGCTCGGCATCAGCGATTCCAGCATCGGCAATTGCAGATCAAGTTCCTTGGCCTTGTATGTGATCGCGCGCAGATCCTTTGGCAGGCACGATCCTCCAAAGGCAAATCCGGGAGAAAGGTATGCGGATGAAATGTTTAATTTCGTATCCGACATGAAGATTTTCGTGACCTGATTGCTCTCCACGCCGAGATGCTTGCAGAGGGTGCCGATCTCATTGGCGAATCCAACCTTTACCGCGTGATAGAGATTGGACACGTATTTCACCATTTCGGCGACGCGAATGGTGGTTTCAAATCTCTCGCCGGGAATGTCTTTGTAGAGCTCGCGCAAAACATCCAGTTGCCGTGTTTCCTGCGAGCCCAGGATCGTATACGGCGGCTGAAGGAAATCAGCGACTGCGCTGCCTTCGCGCATGAATTCCGGGTTATAGCAAACAGCGAAGTCTGTGCCCATCTTTTTCCCGCTGGATTTCTCGATTGCGGGAATCATCAGGCTTTCGGTAGTACCCGGCAGAACCGTGCTGCGCAAAACAACGGTGTGGAATGAGGTCTTCTGTTTCAGCGCCGCGCCAATCTCGTTCGACACATGTTCAACATGGCTCAAATCGAGTTTGCCACTTCGCAGGCTCGGAGTCCCTACGCAAACGAATGAAATATCCGAGGCAAGAACCGCGGCAATCGAGTCGGTGGTCGCATGTAGCCGACAGGACTTGTTGGCTTGGGATATTAATTCTTCCATCCGGGCCTCAATAATGGGGCTGCGGCCGGAATCCAGCATTTCGACTTTGTTCTTGCTTACGTCCACCCCAGTGACTTTGTGGCCCATGTGCGCGAAGCAAGCCGCACTGACGGAACCTACGTAACCCAGGCCGAAAATGCTGATCGACAAGCTCACGAGCGAAATCCCTTTCGAAGCAAGACCACAAGGTTCACAAAGCTCAGACCCAGACCTCAATATGCAGCAATTTGCGTTCCCAAACTTGCGTGCTAAAACGGGCTAAGTGCCTGCTGCAGGCTGGTTTTGTCGACAACCGGCGCCCCTACGCGCATGCTTGAGAATGCATGTGCAAAACTTTGCGCTCTCAGCCTCGAAAACTGCCAATTAGGGCAGGTCTCTGCAGCAACTGCTTGGCGCAAAATATCATGATAACAGCGACTTACGATCTCGAGGCCAGCGGGCGGACACCCAGAGATTTTTGGCAGAAGACTGGCTGTATTTGTTCTAAGCTGTGCCGAGAGGATAGGATCACCGAGTGAGGCTATCGGGGCGGAAAATCTGGAAAAAGCTATCGCGAATGAGCAGGCACGAGTTCCGCACCCGCCTGGGGCAGGAGCTTGGAAAGCGCGCCGAGTATGGTCTTTACCGGACAGGTTTGTTGGGCCAGCCCGTCATTGGTACTGAACCGCGCGATGCGGAAGCGAAGTTCTTGTTCTCTGAGGATGAACTACCCAGCCGAGTGGCCCTTCTACAAGAGCATTTGCCGGAAGTCGCAGCCGCAATTGTTGGCGAGGCAAATGAAATTTTGCAGCATCGGTTTCGTCTGCTCGGTTATGACAAGCTTGATTATGGTAAAGAGATCGACTGGCATCTCGATGCAGTCCACGGAAAACGGACGGGGCTTAAGCCTTGGTACAAAGTTCGCTTCCTCGAGTTCGCCGAAGCCGGAGACCATAAAGTCACATGGGAACTCAACCGCCACCAGCATTTTGTAACCTTAGCGAAGGCCTGGACCCTGACTGGCAATGATGAATACGTGCAAGAAATTCAGCGGCAGTTCTACTCCTGGCGACAAGCGAACCCTTACCCGATGGGAATCAATTGGGGGAGCAGCCTGGAGGTCGCCTTCCGAAGCCTGTCGTGGTTATGGGTGCGTAATTTCCTAAGGAGCAGCACGTCCGCGCCAACCTCCTTTGATCGCGATCTTGTACGTGGGCTTGCACGGCACGGCAGATATATCGAACGGTACCTGTCGACGTACTTCTCCCCGAATACGCACTTGATCGGCGAGGCCGTGGCCCTGTTCTTTATCGGGACGCTTTGTCCGCAAATATCTGCTTCCAGCCGGTGGCAGCAGAAGGGCCTGCAAGTTATTTTGCGAGAGGCGGAACGCCAGGTCAGGCCTGATGGAGTGTATTTCGAACAGTCGCTCTACTATCACGTTTACGCGCTGGATTTCTTTCTGCATGCTCGCGTTCTGGCCATGCGCAATGGAATTTCACTGCCGGAGCGCTTCGATCTTACGTTGCAGAAGATGTTGAATGTTCTGCAGGCGCTCTGTCTTAACGGTGCTCCCGAAGGTTTTGGCGATGACGATGGCGGCCGGGTTTTCAATCCGCGGCGCAATCGTGCGGAGCACATGTCTGATCCTTTAGCGCTCGGCGCGTGTTTGTTCGACCAGGCGTCTGTGCGCCCGTCAGCTTTAACCGAGGAGTCCATTTGGCTTTTTGGCCAGAGGGCTGCCAAGGCATTTTCCGAAAGAGATCCTGCCCCGGAGCTCTCTTCGCGCGCATTCAGCGACGGCGGTCTTTACATAATTTCGAGTGATGGCGCAAACCGCGGGCAAATGCTGGTTGATGCCGGCCCGCATGGCATAGGACATGGCGGTCACGGGCACGCAGATGCTCTCAGCCTACGCCTCTCGCTTAACGGACAACGCTGGCTGATCGATCCTGGCGCGTACGTATACATTTTTCCTGTCGATGAGAGAAATCAATTTCGAGGTACCGCTGCCCATAACACGCTCCGCGTAGATGAGCTTGATCAGGCGATTCCGGAGAGCGCATTTTCCTGGCGATCGCTTCCAGATGTCAGCGCTCAGCACTGGCAAGCCGGCTCCGGTTTCACATTCTTTTCCGGAAGCCAAAACGGTTACAGGCGACTGCCCGATCCCGTGCTTCACCGTCGTATGATTTTTCACCTGCACGGCGAATATTGGATTGTTCGCGACGTGGTCGAAGGCCGGGCGGCGCACGACCTTGAGCTGTTCTGGCATTTTGCGCCGGGAATAGAGGTCGAGTTGACTCCCGGATGTGTTCACGCCAATGCGGACGGACAGCAACTAGCGATTTTGGATGCGGCTCCATCTACGTGGCAGGGCTCGATTGAAGACGGTTGGGTGTCACCCGCCTACGGAGAGAAAGTATCGGGCGCGGTCGCCTGTTTCCATTCTCGGGTTCAACTACCTGCAGAGCATGCGACCCTGCTTTTGCCTGTAAACGCGCTGAGATCACCCGGACAATTCCGCTTCGACTCTTCAGTGTGTGGCGCAACCATGTACGTATTCGAGCAAGATCATCAAACGGACCAAATGATCTTTGGGAGCAATGGCGAAAGCTGGGAGATCAGCCAGATTCGTAGCGATGCCGCCTTTTTGTTCCTTCGCAAAGAGCGCGAGGTCACGCACTTGGCATTCAGCTCTGCGACGTTTGTTGAGGTCGATGGAAGCCGAGTGTTCTCGTCGCCAACACCAATCGAAAGACTGGAATGGACCGCTGCCGCGGGCGCCACAGCATCGGATCCAGAGGCATTGAGGCTTTTCAAACACGAGGCATTCCCGACGAAGGCTCCGGTAATCTAAGAATTTAGGGCTATCGGGAGGCCTGGAGAGACTTGAGATGTGCGGAATTGCTGGAGTAATGAAGTTCGGCACGGACGCGCGAGCGGACTCCGCCTCCATTAGGCGAATGTGCGCGGCAATGACGCATCGCGGTCCCGATGATGAAGGCGTGTTTGCCGATGGCCCGGTCGGCATTGGCATGCGGCGCCTCAGCATCATTGACGTTGCCGGGGGCCATCAGCCAATCAGCAATGAGACGGGCACCACCTGGATAGTTTTTAACGGCGAAATCTACAATCACGCGGAGCTTCGAAAGCAGTTAGAACCCAGGGGCCATCGTTACCGCACCAACAGCGACACAGAAACAATTATTCATCTTTACGAAGAGTACGGGCGCGACTGCGTTAACCATCTGCGTGGGATGTTTGCGTTCGCCATTTGGGACCGCGAAAAGAGGACCCTTTTTGTTGCGCGCGACCGGCTTGGTATCAAACCTCTTTATTACCGGCTGAAGCCTGAATCATTCCTCTTCGGCTCCGAAATCAAAGTACTTCTGGCGTACGGCGTCCAGCCTGAGTTCCATGCTGCCGCTCTCGCTGAGTACCTGGCTTTTGGATATCTCTCAGGCGAAGAAACGTTTTATGAGGGAGTACGCAAGCTGATGCCGGGCCACTGGATGGAGGTCAACAGTACCGGGGACGTCCAGATCGAGCAGTATTGGGACCTGGACGTTTCAAGCACCGGCCCGGTACGCGATAAAGCCTATTACGTCGAGACCTACCGGCAGATGCTGGAGCAGTCAGTTGAAAGCCATCTGATGAGTGATGTTCCGCTGGGGGTCTTTTTAAGCGGAGGAGTGGATTCGAGCGCGGTGGCGGCGCTCATGACAAAAATACGTAAGTCACCCATCGAGACGTTTTCAGTCGGCTACGCCGAACAAACATACAGCGAACTGCCTTACGCTCGCACGGTCGCGCAGCACCTGAATAGCATCCATCACGAGGTCTTGGTCAGCGAAAACGAGTTCTTTGATTCACTCCCAGAACTGATCTGGCATGAGGATGAGCCCGTGGTCTGGCCCTCCAGCGTATCACTGTATTTCGTGGCCAAGTTGGCACGGGAGCGGGTAGTGGTAGTGCTCACCGGCGAAGGAAGCGACGAGACGCTGGGCGGCTATACACGATATGCGTTCACGATAAAAAACAAAGCGTGGGACCAGGTGTACCGGCACGCAGTGCCGGGATTTGCCCGTTCAGCCGTTCGCAATGCGATAGCGAAATCGCCTGTGCTGGGAGCGACTCTTCGCCGCAAGCTGGGTCACACGTTTCTGGGACTGGATGCAGCCTCGTGGTCTTCGTTCTACTTCGACAACTTTTTCTCCGCATTCAGCGAGGGTGAACAATCAGAACTTCTTACCGACGAAGCTTTGCAAAAGCTCCGGCCAGGCTCCGCCTATGATCACGTGCTGGCCTACTGGGAAAAATCAAAAGGTGAATTGCTTCAGAGGCTGCTGTATACCGACATCAAGACGTATCTTGTGGAATTGCTCATGAAGCAGGACAACATGAGCATGGCTGCTTCGATTGAAAGCCGGGTGCCTTTTCTTGACCACGTTCTGGTGGAGTTCGCCACGCGCATTCCGCGCCAGATGCAATTGAGAGGACTTTCTGGGAAGAACATTCTCAAGAAGGCAGTAGAAGATTTACTGCCACACTCGATTCTGTATCGTCCCAAGCTGGGCTTCCCTACTCCCTGGAGCGGCTGGCTGCAAGGCCCACGGCTGGACTCAATCGAACGGTTGCTGTTAGAACCGCGCAGCCTGGATCGCGGCTACTTCAGGCCGGAAGCAATCCGGCGGCTGTTTGAAGAACATCGCTCGAAACATCGCGATAATTACGATCGTATCTGGCGATTGTTGAACCTGGAGCTCTGGCACCGCGTCTGCCTGGAAGGCGAAGCCGAGCGCTTCGTTCGCCAGGAAAGAGCGGCATTGCTGTCACCGGCGACTTAGGTAGAGCGCGCAACCTTTGCCGGAAGAAGCCCGCGATAGATCTCCAACCACTGCTCGCGCACCAGTTCCCATCGATACTGCCGTACCCGGTCGAATCCATTCGCTGCCAGCCGGGAGGCAAGATCCGAATCGCGCAAAATTCGAAGCACATTCGCGGCAAGCGCATGCGCGTCGCCGGGCTCTGAAAGCAAGCCGGTTCGCCCATCTTCCACGACGTACCGCATTCCTTCCGGCGCCGTAGTGATCACCGGAGTCCCGGAGGCATATGCCTCCAGCACCGACACCGGCATGTTGTCGAGGCGAGAAGCATTTATGAAAATATCGGAGCGATCGTAATACTTGCCAATCTCATTGCGCGACGCAACCCCGCAAAAGGTCACCCCGGGAATGTTGAGCTCGGCAACAAGCTGCCGTATTTCAGATTCCAGCGTCCCTCCCCCTACCAGATCGAGTTGCGCATTTGGGAATTCCTTCTGCACGAGGGCAAAAGCTTTCACGACAACATCAATGCAGTAGTAACGATGAAATCCTCGCGTACAAACCAGGTGGGGCCGCAGCGGCCGTCGCTCGCGGTAGGAGAATTGGGTCAGGTCGACAATATTGGGGACCACTGCTGCCGAGATTCCAAATTCTCTGAACACATCTGCGAGAAATCCACTGGGAGAGACAACGCGGTCGGCCCGCCTGAGGACCGCACGCGCCGTACGCGAAGTGTGCAAGTGGTCACGCGCTTCACCGCTACGGTAGTTGATCAAAACTTTTTTGCCCCGGAGCCGCGCGACTACGAATGCCGGTAGCGGGGCCACCAGAAACGAGGAATACGATGCAGAAAAGAGGTGCGCAATGTCGGCATCTCGCAAGCCTCGCCATAATGCCGCCAGATAAAAGGGAGTACGCACGATCGTACGCAGTCCCGGCACCCTGCGCAGCCAGCCCAGCCCGCGAGGAAATTGCGGATCGACAGGAATAAAGCTTATCTGCAAATCGGGGTCGCCGGACCAGTGCTTCAGCAGCAAGTCCGCCTGCACTGCCTGACCCCCAACATATTTGAGAGAAGGCGCCACGATTGCCACCCGCAGCGGCGACGAAGAGCGCTTGGGAGTGATATGCACTTCGGCAGGTTCTTTCCTTGAAAGCAATTCCTGATAAAGATTCTCGTACTGTTGTGTGACACTCTCGGTCGAAAACTGTCGCGCAAATTGCCTTCCAGCGCTGCTCATGCTGCGCAGAACTTCGGGTGCGTTGAGCAGTTGCGCAACCGCGTTTGCCAGCGCATCCATGTCTTTCGACGGCACCAGCATGCCGCGGCCCGCATCGACCAGTTCAGGATTGCCACCCACTCGAGTTGCAATGACGGGGACACCCGCCGCCATCGATTCCAAGATCACGTTCGACAGGCTCTCCGATTCTGAAGGAACCACCGTGATATCGATTGACGCGAGTACTGCGGGAATGTCCTGTCGATTGCCGAGGAATTTAACTTTATCGGCGATCCCCAACGAAGCGGCGCTGCTTTCGAACTCGCGGCGAAGCGGGCCGTCTCCGGCAAGTACAAACTCCATCTCCGGAAACAAGTCGTGCAACTTGGCGGCCGCACCAAGAAAACCGCGATGGTTCTTGTCGTAGGCGTTCATGCGGGCAATCATTCCAATGCGTGGAACTCCTGGAATCCGTGGCAGGCGAGGAGTGGCATCCACGAAGTCGTCGAGAGAAATTGCATTCCCGATAACGCGGATTTTTGATTCCGGGAAGCCTTCGGACTTCAGCGCCACGGCTGCAGCCTGGGAATTGCACACGACCGCATCACAAGAACGGAAGGCTAAGCGCTGTAATCTCCTTTGTGCAGGGGTGAGCAGGTCGCCAAGTTGCCGCTGGCTTCCGATGATTACCGGCACTCTCGACCATCGCGCCGCGAGCACGAGGGTCAGATTGCTATAGAAATCGAACGAATGCGCGATCTGCACTTTCTGTTGCCGGAGATGACGCGCCAACTGCCATCGGCTGTGCCACGATTTCCATCCATAAACGCTGCCACCAAGCTTGAATCGTTGAACATCACCAACTAATTCCCGCAGCGGGCCCTTGGTCTGGATACATCCCAGGCTCAAGGCAAACCGGCCGGGATCAAGCGATCTGGCGAGTGAAACGAACTGGCGCTCACTGCCGCCAGTTTCAAAGCTGTTGATCATCAGGAAAACACGGGCAAGATCTCGGCGGATCTCAGGCCGCGTATGGTCCTGATCAGAAGCCGCTGGCTCCTGTGCAACCGGCATTACGAGGGTTCTCCCTGAACGATGGCGGCAGGCTCGGCGGGCGCGGCCCAATCAGCGCTCCGGAAATTTTCCAGGAAGTTGCGGTGCCACAACTCAAAAACCAGAAGCCGCCAGATCTGGTCCGAGTGATCGCGCTGACCGCGGAAGTGTTCGTCGAGCAAGCGGGTAATTCCCTGGGGATCGAAATATCCGCGCTGCAGAGTTCTGGGCTCCAATAAAACTGTCTGGACCAGGTCTCGCAATTCGTTTCGCATCCAGTGCACCAGCGGCAATGCGAAGCCCTGCTTTCGCCGGTACAGCACTGACTTGGGAACGCCAACTCTTTCCGCCAGCTTGCGCAAAATGTATTTTTGCTGGGATCCGCGTAACTTCCATCGCGGCGCAAGTCCTGCTGCCCATTCCACAAAAAGATGATCGAGAATGGGCACGCGAACTTCAAGCGAGGTCAGCATGCTCATGCGGTCAACCTTGGTGAGAATGTCTTCCACAAGATAAGTCTTGGTGTCCACGTATAACATCTGGCTGACCGGATCGTGGGCCGGCGCCTGATCAAAATACCGCAACAGGATTTGCTGCGGATCGCCCTGCTCTTGAATGACGGCGCGGAAGTCTTGGGTAAGCAAGGTAGTGTCCCGTTCAAATGCCGAGACGAAGCAAATCGCATCCGCATAGCGTTCGCGCCACGGCAGAGAAACGTTGTATGCGAATTTTCGTCCACGAAGGTTTTGCGGCAGAAGGGGAAAAACTCGTTTGCGATACAAGTCCCGAATAAACTCAGGGACTTTTTCAAAAGACTGGCGTTCCATGTGAACGCGATAGCGGTCATAGCCGGCGAACATCTCATCTCCACCATCGCCCGAGAGGGCCACGGTTACGTGCTGGCGGGCCAGGCAGGAGACGTAATAGGTCGGCAGCATGGAAGAATCGCCAAACGGTTCTTCGAGCGAACTGGTTAATTTCTCAGTAGTCGCGGCCACGTCGGGTTCGAGCAGCAGCTCATGGTGCTCAGTGCCGAACTTCTGCGCCACTTCGCGCGCGTAGCCGGATTCGTTAAAGTCTTCGTTTCTGAAGCCAATGGCGAAAGTTTTTACCGGCTTCGAACTGGCGCGCGCCATGAGAGCAACTACCGTGGAGGAGTCAGTACCACCGCTGAGCATCGCTCCCAGCGGAACATCAGCGATCAACCGGATCCGGACCGCCTCAGCCAAACGCCACTCCATCTCTTCCAGGCACTCTTCCTCGCTCGCGGGATCATGAGTCGCATACTGCGGCAGGTCCCAGTACTTGCGAATACGCAACTCCCCACGCTCGAATTCCAGCAAATGCCCTGGCGGCAGTTTGCGAATACCGACAAACGCGGTGGACGGATCAGGAATGTAACCCAGGTACATGTATTGCATCAGCGCGCCGCGATCGATTTCGGCCAGCTCGGGCGCGACGGCAAGAATGGATTTAATTTCGGAGGCGAAGTAAAGCGTGCCCCGATGCAGGGCGTAATGCAGCGGTTTTTTGCCCAGGCGGTCACGCCCAATCAGAAGCGACTGACGCCGCTCATCCCAGAGCGCAAAGGCAAACATCCCACGCAGTTTTTGCACGCAGTCTGCACCCAGATCCTCGTACAAATGAACGATGGTTTCAGTATCGGTATTTGTAGAGAAGCGGTGACCCTTGGCCTCGAGTTCGGGTCTCAGTTCCGGAAAGTTATAAATCTCGCCATTGAAAACGATCCAGATCGAGCGGTCTTCGTTGAAAATGGGCTGATGTCCGCCAGCCAAATCAATAATGCTGAGGCGGCGCATTCCCAGGCCAGTGTTCCGTTGCGCGAGAATTCCTTCGTCATCGGGACCGCGGTACGTAATTGCATTACACATCTGGCGCACCAGCGCTTCGTCAATGCGCCGTGTCCGGTCTGAGCTGACCATCCCCGCGATTCCGCACATAAGTTATTCCTTTACCGCCAGCTCGGGCGCGGCACTCGAGGCACGTTCCGCCTCCCGCCCCATTCTGTAACGATAATCCCGGTAAGCGCCAGGGTCACCTTCCCGCCCGTCGCATGCCGCGAAGATGATGTTTGTCATTTCACGGGCAGAAACGAAGTGCAGGATTTCCTGCCTTTCGTGCGCGCCGTCGACGAGCTCGCGCAAGAATTGCTGCATCGCTCCTCGTAAAACTGTATCAGTGTCCTGGGGATACATTCCGTGTGCATCCAGCTTAATGAAAAGCCAGTCAGGCCTTCCGGTTACAGTGACCGCAGCTCTTTTCCATAGGTGCAGCCGGTCCAAAGTCGGCGGCTTCATTCCCGTCAGAGCACTGTGTTCGATGCGCCCAAAGCCATTGCGCGCCCCCAAGTCGAAATCAAGCCCCCACGGCCCTTGAACCATCAAGGGCAGTACCGAGACAGGACGCCCAGCTTGTAAATTCTGTCCGTGCCGCTGTGGGGCACGATCGGTCAAAGGCAACGCACATTCATAGATCGAGTTCAGTTTTGCAATTTGTGCGGGATGAAATGCCGAAGTCGGGTAGGTCATGTCCACATAGCATCCAGTTTCGGCAAGGATCTGCATCTCGTCATCCACCCCACAAGCGAATCCGCCGGCGCAATTCGCCAGCGTGAAATTGCCGTGAACGAAAGCGTACTTAGGAGTGCTGTCCCCCGGTTCGTAGGATAAGCACCCATGCTCACGCGCCAGTACGTCACGAAAGGCCACTAGTTGGCTGCGAGTGTTCTCGGAGGTATCCGGATGAGGAAGACCATGGTGCAAATGAATTTCCAGTTCGCCCCAACCGGAGTGACAAAGCTCTGCCATTTGCTGCACAAGACCGCGATCATATTGTTCGGCTGGGTAGAAATAGGTGTGTACAAAGTGGCGGCCTTCGCTGTCCACTAACTGCTCGAAATTCCTGGGATATTCGGCGCACCAGGTCTCCACTCGTCTGGCTTGTTCATCTCTCGGCGCATAACCTGCACCGCCAATACTGCTCGGTTCAAAGTGGTCAGCGACAGCGATGATCAGATGAACGCGGCCTTTTGAACTCGGCCGAGTCATTCTCTGCCAAAAATAAGGTGGGAGGCACTTGCAGGCATAGAGCAACCGGCGCTTGAGCCTGGTCTCTGGCGCTACTCCGGTGTTCGATAGATCGCTCATGGGTCTTCTCAAGTGCCAGAAGGTCAGGAATTCAATGGGACTCGGCTAGGCCGCATATAGGCGTTCACCGGTACTATAGGCCGGTTCGCCCGCACCGGAAGCGCAGCCTGCTCGCTTTCCCGCACATAGGCCAGCAACGCCGAGGTGTAAGCGACTGCGAAATACGGGAAAAATTGATAAGCTTCGGGCGAAAACAGGGCGCCTACTACGAAACCCACCAAAGAGCTGTGCAGCGCACCCCTGAAGAGAATCAGTTCGCTCGGCAGGTCCTTGCGTTTAGCCAACTGCCGCAGGTTCCCAAATCCGCGGGCAAAGAACATAAAATACAGCACCATGGCAAAGACTCCGCCCTCGACGCCGATTTCCAGGTACGCGATATGCACTTCGTGCCAGACTGTCGAGTAGACCTCAAAATTGCCGACGCCTATACCCAGGACCGGATAATGCTCCATTCCTTCCACTGCCTTTCGCACCAGGAACCAGCGCTCGTCGTAGGAAGCACGCGCGATCGCTCCCTGCTCGGTATCCTGATCGCTGTCCCAGAAGCTGGACAAACGTTCTCTCATGGTGGTGCCAGCAAGCCCGAAGAAGAACAGCACTACCAGCGCGGACCCGACAACCAGGTAAAGACGTTTGCCTTTTACACCGAAATGCCACAGCAAGACCGACCCTGCAACTATCAAGGTAATAAACCCGCCTCTTGAAGCCGTCTTGAAGAGAGCGGCAACCATGACCAGCATGCCTCCAGTCCACAGCAGTTTGCGGAAGAAGCCTCGTGCCCTGAGTAGAAACATCAGGCAAAAAGGAATCGATAACACGATAGCGAACGCCAAATCGTTGGGGTTGTTATAAATCCCTCCTAGGACGCCTTCCAGCCTTGGCCGATCATGACCCTTTACCAATGAGAGAATGCAAATTGCAGGAACTGAAGCTGCCTGAATGAAGAGAATGCGTCGGAACTTGGCTAAGTCGGTCAACAGCAGAAACGTCAGCACGAACACCACGTAAACTTTGGCGAAGTCGAGCGTGTGGGAAACGGCGCCTCCCCTCCAAACCGGGGAGAACACTGCGGACAGCATCAAAATAACGATCATGCCCAGCAGATAGTACGATTCAGCCGGCAAATCGCGGAGCCCGCGCCGGCGCTTACCGCCGAATAAGAATGCCAGGAACGCCCCAATCGCAGTAATCTTCGCCAGTGGAATGATCGCTAAAGCGGGCAGCCAATCCTCCGGCCGAATGCAGTAGACGAGGTAAAACGCACTCATCCAAAAAAAAGCCATATTGCTGGAGTCGCGGCGAGCGGGACGTGCGCCGCCGGACTCAGCCAGGGCAGTACCGGAAATGGTTGAACCGATTGTTGTGTTCACAAACTTCTCTTCCCTAAGCCAATCTACGTCCTGGCTGCTGCTGACCAGGTCGCCCTAAGAGTTCCGCCGTTTACGAGACTAATGCTTTACACTCGCCTCGAATGACGTCGCTCCCGCCTGGTGTTCCAGTCTCTCGGGCTGCACGGCCTGAACATCCCTGGCCGACACTGCGAATTCGAGGGCCCGTAGAAACTTTCCCGCGACTACACTCCAGTCGTATTTCGCCGCCAATTCTGCCGCGGCTAGCTCGTACTTACGCCTTAGTCCTTCATCTCGAAGCAGCATGATGACAGCGTCACCGAAGGCTTTGGGTTGGTCGGCCAGAATAATGTCTTTCCCATGGTGCACGTCCAGGCCTTCTGCGCCGATTGAAGTGGAAACTACGGCTTTCCCCGCTGCCATAGCCTCATAGATTTTTAAACGCGTACCTCCGCCAATCCGCAGGGGGACAACTACTACTGCCGCTTCGCGCAGGTGATCAGCGACTGATGGAACTCGGCCAGTGACCTGGACAGAATCCGACACCAGCTTCAAGACTCGCTCGCCGGGATTCCGTCCAACAATTCTCAGGGTCGCGCCTGGCGATTGCGCCACGACTGCGGGCCATATCTCGCGGCAAAAATATTCCATTGCGTCCAGGTTGGGCTCCCAGTCCATTGCGCCGATGAAAGCCACGACTGGACCCGATGGTTTGCGCGAGAAATCCGGCTGGTACTGCTCGAGATCGACACCAGTGGGAACTACGGTTATACGTGCGCCCCTCACCCATCTCTCCATCAGGCCGCGATCGTGTTCTGAGACGGCAATCACGTGGTCAAACCTTTTCACGGCGCTGCTCTCGTAGCGCAACATTTTCCGAAATTCGGCGGCATACATGCGGCGTTTCAGTGGATTGGACTGGGTGCCGGCATGCCGCCTCCAAATTTCGCTCTCAACATTGTGCTGGAACAGCACGCCAGGAATCGTGAGCAGTTGCGGGAAATTGACAGCGGCATCCAGAAAATCGCACACGGCAACGTCAAAGCGACGCTCCTGAAACCACTGCAAAAGTGTTTGGGAAACTTTCCTGCATGAAAACCGTCCCACTGCGTACGGCAACGGCGACAGCAGATGCGCAGAATAGTCCAGCACGCGGGTAGCCGAGCTCTGCGATTTGCCGCTACAAACTGAGACAGCGCCGGGGAAGTGTTTGGTCAATTCCTGTTCATATTCAGGATCGAAATCTCCGTCGTAATAGGAGAAGAAAGTAAGCTCATGCGCGCGCGCCAGTTGACGGGCGATATTGTAGGAGCGAATATCTCCGCCGCTATGCACTGGCAGCAGCTTGTTCGCTTTGACCCAAAGGATTTTCAAAATCTCTCTCCGCGGGCCATTTGCGGCTGGATCTTAGCCGCGTTATTCACCTGTCCCCAGGACGCTGTCCGGCCAAAGATGAAGTTAAAGAAGGCCACTGCTGCGGCGCTGTTCAGTACCACGATGGTGAATGCAACGTCCGCGAAGCGGGCCAAAACTCCGACTTTCAGTTGCGCGAGAGAGAGCAGGCTCAATCCGTAAAAAGCCAACTGCAGCGCCGTCGCTGTCCGGTACAGCGTGCCCGGCAGCAAGGCTGAGGTCACGAGCGCGGCTACCAGTGCAAACGGCACCAGCAAGCGTAGAAGTTTGTGACTGATAAATTCAAAGCGTACGGGATTGCTGCGGCCCAAGAGCCATGGCAACAACTGCAGCAGCTGATAGTTACCGCCCAGCGTGCGTACTTTCCTGGCAAATTCTCTTCCAGTGCCCAAGTTGGGCGCGTCCCAGGCACGCGCGCGCGAATCGAATATCACCCGTTTATCTTGTCGCACAATCTGCATGGGGATGTAGACATCATCTAGGATCGTTCCCTGGGGTATAGCTGAGATCAATTCACGCCGGGCGGCATAAATCGCGCCAGTAGCGCCGATGACTGAGCCGGAAGCAGACTCCATCTCCCGAACCTGTTTTTCAATCTTCCAGTACAGTCCAATGCCTTCATTCGCCTCGCCGGAGCACGGGTCACCGAGCATGAGTTCGCCGCTGACGCACCCCACTTCGGGATCGGCAAAGTTTTCCATGAGCAGCTGTAACGAGTCAGGTTCGAGCTTCTGGCGGACATCAGTAAAGAAGATGATTTCCCCGCGTGCCGTTGCCAGCGCGTCATTCAAACCTGCGGCCTTGCCCCGGCACTCAACATTGTTGAGCCCGGTCACGCCCGCCTGATTCGCCCATTTAGCCAGGACTGCTACGGTTCCGTCGCTTGAGCCGTCAGAAACGACGATGATTTCACGCCGCTCTGCCGGATAATTCAGCGCTCGTAAGTTGTGAAGTTTTTCTTCCAACAGCTTCTCTTCGTTACGTACAACCAGCACGATGGAAACAAGTGGAGTGAATGGACGCCGTTGTACAGGCTGAACGCGCCAGCGGCTGCGAATCCATAGCCAGGCCGCATAGCCCACATAGGAATATGCAATCAGGGCGACAGAAACCCAGAACACACATTTCATTGCGCGCCCCTGCTCAGCAGGACAATCTTGATGGTATGAAACATGATCATCAGGTCCAAACCGAGAGACATGTTCTTGATGTAGTACAGGTCGTACTGCAGCTTTTCTTTTGCGTCTTCAAGAGTGTTGCCGTATTTGTATTTGACTTGTGCCCAGCCGGTAATACCCGGACGGACCGTGTTGCGCGCGGTGTAGAAAGGAATTTCTCTGGCGAGCCACTCTACGAATTCCGGGCGCTCCGGACGAGGGCCTACGAAACTCATGTCTCCCTTAAGCACGCACCACAACTGAGGAATCTCGTCGAGGCGGCTGAGACGAAGGAAATTCCCTACTTTGGTGATCCGAGGATCGTCATCCGTCGCCCAGGTCGCTCCGGTATCGGCTTCGGCATCCTGACGCATGGTGCGGAACTTGTAGCAATAAAAAACTTTGCCGCCTAACCCGACCCGCCTCTGCCGATAAAGCACGGGGCCGCGTGAGTCCAGTTTGATCGCTAGTATGACCAGAGGAATGACCGGCAAAACAATGAGTAACAGAATCGCCGAGGCCAAAATCGAGAGTATTCGGCGGAGCAGCATGAAGCTGGCGCTGAAACGAAAGCCTTCGGCAAAGACGAGCCAGCTGGGATAAAGGTTATCGACCTCAATGCGGCCGGAAATTTTTTCCAGCCACGAAGTTGCTTCTTCGATCTTCACGCCGGCGAGCCGGAGTTGGAGGATTTCCATTACCGGCAAGGTGCCGCGACGGTCCGCCATGGCAACAATAACGCGATGAACCTTGTGCTCACGGAAGAGTTCCAGCAGATGGGCGGCCAGAGACTCGCGGGTGAGTTCGCCTTCGACAGTGCCGCTCCAGCCTGCAACTTCCACGCCAAGTTCGCCGCGGGTTCGCAAGGCATTCACCAGGCGCTGGGCCCTTTCTCCAACACCTAACACGTACACCTTCTCGCGCAGATAGGGGATCTGCGAAAGGCGGGCATACATCATGCGCCAGACGAACAGCGCGATGGTGACTAAAAGCAGGCCAATCACGACGGTGTTGTTGCCGATCAGCAGGCGCGGAAAGAGGTATGCGATGACAGCGGTAAGCAGCGCCAGGATGCCGGGGACCAACAACAGCCGGAAATAAAGCTCGCCGCGCGCATTCCACAGGGCCGGCTCGTACAAATCAAACAAGTGCGAAAAGATGAGCACAGCAAATGTGGCTCCAAAAATCTTGAGGTAGCCGCCTTCGTAGTTCAGCAGCACGTAGAAATTATCCGGGTGCTGCCACACCGTGGCAATAAATAGAGATGACCAGACGAGCAGGGTCTCGCCGCCGAGGAGCACTAGCGTGCGGACAGGGTAATAAATATTGAAAAGACGTATCACGTCTCTCCCTAGTTCTTGGCGCCCCCATTAGCGTTGGGCGCGTAAGCTGAGTAGTAGTACTGCATGTATGGTGAAAGATCGGGAGTAATGCCGTTGAGTACGACGCCCACGATGTTGTGACCGGCAAATTCATTGCGGGCCCTGCGCGCTGCATCTCCCGGGGTGCTGTTCGAACGGACAACCAGGAGAACGCCATCGCACTCCTTGGCCAGGATGGCCGCGTCAGAAACAGGTACAGCCGGGGGAGAGTCGATGATGATCCAGTCGAACATCGGCTCCAAACGGTTCAGCAAATGCTTCATCCGGCCGTTAGAGAGCAACTCCACAGGATTTGAGCTGTTGCGACCCGCGGGAATAAGGAACAGGTTCTCCATAGAACCGCGCTGGATGATGGAGAACTCGTCGTTTTCCGCGCGCAGATACTCCGAGAGTCCTGGACCAGGCTCCGCGCCCAGCAGGTTATGCAGTTGCGGATTGCGAAGGTCGGCATCGATCAGCAGGGCCCGGCGTCCATGCTGTCGCACTATCACCTGCGCCAGGTTCGCCGCGGTGAACGACTTCCCTTCTTTCGGCAAAGCGCTGGTTACCAACAATTTCGAAAGCGCAACTTTCTCCCGTGTCTGGTAGAGTCGGCTGCGCAGAGTGCGGAACTCTTCCATTCCAGAGGCGTGTTCGTCAGTTCCGAAGAACAGCATGGTCTTGGGATCTGGCGTCCAGCTTGTTTCGCGGCTGCGCGTGAGCAGCGATTCTGCGTTCAAGCCGATTGCTGGCCCGGTGCCGGCCATGGCGGTGGTGCTGGCCATCACGTTGGCGGTGTCGGGTGGCGTTTCCAACACCGAAGAGGTTGACTGCACAGCTCCGCTGGGCTGCGACATCGACCTCTCCTGCTCAGCTTTTTTCAGTGCTTCGTGAATTCGGCTCATAGTTTTCCTTCCTTGGGTAACTCGGGCTCCGACTCCTTCAATCGCTCGGCCAGATTGGAGAGCGTTTTCAATGCATCGACCAAATCGAACTTGTCGGCAGCAGTTGGCGGCGCCGGGGGCGGCACGACATAGTTGTCGCCAAGATCAAAATCTCGTGCCACTGCGTCCACAATCGCGACTGTAACCGTCTTCTGCTGGTCCACAAAGGCGCTCACCAGGCAGTGCTCGCAAATGAGATTCACGACGCGAGGAATGCCGTTGGAGTAACGATGAATAGAGTTCAGCGCTTCGCCTTCAAAAATTGCCTGACCGTTTGATCCGGCGATGCGCAGGCGCTGCTGCACATACGACCGGGTCTCGTCGGCGGTCAAAGGATGGGTCTTGGCGCGCAGCGTGAGTCTTTGGCGAAGCTGGCGCAGGCTCGGTTGTTTAAGCTTTTGTTCCAGCTCGGTCTGGCCCACTAGAACAATCTGGAGTAGCTTTTCCGTGAAAGTCTCGAGATTGGTCATCATGCGAATTTCTTCGAGCACATCTTCGCCCAGGTTTTGCGCCTCATCCACGATCAGGACCGCAGTTTCCCCGGCGCGATAGCGCTCCAGCAGCCAGTGATAGAGCCGCAACAGAATTTGGCTTTTCGAGCGAGTTTCGCAGGGAATGCCAAAATCCGCCATCATGTAATCCAGGAATTGCGGCACATTCATCCGCGAATTGAAGATGAACGCGGTCGGTACTTGCTGCGCCCGCAACCATTCCAACAGCTTGTTAATCAACGTCGTCTTGCCCGTGCCCACTTCTCCCGTCAGCAATACGAAGCCCTTGCGGCTCTGGATACCGTAGGTCAGGCAGGCCAACGCCTCCTCCGTGTGCCGCGTTAAGAACAAATAACGCGGGTCAGGATTGACATTGAACGGGTTTGCACGAAGTCCGAAAAATTCCTTGTACATTCGCGCTTAAACCTCGACCCTTTCTTTCTCGCCCCCGCCGGAACCGTCAACGCCAACTTTCGTCTTTCCAGTCCCATTCTTCACAATCACCTTTGTTCCTACCCAAGGCAGCTGCGATAAGACCGGCAACTCGAGAAGAGCAATGACGTCCTCCTCGGTCCGTACCGAGGTATCTCGCAACTCCAGCCAGAGCGCCAATCCAAAACCCAGCGCCAGACCGCCAGCCAGACCGCCTCCCGCGAACATCCAGCGGTTGGGGAAACTCGGCGAATCGGGGAGATCAGCCGGTCGCAACACTCGCATCTGCTCGCCTTGCTGCTCAAGTTCCATCGAAGTCTGCTTCTCCGACTGACGCTTTTTGGCGAGATCGTCGTCGTAGACTTTCTGCAGGGTTTCATAGTCGCGTGTGAGCTGCTTGTACTGCTCTTCGACTTCAGGACTCAGTGATACCCGACCCTGATAAAGTTTGATCTGCGTCTGCAGTCCCTGCTGCGCGCGGGTGGCTTGCGCAATCACTTCCTTGCTCTGGTGCACCTGGAGCCGCAACTGCTGAATTTCGGGCGGCTCACCCGCAGTCACCGCCGTGTCGGGGGTGGTGCCTGGGTTTGCAGTGGCAGCATTGATCTCGCTCATTTTTTGCTGCAATGCCGCAATATCTTTTTTGGTTTTGACCACCTCCGGGTAGTCGTCGGTATAACGCGCTTTCAAGGCGATAAGTTGAGTCTGCAGATCGTTCAACTGCTTCTGCACGGTCTTGGGATCGGTGCTGCCTGACGACAACTTCCAGGCTGCCAATTGTTCAGCCAGCATTGATTCGGCATAAGCCTTGTCTTGCTGCGCGCGGTTGAGGATCTGGGTGCTGGCCTCCAGTTGTGAGTTATACCCCATCAGAATTTTCAAATTGTTTTCTGCATCGCCGGGAAGCTGTCCGATATAGTGCCTCTTGAAATCGGCAAGCTTGCTGTCCATGTCGTCGAGTTTGCGTTTGTCGTCTTCAACCTGGCGACCCATGAAGTTGGTCGTGTCCTGCGCAGCCGCGGCGCGATCTTTCAGGTTCTCCTGGACAATGACATCGGTCAGCGCCGCGCATACCTTCTGGGCCTCATTGGGATTGCTTGCGCTGTAATTCAGGTTGAAGCCCGGGAGATCTCCCTTTTTCTTATTCCCGCCGCTCACGGGAGCTACAGTGATGGCTTCGACCGGCTGCATGAAGACATTCAGGCGAATATCGTCCATCTTGGCATTTATGTCATCGCCTGAGGCCAGCTTCAGGTTTTCGATGATGGGGCGCAGGCGTTCAGCGCTCAAAGCCCGCTGCTCGAGCGTCGCGATCCGGTTACTGAGATCTTCACTTACTACCGGAGCGACGTAACCCTCCGGCACCTTTTGGCCTTCCACCAGCACCAGCGACTGCGAGGTGTACTTTGGCGTAAATGCGTAGGAAACAGCGAAGCCCACCAGGGGCGCCAGCAAGGTGGGGATCAAAATCACCTTCAGACGCCGGCGTAGCATCCTTAAATAATCATCCATTGTGAGTTCGCGGTTCTCAATCATAGTTGTTCCAGTTCTGCCAGCAGGGCTGGCTAAAAATTAGTCCAAACGAATTGGACGGGGATGCCAATTGATCCCAAGTGTTGCTGTACTCCGATGACTTGACTGCCCGCACACCGACTGCGGTCCAGTCGAACTGACGCACTGAGTAGCTATAAAGTCGTCGAATTGATAACTGACAAAAGCGCTGAAATGTACACCCAGTCGCCGGTGCAAAGAACCGCCACCGTACCAAAACTCGTAATTCCTGGCGTTGATGCCTGCAGTCTGACTGTTCTGCAACGCGGAGTTGTGCGAAAAACCGGCATCCACATTGCTGGTCCAGCGGCGCCCGAGCGTATGTGAAACCGAAAGCCGAACGGTATCAGTCAATGCTCCGGCAACGAAGCCAGACCCAGGAGTGAAGTAACGCCTGTAGGTCAGTTGGCCATTGGTCCGCGGTGATACGGTGTATCCCAGCGTGACAGTGCCGTTTGCTGAAACTCTGCGCGTGGTCGACGCGGGAATTTGAAGAATAGGAATTCCGAAGAAGAAGATGGTTTGCGCCGGATTGTGAATCTCGAGTACTTGTGGCCCGCCCCCGGCCACAAAATTCAGGCGACCTGTAATTCGGTGCGAATAAAGCACGCTCCAGACATGTGAATGGAGGCTGGCGCTTTGCGAAAGAGGAAAATGGAACTCCTGAAACGCATATATGAAGCTCAACTGGTCCTTGCGCGTCAGCAGCCGGTTGTAACCCGCCTGGGCCGTGGTTTGTTGGCTGTTGATGATATTGAACCCTGCCTGTGACTGGGTCAGCGACTTATTCAAAAAGTCGGTAACGCTGAAGCCGCCGCTCAGCGTAACCGAGGTCCTTGGCGAGAGCTGTTCGGTCACGTCTGCAACCGAAACGTTGGAGATTCGGGGTTGAAAGCCGATCGAGCCAATCTGGCCTGCGCCAAACGAGCCGCTGGAACATCCTGCTGTCCCACCCATTCCCGTACTTGCTCCCGAGGCGGCAACTTCACCAGAGTCACTGATGCTCCCCGCGCCGCCAAACGAACCCATTCCGAAAGTTCCCTCCGGGAGGTAATCGAGACAGTCACGAATCGCGAATTGCCCGGTCCTCCATGTGTATCTTTGATCAGCCGCGAAGGTATGCACCTGGTAAGCACGGCTTTGCGATGCGATCCGTGGACCAAAATAAAAAACGCCTCCGCCCACATAATCGAGCGCTACCGAATATTTTTTCCAAAGCCTTTGCATATCCAGTGAGCCTAGTGCCCGGCTCACCGCAGCCGCACGACCGCCGCCAATGCTCCCGTTCGCATTCGAGTCGATGCCCTCGCTGAACTGCAATCCGGGAATCAGGTAGCTCCTCCCACCAAAAGCCGGCTCAGATCGCGGTGCGTCGAGACCAGATAGGGGCGGGTTCTCCAGGTTCGTGTCGGCAGGGCCAGTCGCAGCCGGCGGAGCTCCAGTCTGGTCTTGCCCGGTCTGATCTTGCCCGGACGCGGAGTCCTGCTGCCCCCACACTGTCGCCGATAGCGCCAGCAAAAGCAGCACAGGCAGTAGATGCTGAATCTCTCGACGGAAGCGATTCATAAATGTCTTACGGGACAACAATGGTGTCTCCTGGCTTAAGAATCAGGTTTTGGTCCATGGCTTCGCCTTTGACCAATTTCTTGTAATTGATGGGAATCTTTCGTTGGCCGCCTTTTTCGTTCCGCAGCACATAAATTCCTTTGGTATTGGCAAATTGAGTAAAACCTGCCGAGGCCAGGGCCTGTAACACGGTCATGTCAGGCACCATGTTCATCGATCCCGGATGCTGCACTTCGCCCATGGCGTAAATGCGCTTGCTGTTCATCTGCGTAACCACAACCGTGACGTGTGGATCAGCGATATATTTCTTCAGCTTTTCCGAAATCGAATCCGCAAGCTGCATGGGGGTCAGGCCTGCCGCCTGAACGTCATTTAACAGGGGCATGGAAATCATCCCGTCGGCGCGCACCGGCAAGGTATTAGTAAGATCAGTCTCCTTCCACACCGAGACCAGCAGCATGTCCTGCGCCCCAATCACATACGTAGGCCCAGTCTGCGGAGCAGCTTGGGGTGGCTTGCTGGCGGGATCCTGCCCCCAAACGGAAAGCGAACCGCAAATCATAATCCCTGCCAACATCGCAATCATTCGCTTCATGTTGTCTCCCTGGCTATGACGCTCCATATTCGCTGTAACCAATCTGCTTGAGTTTGTACAACAGAGCCTTATAGCTGATCTGCAGCTCTTGCGCGGCGCGGCGCCGGTTCCAGCGTGTCCGCGTCAGCACTTTTAAGATCAATTCTCTCTCTGCTTCGCGGGACGCTGCCCGCGCCGCGTCTTTCAGCGATGTCTTCTCGCCATTCGCCTTGCCATCAGAGCGCACCAGCATGGATCGCAAGCCGGTCATCGCGACCGACTCATCACCGGCCGCAACAATCGTTCTTGCCGCTGTTTCCAATTCGTCGAGGTTACCGGGCCAGGAATGCTCGCTGAAAAGCTTCTGAGTGTCGACGCTTAAGGCCGGGATGGAGCGATGGAAGACTTTCGCATATCGTTCCATAAAGAACGCGGTTAGCGAAAGAACGTCTTCTTTCCTTTGCCGAAGCGGCGGGATTCGCAGGCAGACTCCGCTGAGCCGATAATAAAGGTCCTCGCGGAAGCTTCCATCGCGCACCGCGGCTTCTAGATCTCGCGACGTACCGCAGACTACCCGCGCTTCCTTTCGAGCAGATCTATTGGCACTCTGTTTCGAAAGCGCCTCCAGCAGTTTCTTCTGGCAATCCAAAGCCAGGTCAGCAATTTCGTCTAGATAGAGTGTCGCTCCCGAAGGCAACTGATCCAGGTTCAGGGCATTCGCGGCAAGCGCTTTGCACGCTTTTATTTGAAAGGGGCCGCTCCCGCCATCCGAATTCTGATGGATTCTCAAAGCCAGCGCCTTCTTACCAGTGCCGTGCTCGCCCACCAGCAAGACCGGGACAGAACTGTGGGCCAGCTCCCTTATTACCGCCTCGACCGCGCGCATGCTGGGGCTCACCGCCTCAAGGAAGGGCACAACAGCAATCTCGCCTTCCAAGGCCGGGGACACGGTTGCGCCCATTTGATAAGAATCTTGTTCCATTGGCAGATTCGCGAACCTTTTGGGGAATCCTGGTCCACGGAGTGGCGAGTAACATTGGAGCACGGCTTATGCCAGACGAACCACACGCCTGAACAAGTAACTGGTTACAAGGCCTGCAGCTTTATTTTCAAGCACTTGAGACTCGCAACTCCGGCCTTAACCGTTGTACCAAAGTACATCACATAGGGACAAAGGGGAAAACTTTTTCCCACTGGCTGTTACACTAGAAGGAAACTTTTGCCCAAGAGCCAGTGATAAAAGGCTAAGATGTTGAAAATACTGTGGGGCAACTTTGCTCCGCCTGATGAAGTCGGCCTCTGAAAGTGGAAATTTATTATCCCTTAAGGGAAGAAAAACACTCATCGCAGTAGCTTGGGCGGCACCGACTTGGCGATAATCAATGACTTGCATCCATTATGTAGGGCAGAAATTCGGGAATTATGCCTTCTGTGCGGCTGTTAAATTGCTTCTCAAGTAATCTTTGACCTGTTTGCCCGGTACACCGCTTGCCTCCGAATGGCAGAATTAGCACAAGCCGTTGCAATTCCGGAACGCGTTTCTCAACCATGGTGGAAGAGGCCCGCGATTTGGCGTCTGACTGCCCTGCTGGGGCTGGTGGCGTGGCTTTACGCTCCGGTCTTGGGTCGCCTAATCGCCCAGTGGTGGTCTGATCCGAACTTTTCGCATGGATTCTTTGTACCTGCGTTCTCACTCTTCGTGGTTTGGCAAAACCGGGCGCGCCTGCAGGAGATCCCGCTAAATCCGTCGCTTTGGGGACTACCAATCGTAATCTTGTCGATGTGCGTTCTAGTTGTCGGGGTCTTTGGCGCCGAGCTGTTTCTTTCGCGGACCTCGATCCTGCTGCTGACCGCCGGTTTGGTCATCTTCTTTATGGGATGGCAGATGTTGCGGGCGCTGTTATTCCCGCTGCTCTTCCTCATATTAATGGTCCCTATTCCGGCAATCATCTTGAACCAAATTACTTTTCCTTTACAGATTCTGGCATCGAAGCTCTCCGCTGGATTGCTGCCCCTGCTTGGAGTACCGGTTCTCCGCGAAGGCAACGTGATCATTTTGCCGGCGATGCCCCTCGAAGTGGCGGAGGCCTGCAGTGGAATTCGTTCTTTGCTCTCGCTGCTGACGCTGGCGATCATGTACGGATATCTCCTGGAAAAGAAAATTGGCATCCGCGTATTGCTGGCGATTGCAGCTGTTCCCATTGCTGTGGCAGCTAATGGACTGCGAATTGTAGGAACAGGACTGCTTGTCCAATACTGGGACCCGGACAAAGCAGAAGGTTTTTTTCACATCTTCTCAGGCTGGCTGATCTTTGTAGTTTCGCTACTCATGTTGTTCGTGTTCCACCAATGCGTGACTTTCATCGGGAAGAGGAAAGAGGCCCAGCTGTGAAAACGTACTGGCGATTCGTCGTTGCGACGGCAGTGCTGGCGGGAACAGCGCTGCTATTACAGGCGCGCAATGGATCGGAGATTATTGCACCGCGAACTCCTCTAGCCTCCTTTCCACAGACACTGGATAGGTGGGCAGGGGTTGACATTCCTCTGTCGCAGGATGTGCTCGACGTGCTTGGGCCGGGAGACTTTTTGCTCCGTGACTACAGGGACGCGTCGCCTAATCCCGACATTGCCTTGTTCATTGCCTATTTTCCCAGCCAGCGCGCGGGGGATACGATTCATTCGCCGAAGAACTGCCTGCCTGGAGCAGGCTGGGCCCCGGTGCGCGCGGACCGAATCACGATGAATCTGCCCGGGCACGCTCCCTTTATCGCCAATCGTTACGTGATCGCGAAGGGTTCGGCCCAACAGCTCGTACTTTACTGGTATTGGGCGCACGACCGGGCGGTCGCGAGCGAATACGCCGCCAAGCTGTATCTGGTAACTGATTCAATTCGCATGCGGCGTTCTGATGGATCGCTGATTCGCATCAGCACTCCAGTCGGTCCTAGCCGGGACATGGAATCGGCAGAAGCGGCGTTAGTTTCATTTGCGAGCAACATCGTCTCGCGGATTGATACTTATGTGCCGCGTTGAGGCTTCACAAGTCTTTGTGGCCACAGTGACGCCAGTAACTTTCTAGGAAAGATTTGATGAACTACTGTTATCAAACGAATAAACCAGAGTCGAATAGCGCGCTCGAGCGCAAGTTGGAGAACCAATGAAGCACCTATCTTTTCGCCTGTTCTTTGTTTTGGGATTTTTGGCCGTTTTTCTGACCGGGTGCTCGCGCGACCCGAATGTCCGCAAGCAAAAATACTACGAGAGCGGACAGCGCTATGCGGCCAAGGGTAAGTTCCGCGAAGCGGTGATCGAGTACCGGAACGCCACCGAAGTGGACCCTACATTTGCGGCGGCACACTTCCAGCTCGGCGAGACCTACCTAAAGCTACAAGACTGGCAGCACGCTTATGCCGAGCTGAGTCGAACGTTGGAACTCCAGGCGGATAATTACAAGGCCCACGTGGACGTTGCAAACCTGCTGATCTCCAGTGGCGAACCAGCCAGTTTGAAGCTGGCGCAAGAACACATCGACTTGCTGCTGCAAAAGCAGCCGAACGACGCCGATACCCACATGACAGCGGCGAACCTGCTGGGTCGGCAGCAGAAGTTTGCTGACGCCATTGCTGAAGCCCAGAAGGCTATAGCGCTGGCTCCGGACCGTGGCGATTCTTACCTTAAACTTGCTCTTCTGCAAAGCCAATTCAACCTTCCCGATGCCGCGGAAGCTAACTACAAGAAGGCCATCGAACTAAAAGCAACGGCAATGAATCCGCACCTCGCACTGGCGGCGTTTTATCAGTGGCGGTCGCGCTATGCAGAAGCCGGACAACAGGTGCAACAGGTGATCGCGGCTGACCCCAAGGACACTGATTCACGGGCTGCGCTTGCCAAGCTTTATATGGCGCAAGGAAAGCGAGCCGAGGCGGAATCGTTCCTGAAGCAAGTGAAGCAGGAGTTCCCCAACAATTCAGCCGGATATCGCATGCTGGGAGATTTTTATTTCGCAATCGGAGATCTCGACAAGGCGACCGCCGAGTACGAGTCGCTGTATCGCGACCACCCGAAGGACCTGCGGGTAGACAAGAACTACATCCAACTGCTGCTCTTGAAGGACCGGGTAGATGAAGCGAAGAAGCTCGACGATCAGATCCTCAAGTCAAGTCCTAAAGATGGCGAAGGGCTGACGTTCCGCGGTGAAATTCAGTTGCGGCAGGGCAAGGCGAGCGATGCAGTTCAGACCTTGCAGTCAGTGGTGAGCAGCAATCCCGATATAGCAATAGCGCACTACCAACTGGGACTGGCCCTTAATCAGACAGGTGAACTGGACCGCGCCGCGACCGAATGGCGGCAGGCGATACAAATCAATCCGGCGATGGTTGAGCCGCATCGTGTTCTGGCTGCATTTGCGTTACAGAAGAAGGACATGTCCGGGTTAGAGCAGGAGGCCACTCGGCTGATAAGTTTGCAGCCGGCGTCCCCTGATGGTTACGCATTGCGCGCATTCTCCTTCACCCAGCGAAAACAGTTTGCGGGCGCGGAACAGGATAGCCGCAAGGCCATTGAACTTGCTCCCCAAGCCGCGGTGGGATATTTGCAAATGGGTAATCTGCGGTTCGCGCAAGGAAAAAACTCCGAAGCCGAAACCTGGTTTCGCCAGGCTCTCAGCCATGGCGCCAACTCTTATGACGCCCTGCACAACCTTATGCAGATGTATATCGCGCAAAAACAGCCTGATAAAGCGATCGCTCTCGCTCGGGAGCAGATTGCCGCCTCCCCGAATAACAGCACTTTCTACAGCCTTCTTGGCTCAGCCCTGCTGAACCAGAAGGATTATGCGGGAGCACAAGCTGCCCTTCAGAAAGCCGTTGATCTCAACAACAAGAACGGTGAGGCCTATTTGCTGCTGGCTCGTGCCCAGCTCTCTAATGGCGCAATCGATGATGCGCTAAAGACTTGCGCGACCGCAATCCGTGACAACCCCAAAGAAGGCGCGTTTTACATGATGGAGGGTAGCGCGTACGAGAAGAAGCACGATCTGGACAGCGCCAAGGCGGCTTATCAAAAAGCTCTCGACCTTCGGCGGGACGATCCGACCATATCTAACAATCTCGCGTATCTTCTACTCGAAACCAACAGCAACCCCGATCTAGCTCTCCAGCTTGCGCAGACCGCGCGCCGCGGTTTGCCTGAGTCGTCCAATGTAGCCGATACCTTAGGATGGGCGTTTTACGAGAAGGGGGTCTATCAGTCGGCAATCGCGATGTTTGAAGAAGCTCTTAAGCTGGCCGCACAACACAAGGAGCCGGACAACGCCACTTACCACTATCATCTCGGCCTGGCATACGCTAAGGCGTCGCAGCCGACGCGAGCCAAGGAAAACTTCGAGCGCGTGCTGAAAATCGATCCTAACTACAGCGACGCGGCGGATGTAAGAAAGCAGTTGGCGCAGCTGAAATCGTAGAGAGAGGCGGGCGCTCGCCAGCGGAACGCTCAGCGAGACTAAGAGCAGCCACAGGTGAACTGTACTCCTGCGAGCGCGACTAAGCCCCTACGCCCCGGCGGATAGCTTATGGGCGTTATTGTTGCTCTGCTGCGCGATCCCGTACTGGCGAATTTTGTACAGCAGCGCTTTATAACTGATCTGCAGTAGTTCCGCTGCCTTCTTGCGGTTCCAATTCGTTTCTTCGAGCGCTTTGGCGATCGCTTCAGCTTCAGCTTCATCCTTGGCGTTGCGTGAAAGAGATTTCAGGCCACCGCCGCCGTTTGATTCAGATGAACTCGAACTCCGCGGAGGAGACCCATCAAACTTCGCACCGGAACCGTCGGTGCGAGGCTGCAATTCGTTGATTGCAAGCTTCTCGTCTCCGAGTACCAGGAAGCGTTTAACGAAGTTTCCCAGCTCGCGCAAGTTCCCCGGCCAGGGATAATTCGCACATGCCGCCAACAACTCCTGCGAAACATGTAGCGGCGGCCGAGCATATTGCTCGGACAGTTGCGTCATGAAATGCTTCAGCAGAATTGGGATTTCTTCTTTGCGCTCGCGCAGTGGCGGAATCTGCAATGTAAACGCGTTAAGGCGGTAGTACAAATCTTCGCGCAGACGCTTGGAGGCCAGTGCCTCGGGAATATTAATGTTGGTCGCAGCAAGAATGCGGACGTCAACCTTAATCACCGAGCGGCTTCCCAGACGTGAGAACTGCTGGTCCTGGAGAACGTGGAGCAGCTTGGCTTGCAGGCTGGGCGGCATCTCACCAATTTCGTCGAGCAGGATGGTGCCTTTGTTGCAGACTTCAAATTTCCCCGGCTTGGCATGGTTGGCGCCAGTGAAGGCGCCGGCCTCGTAGCCGAACAGTTCGCTTTCCAGCAGGTCGGCAGGTACAGCCGCGCAATTGACTTTCAAAAACGTCCGATGTGCGCGCGGCGAGAGCTTGTGAATGAGCCGGGCCATGACTTCCTTGCCGGTTCCACTCTCGCCCAGCATCAGGACAGGAATATCGACATTCGCGACCAGCGCCGCCTGCGAGCGAAGCTTGCGCATGTTCGGACTGGCGGCCACAAAGAAGATCTCATCACCCAGGTCTTCGACTTCGCCAGCGCCATAGTTCTGCTGATTGGTGCCGAGACACTGATCGATTACGTGATCGAGTTCCGCTTTTTGAAATGGCTTGGTGATGTAGTCGGTAGCGCCCAGGCGCATCGCCTGCACGACTTTCTTGGTGTCATTCACGCAGGAAAGCATGATGACCTTCACCCGGGGCTGCAGTTTACGTAGACCCTCGAGTGTTTCCAGACCATCGATACCGGGCATCAGCAAATCAAGAAGCACCAGATCGGGAGTCATGCCTTTCTCGACGGCTTCGAGAGCTTGCTCGCCGGTAGTGGCAGTTTCAACGTGATGATCGTCGACCTCGAGCAGCGTCTTGATATAACGCAGCATTCCCGGTTCGTCGTCCACAAGTAGAATCTTGGCTTTGTCGCTCATTCGTTTTTTCCCTCAGGGTCAGCGGTCGGCGGCTTCATTGGAACGATGAACGAGAACTTGCAGCCCGCTCCGGCCTCACTCTCAACCCAGATCTTTCCACCCATGCCTTGCACCAGGCGACGTGCGATCGCCAGTCCTAAACCCATGCCTTCAGATTTTTCGTTGGTAGGAAGGCGAAAAAAATCGTCAAAAATTTCCAGATGATATTCCGGAGGTACCCCAGGGCCGGTATCAGAAACGCTGATCTTCACCGAATTCGGCTGGATCAGAGATTTACGACGCCGCTCCTGGACAACCGGCGGCTTACTGATTGATCGGCGGTCCCACATGTAAGGTTCAGCGTGCAGCCAGACCGTTCCGCCCGAAGGAGTGAACTTGGATGCATTCTCGAGGAGATTCGATATGACCCGCTCAACCTTGGGCGCATCGAATAGGAACTCGTACACTTTTTCGTTGGCCAGGAAGTAGAGCGCCAGACCTCTTTCCTGGAACCTGGGCGACCAGAGACGGCAAACTTCGGAAAGGCAGGCATTGATGTTACCGGGCTCGAACCTCATTTTCAGCTGCCCGGTCTCAAGCACGCTGAAACTGAGAAAGTCCTGAATGTAGCGTTGCAGGCGCTGCCCGTTTGAGCGCATGTCACGGAGCACTTCCCGTTGGCGCTCGTTCAAGCTGCCCAGCTTTTCGCTCTGTAGCAGTTCGACGTATCCGTTCAGAATCGCCAGTGGGGTCTTGAGGTCGTGGGCGGCCGACGCCAACGCATTGGTCGTCCTGGTGAAGCGCTCACGAAGCTGAGAGTACTCTTGAAGCTCACGTGAGTCAGGTGAAGCGGAATCATCCCTCGATTCCCCGCTGACCCGGTCTACGGCAGAAGCTCCCTTGGCTGGTATCGACGACACGTAAGTCCCTTCCGCTGCGACGAATTGGCGGCTTCTTCGGGGGAGGGGAAAACGGCATTCAGGCTGGTAAGAGACTGATCGCCGACTGCAATGATGCTATGGCAGGTGCTTGAACGGTGTCAATGAAAAATGCAAAAGATTGGTCACTATCGGTAAATCATTTCCAATCGATGGTGCATGAACGCTTTTGGCATAAAGCCTATAAAACTTTAAAAAACAATAGTTTACGTGCAAAAGCCCAGCCATTACTGTACACCGGAGCGTAACCTGCTGTGCAACCGGGGAGTTAGTCATTTGCAATGTTGACTTTGGCCCAAAAGGTGCGGTTGAAAGAGTTTCCTCTAGAAAGGGGGCGTCGGGCTTTGGATCAGCACAAGGCGAGTGCGGAGCGCCGTGAATGGATCCGTCTACCCCTGGCAATACCGATTTTTGTCCGCAGCCGCGATCAAAGCGGCAAAGACTCCCTTGAATTTGCCACCGCTCTAAACATCTCCGCTGGTGGTGCACTGGTTGCAGTACACCGTGCCATTCGGCCAGCCGCGCAGGTTTCACTCGAAATCCCCAGCGCGCCTTTAGCGGCTGCTGCTCCAATTCCGAAGAGCTCACGAAATCTGCGGGCGAAAATCGTTAGGGTAACTCATGCCGATGGTTACCATCTGCTGGGATTGAAGTTTTCCCAGCCACTGCTGAGTCCGACCATGAGGCGAGCGACAGCGAGAAGGAAAATTGGTTCCACGCTGTGAAAGTTTTTTCCCACCTAACTGATTGTATTTCCAGCATCTCAACTGTAGGCGATCCATGCCCCCCTTATTTCTTTCCACTTCCTAAGTTGTTGCTGTAGTTGCGTATTGAGTCCAAGAACTGCGTGTGTTGGCCTCACGAAGCCCGCGTTTGGCTCCCGGAGTGCACTGTTTTGCACTTAGACGAGGGGAGCCGCAACCAGCCATGTCCAGCACAGTGACAAATTCTGTCAGTTCTCTGGTTCAAGCGATCGGGGAAATACCGCCCGAGGCCGTAGTCTTTGGCACCTCCGAGCTCATGAACTCGTTGCGCGACCGTCTTGGCAAGGTGGCTAGCGCCAATGTACCCGTGCTCATCCACGGCGAAAGCGGGACCGGCAAAGACATCATTGCCCGCATGGTGCACTGTCTTTCTCCCTGGAAGTCGGGGCCGTTCGTGAAAGTAAACTGCCCGGCAATCCCTGGAACATTGCTGGAAAGCGAACTTTTCGGTTACGAGCGCGGTGCATTCACAGGCGCTTACGGTTCAAAGCCGGGGCGGGTGGAAATGGCCCACCGCGGCACTCTTTTTCTCGACGAGATTTCCGAGCTTGACATGTCCCTGCAATCCAAGCTGCTTCAGCTTCTGCAGGATGGCCAGTTCTGCCGTATTGGCGCCCAGGCGGACAAGAAAGTGGAAGTCCGCATCGTGTGCGCCACTAACCGCAAGCTGGAAGAAGAAATTGAGAATGGCACATTCCGGCAGGACCTCTTCTACCGCATCAATGTTGTGAATCTGTTCATGCCGCCCCTGCGCGAGCGGCGTAACGACATCGAAAACCTGGCTAATTACTTCCTCGACTACTACAACCGGAAGTACAATTGCCGCGCCAAGGCCATTTCGCCCGAGTTAATGGAAGTGCTGCAGAAGTATCATTGGCCGGGAAACGTTCGCGAGCTCGAGAACCTGGTCAAGAGGTACGTGATACTGGGCAGTGAAGACGTGATCACCAGCGACTTGCAGCCGCGCGACCCCGACTTGCTCACTACCGATATCAACTTCGATGGCCCGATTTCACTGAAGAAACTTACGCGTCAAGCTACCCGCGCTCTAGAACGCAAAATCATCCTGAAAGTCCTCCACAATCACCATTGGAACCGCAAGCAGGCAGCGCGGACATTGAACATCAGCTATCGCGCGCTGCTGTATAAGATACGCGACGCAGGCCTGCCACCTAACCGGGTCCGCCGTCAGCCCGAAACCCCAGGCACTCAAGTCGCGGCGGATTAGTGCCGGGATGGAAGAACTGGCTAGTGTCCAGTGACGAGTTGCATATCGCGAGGTTGGCGGTTCGCGGTTCCCTCGAAGTACTCAATGGCTCTCAGGCTCGCCTTGGCTGCTACCGCTTCTCCCAACTGGCGCCCGGCCAAATCTGCGCGACGAAAATGAAGGCCGCCGTACCGGCCTGACATGCCAGCTTCATCCGCAGCACTCGTAAAAGTCTTCCACTCGAGGACGACTACTTTCGCCGGCGTTACGCCCGGTTCGATCTTGGACGTGCCAACTCCGAGTGTGACTGAATCTTCAAATCGATCGCTGCCGGTCCACGCTCTCAAAATATAGGCTGCTGCTGCCGCGAAGGCGCTGTCATCTGAAACGTAATCGGGCGATGGAGGCGTCGGAGAGGTCGTCAGCTGATACGGGATCCAGTGCGAGCCGTCCATTTCGACAGTTCCCTTGCCATGCCCACTCCAGGCACGAATCTTTTTGCCATTGAATAACAACGGAATCGCCGTCGCTGGACGGATTGAATCGAAGGCTCGCTTCATGTCCCAGGCGGCGATGCCGGAATCGAACATTGCATTACTCAATGCAAAAAACATCTTCACATCATCATCGAGCGTGTGATGGTCTCGAGCCGAGATCCTCTGCGCGAACTGCATCCAGCGGGTGGAAGACTGGTCAGAATCCGGATCGTCCGACCAGTATTCGGCGATCATCTTCTCGCGGTCAGTCAGGTTCGCGCTGAGTCGAATTAATTCCTCGGCCTGCGCTTGATATTCCTCTGACCCGTAGGTCGCCGGGCCGACCTGTTCCGCGATCGAGCGAAACTCATCTCCCTTTGTCAACGCGAACGGAGTTACATCGCACCATTGCGCGCCCGCGAACATCTGGGTTGCAAAGTCGCCGGTGGAATTCACGAAAATCAGTGGCTGCCAGTGGTTCATATCGACAGGATGAATTACCGGCAGCTTAACCGGAAAAGGAATCGGCATGTTGACCGGTCGGTAGTGTGTCCAGTCGGAGTACGCGCCTTGCGCGAGATCGCCGAGCTGATTGGATTTATCGTGATGGCGGAATTCCAGCACCGCGCCGCAGGCCACGTTTCCAATTCCAGTGGGGGTTTCGATGTCGGTGGAATTGTCGTTGGGATCGTATCCCAGTTCCTTCATCAGCGGCTTATAAACCGAGTCGGTATCGGCGGGCAGGAGGTCAACCAACACGCGATACGCCCCGTAGCTGATGGCCTTCTCTTTGTTGGCCAGGGTTCGTTCCGATGCCGGACGGCGCAGCGCTCCCTGCAGTTGAGTTCCGACTGCCCGGTCGTCATATGCAGCCCACGCATCATACATGCAGGTGTGAACGATAGCTAGTGCTCTCGCCACTATCGAGGCGCCGAGCTTGGTATCGCGAACGCCCTGCAGCGCCGCGGAGTTCCACACGATAGATAGGTTTGCCGAGTCTCGCGGATACGCTTCAGGACAGAGAACCAGCAACACCACAGCGGGTAAAAGCAAAATGAGTGCCGAAAATGGAGGAATGAGGTTCGGGCAGTACCTCAGCTTTGTCCGACATAAGTCACCCCGAATCGGCTGCCCCAGCCTTCGTGGGCTTCGAAGGCTGGGCATTCCGGTCGCCGATATTAGGTGATTTTCAATCACCCGCATTTTCCGTTTTCTGTCGTCGCGATCAAAGTTCGTAGTGCCCAGTTTTCAAAAAACCGGGAAAGTTGGGGCAGCCGTTTTCTTGCTGGATCGCGGGAACTAAAGTTGGGCCAGCCCCGCGGTCCATTTGCCGCTGGACTGCGCCACCGACCGTGCAGCGCAAAGCTGGGCCAGCCCCCGCTGCCCCTACTTAGCGAGAAGGATTCTTCTCTAACCTGTCAAGATCTGATTTCAGCACAGCCCGCACGTTCTCGTCCTTTTCGGAAACGACTGCGTCAGAAAGGGCGCGAGCACTGGATCTCAGTCCTAGATCAGAAAGCGTTTTGGCAGCTGCCATCCGAACGGTCGGATCGGAATCTTTCAGAGATCTGGTCGAGATCGCCTCGATGACCTTCAGGTCCCCGGGGCCGAGTGACGCGAACCTGGGCAAGAGTGACAGCGCCGTAACCCGATCAGAAACTTTGGCCGACTGTGTATTCATTATTTCTTGCGTGGCGGCCAAGCACGCGGATTCGTCTTGGGAGTGGAGGTCTTGCGAGTACCTCACAGCGTAGAGCCGGAACTCGGGTATGAACTCATTATCGGAGCAAACTTGACGCAGTTTGACACTGCCCGCCTCATCTCCTAGGAGGCCAAGTGCCAGTGCGATGTTCACCTGGTCCCTGGGAACTCGCTCCACCTCCAATGCTTGTCTGATAGCCGGAACCGCACCAGACGACTTATCCTCAGCTAGTTTCATGGCTGCCAGGTATCTTACGTCTGCATCAGAGCTTTTCAGCGCCGCGATTAGAGATTGTTCGGTTAGAGCAACGTGATGGCGTCGCAAAAGGTCACCATAGGTGTACAGCTTTGCAGTTTGAAGATTTGATGCCTGCTGACCTCTAAGTTGAGGGCTTCCGCAAAGCAATAGAGCTAAAAATACATGACGTATCATACCCCTCCTTACTCCGAAGCTGTAACCAGCGTGACGGGGGTGTTGCTGGCACCCATTGTCGAGTGCGTCAGCGTGAAAGTGAAATTATGACTGAAGATGGTTTGACCGCAAACATTAACATATTGCTGGCTGCACGCTGCCGCACAAGAATTAAGTCCCTTTTGGCCAAGAAAGTCCTGGGGGGAGACGATGGTGTATTGGTCGAAAAATTCATCCGTGGTGCCGACCAGCAACGGTCCGACATCGACAACGCTACCTCCTTCAACAACGGCCGGTTGGTATCCGCTCCCTATTGTAAAGAGGGACGCTTGTTCGGATCCCAACAAGCAAATGTCAACACCGCATGTATTAGAAGGCCCGTCACTAATCAGCTCCTCTATCGGCAATCCGTTCCAATTCGAACTGGTTGGTCCCACGGTTACCCTAGCGACGTTGCCGATCCCCGTTAGAAGGTTGGGGAATACTGATGACAAGCTCAACGTGTCCGTCAACGATGTCGACGCGCTGCTCGGACAGCCCTGCGTTGTCACGTAGAAGTTCTGGGGCGCACTGGCCGTATTCACGGTCGTATTGGTAACGGTAACGCCCTGCGCACCCTGCGCAGTGCCGGTCTGTATAGAGAAAGTAGCATTGATCTGTCCATCCTGGGTGGGTTGGCTGACATTAATTGTGATGCCCGTTCCGCTAGCTTGTGCTGACGCCGCCGTACCGAAACCAGATCCTTTGATCGTCACAGGTATATTGTTGGTTCCCGCTTTGCCCCAGTCCGGCGAGATCAAGGTGATTACTGGCTTTACCGTTCCCGGCGAGCTCTCGGCGAAGGTACTGGTTGGGCAGCTATTCGGCCCCGTGCAGATATAGCCTTCCTGCAGCGGTACGTTGTACACCACAGCGTTAATCGTCGGCGATCCTGCACTGACGCCCCTTATCAGTCCAGCCGCTACCGTTGCCATGCTGGTGTTGCTGCTACTCCAGGTTGCATTGCCATTGAAATTGTATTGAGTTCCTGAACCATAGGTCAGACTCAAATTTTGCTGGTGCGTGCCGCCGACTCCTATGGCAAATGGGTTATCTGCCAATTGCGCTGAGGTATACCCGTCGCATTCCTGACAATTGTTTGAGCAGGTCGCCTTGCGCACGTTGTAAGTGCCGGAGTCAACCGCAACCAAAATATGCTGATTTTCGGCTATGCTGCCGGCGATTTTAGCGCCGCCTTCATGGATGGAGGGCGGAATAATGTTTCCCTCCGCGTCCGGCACCTGGCTTTGAATTATTTCTGAAACGTTGAAACTTCGGGTGGCTCGAGGTTCCAAATGCAGCGGAAGCGTGTAGTGCCCGCCGGAAAAGAAGAACGTATAGGCAAAATCCTGGGCTTCGTCCGCCGGATTCCATATCGTCACCATGGTGTCGTCGCCGTTGCCCGTGCTCCAGTATTGTAGTGACTTGGAAGCACTCTCGCCGACGAAGCGAGGGACAACCTCGAAAACATAGCTATTGGTCTGATCCACGCTCCCTGAGGTCATTATCAGCGATCCAGCCTTCAACTGACCCTCGAAGGCGAGGTTGAAGCTGCCATTGAAATTCTTCAGACCAGACGCCGAGAGCAGCGATCTCATATCCAGGCTCTGGGTCCGCCAGGGTGCCAAGGTGACGGTTGGAAGCTGGGCGGAACGGGGAATGCCAGCTTCCATCCACCACAAGGTCGGAGTCAATGAGATTGGACTGTTGGATACGTTGCGCAGCAACGAGTAGGGCGTGAATGTCGTGCCTCCAGGGAAGAACATCATGGGATCGGCGGCGCCGGTCATGAGGCCCAGTTCGGCTATGGTCATCTGCGTTGGAGTGGCCTGTGCCCACCGGACGAGTTCACTTGAAAATGGCAAATTCGCAGAATAACCGACCGCTTGATCTTCCAACCCGCCATTCACAACGAGGTTGTCCATCGTCGTCGTCGATGTGACCCGGATGCCGCCGCGGAGAGCGCTCGTCGTCTGCAACTCGACAAGGCTTATCAATTTCATTCCCTGTGGCGAAACCGTCACATTGTGCTGCGCGATCGGCTTGCCGCGGTCGTCCGTGACCTGGACGATGGTCTGCGCGGGAGTGCCTGAAAGATTGGCGACTGAAACGAATCCCGTGACATTGCCCTCCTGTTTCCACCACAAGCCTTCGACGGCCTGTGCCGGAGTGGTGGGCTTTGGATGAACGGCGTGGGCCATAATCGGTGGAGGTGCGGTCGGGCGTAAGGCGTAATTGAAGATTAGGCTGTGAACTGTATCGATGTTGCGAATAGTTGCACAAAACGGGTCCCATCCCCAAAGGTATTGAAGCTCGACATAGCCGCTGAGGGTTGCCACGGGGGAAATATCCAGTTTGGATAGACCGGCGTTAATATCAATGATCGCGACCCCTGCAGGTTCGACTTTCACGTCGGCAAGGGTGTACTTGGAACCATTGCTGAGGTGCAGGACGGGTGTGACCGTGATCGGGTCGGTCTCAACGCTGTTCCGCAGATAAATCGAGGATTTGAAGTTGGCATCTGTCATCCAGAGGCCGCCAATCATTGAGCGCTGGGTTACGGGTGTCAGTCCCGGTATTTGTTTCGCTGCCTTCGGAGGAATCGGCCTGTGCGGAGCAAGGACTTTGGCCTGTTGAGCAAACGATGCTGAGGCAAGCGAGCCGATCGCGAATGCGATCGAGAGTGCTTTGGATGAAAGAGTACGACCGAGGCCCGAGGTGAAGATCATTGTACTTTCCCCCTCGTTCAGCGCGTGAAGATTGTGCTGAGGAATTTCGAGGAAAGTAGCTGAATCAGAGTTCCTGCACAATACAGTTCATACCCGACTAACTCGCCTATAACATTTCACGAGGTCGCTCGGCGCCGCAGAGCACTTGAGTTGCCATAAATTCGAATGCTGCAGAATGGTGCAGCCGCGGTTACGAAACCGGAACAGGGAAGCAGAAGACGCTCCATTTCGTGAGTTAGTTCTGCCAGAAAACCGTTGGAATTGGAGGATCGATTTCCGTTCGAGGAAGAACTTCGTGCACAGCAGTTAACTCAATCGCCAATTAATCTGTCCAGTGTTGACAATTCATTGACAATCCAGCACAGAAGGTTTCCACAGCCTAAGTGCCACCTACTTCACCACCAACTGCACCACCGTACTCCGCGTGGCGCTGCCTGAGGTTGCGTTGATAGTTACCGGATAGGTTCCGGCAGGAGTGCCTGTAGTAGTACTGGTATTTTTGGTGCCGTAGCCGCAGGCACTCTGGAAGGTTACTGTGCCTAACAGAAGAGCGAAGGCGGTTGCGAGCAAGAGTCTGCGTTTGCGGGA
>Ga0070716_100000042_pt1 | contig 51121 bp, 72 predicted proteins | sample LARL112metaG_FD_71395 | JGI IMG/M metagenome (GOLD analysis project Ga0070716, IMG submission 71395) | Corn, switchgrass and miscanthus rhizosphere microbial communities from Kellogg Biological Station, Michigan, USA - LAR L11-2 metaG | ecosystem: Host-associated > Plants > Roots > Rhizosphere... | reverse complement strand
CGTAGCGGCTGGCAATCGTTCGTACCTTCTCTCGCAAGGTTGCCGCCGTGATATTGGAATCCTGGAATTGCTTGTAGGCGTCGTCCAGTTGAGACTGCACCCCGTCGCGCCATTGGGCAAGCTGCTGCTTCTCCTGCTCCATCGCGGCGCGTTCCGCCTCGGCCTGCTTGCGCAGTTCCGCGGCTTCCATCGTCTTGCGGGTCCAGTCCTTGTGGTTTGAGACGCTACGCTTGAGAAACGTTTTTGCTTTGTCGGTCCCTAGAAGCGTTTCGAGTTGCGTCACCTGGTCGTCGGGAAGGCCACCTTCGGCCTTGATCTCAGCGAGCCATTGTTTCAAATCAAAGTCTTCTGCGGCTTGGGTTGGGGGCATGGGTTAAGTCCGGTCCTTATCGGAGATCGGTGGGTTTTGCTGCGGTTGGGGTCCATCGATGGGCCTCTCGCAACTCACATTGAATATCGTGTGGACTACTCTGCTGCCGTACCGCAATTCAATCGTGCCTTCGTCCAAACTCGGATCTATCTCGATTGGGCATCCGAATAGCGTCACGCCAATCCTCGCGGTGCCGGAGGCTCCTGCCCCCTGCCCGACTGCGTAGCAACCTTCGCCATTGCCGACCGCAGCAACTGGCTGACGCCTCGCATCTCCTGCGCAATTTGCGGGAACGTGGACGCCATCGCCATCGCCTGCTGCTCCAGATCGTGGAAGCGGCGCATTTGCGCCTTGACGATCTCTTCCTGACTCTGCCCCGTCGGCGACTGCGGAGTGGGCTGTTGGTCAGGACCGAGCAAACTTTCGGGAGCCGTTTGCCCCGAAGGGGGACTCCCTGCGTCTTCGCCCGGCATGGGCGCGACTTGCGGCGGTGCTGCTGAAGGACTCATGAAGGCTACCGTTTGCTACGCTTCATCCCACGGCGCTTTGCGATCGGGCTCTGGAACGTGGTCCGAAGGACGCCCCGGCCTTTTCCGCGCGAGCCGCGCATTTTCTTTCGCATGGGAATGCTCCTTGTTCGCTTGCAACAAGGGCGGGCCAAGGTCGGCTTAACCTCCCCCGGCTTCGCCTTACCACAGCCCGCCCGAGATCCAGAAGTACCCTGACTACCGCTTTCTGCCGCGGCCCTTTTTGCGTCGGCCCGCTACTTCGCGTGTCTCGAACATGTGGCTGCTCCTTTCCCGACCGCTCTGCTGCAACTACGTTGGAGTAGTGCGCTCGCTATCACGTACTGGGACGATTCCCATAACCACACCCACAAGGAGTGTGATTACTGTGAATACTAAGCCGTATACGCTGGGAATGTCAACCCTTTGTTTTCAGCGCTTCTTTTTTGACAGCCATACCAATAACAAAATGATGTCGGCAACCAGCACCGTATTAGCGCCCCAGACGTATGCTATGAGCCATTCGACAGATGACCATTTGGGTCGTGTCCTGATTCTCTTTCAAAAACGAACGGCTTTCGGATGGCACCTACCAGCTTAAGAAGGATTAGGGGATTTGCTCCAAACAAACCCCCCGAAGGCTTAACTGCTTTTGACGGAGCCCATCGTATGACGAAGCTGTCGGACTATTTGTACCCCATTCGGGGACCACCAGTCAACACAAGAGTTTCCACCAATTTGCGCGACTACCTCACGACGTTTTTATTGTACTGCGTGTCCCGCCGTCCTTTTGCACCAATTGGGGAGCCTTTTGATTACTGGGTGGACGCCCGCCGCCCCGCTGGCCGCCGCCCTTCTGCGGCTCCTGCTGCCCAAACTTCTCGCGCATCTCCGCCATGTGCGCCGCCTGCATTTCCTGCCACGCGTAGTTCAGCGAGATGTTGTTCTCCGGCGTGTCGATAGGCTTCGGGCCGAAGTCGATGTCGAACATTTCGCACAGCCACCACGGGTTGATCGGCACGCCCGTCTTGATGAGTTGCAGCACCTTCAACTGGTTGCCCGTTTGCGTGATCTGGTGCGCCGAGTGCGGCACCACGCGGAATCGAACGTTGCGCTGATGCCATTTCGCCCGCTGCCATATCGGTATGCGGCTAGGCTGCGCGGTGTCCTCGCCCGGCAGATGCGACGGCACCAAATCCCCAGGATGCAAGTCCCAGTCCTCTTCCGTCACCCCATCCAGCCCCAGCAGTTGCATCCGCCTCGCGGTGTTGTACCACTGGAGAATCATCGAACCGACCATTTCGCCGAGCGGCGTCAGCGTGTTGATCTCGATGCCGAGCGACATATCGGATACCAGCGGCCCCGCCATCTCGCGGATCTTCTCGATGGAATCGCTCGCCGGAATCTGCTTGGCCTTCGCCAACGCCGTCAGGTCGTTGACGCCCATCAGATGATCCAACCACTGGTACATCTTGTCCACGTGGGCATACGCGCCCGCCGGAACCTGCATCTTCGACGGATCAATCAGCGGCTTCATGATGTCGCCCATATCCAGATTGGCGGGAATATTCATGCCGTCGCCCGAGCGCATGTCGATAGCGTCCATTACGGACTTTGCTACCTTATTCTCGTCGTACATCATTTTGGGCCGCAGGTTGGCATTAATCGAATCGTCAATGGCCCGCAGAATCCGGTCGTTGCTTTTCTGAAGCGGCCACGCATCGTGCGCCAGCCCGAACGGCAGGTACTCGAACGGCCACGCATCCAGCGTCAGCGGAATCAACGGGACTTGCCGATGCCAGTCGGTCGCCGTCCCGTCGTACATGGTGCATTGCGGCTTGCCGCCCGCATCGAGCGCCGCTACCATCTTGCGCCGCATCGGGAACAGCATCGCTTCTTCCCGCGTTACCTTGCGCAGTAGCGGCTGGCCCGTAGACGGGTCGTTGATGCCTGCGGGCGTCTCCGACCCATACGCGGGGACTTCGTATTCCCACGTCGTCATCGGCTCGCCCATGTGAATCGACTTGCCCGTCATGTTCAGCGAGACATCCATGATGTAGGTGTGGGCGATATCCACGACGGGCCACATGAGCTGTTCTTCTTCGCGGCCCTTGCCCCCAGGCCCGAACCAGTTCATGACGACCGACATATACCGCTGCACTCGGCTCTGCGCTGCCTTGATGTTGGCGGGCCGGTCCCGCGACGGCTGCAACTTGTCTGCGAACTCCGGGTACATGGCGTGCGCGATGGCAATCGGCGTCTCGACAATGATGATGACCGCGTACGCCCGTTGCAGGTTGTGATCCCCCGGCAACTGCACAAACAGCACATCACGCGGGCCATAGACGTTCAGCGCAATATCGCCGCGCCCGTAGCCGTACATATCTACCTGCCACACGGGATTCAGGTAGCTGATACCGCCGAGCGCCGCCCATTGTAGCGCCTGCTTGAGCGCCTGCGAGGGATGCCCGCTCGACCACCACGACCGAAACGTCTTCGTCAGCAGCGTGGCTTGTGCATCGTACACGTGGTTGTCGTTCTTGTAGCCCCACCCTGGCCGCATATTGGCAAGGGTAGCGACGGACTCGCGGATATTGCGCCGAATGCGGTTGACCTTCACATCCGACAGGCTCCGGGGAACGGGGTCGTCGTCCATGCCCGTCAACAGGTCGATAGATTTATCCAGGAACGGGAACGCCCGCTGTGATTTCAGGTGCGTATACCCGTCTTCGATGGCTTCGCCCAGCCAGCCGCGGATGCGGTCAGCGGGGGGAGGAGCGCCTGTGCGGGGGTCGTAGAACGGCGGGGCTTGCCAGTTGCTTTCTTTTAAAGCCATTGGACTGAGTATAGTCTTTGAAAGAGACACAGGGGGCAGTCCCTCGTGGTTTTAGACACGGGCAAGCTTCTTTTACGTAGAACGCAGGCTACAAGGATTCTTGGAGTTCGACAGCAGTTTTAAGAAAATCGCGAAAACCACATGGACCGGGACGCCGCCCCCTGGTTGCCGGATCGACTACCTGCTCGTTGCCCGGATTAACTACCGCGTAAACTCCATCGGTGCCTATTTCCGTAATCCTTTGGAACAGCAGGCCGTTGTTTTGTTGGGAGAAGCAGTCCTGCGAAGCAACCCCTTCGTAACCAGTACGAAGTCCTGCGAACTCAGCGGGAGGTGAAGGCCTCTGGATCAAATAGGAAGACTAGCACGCCTAGTTCGGTAGGGCAACCGTACTACGGAGCCGGATCTTCAGTTCGTCTCCCGGTTGCCCCTGATCCTGCTGAATACGCAATTACAGCTTAAGCGGTAAAACATGTTTGGTCAACTTTGTTCTTCAGAGAATGACCACTCAAACCAGCGGGCAGGCCAGTGGATCGTGAGCGCGTAACGTCCCGCAAATAGCTGGATGCCATTCACGCACAACTTCCAGGCTCCAAAAGAAATATCACTATGATGCGTGCGCCGATGCCCGCTCAAATGAATTGGCCCGATATTCAACTCCGCCGCCCTTTCCATCCCGTCCGTTCATCCCGCCACGCCTCCCGATTGCTGCTGTCGAACTCCAGCGCGTGCGAGATCACTTCGCCCGTCGGGGCCTTGCGCCGCGGCCGGGTCTCGCTCTTAGCTAAGGCGTGCTCCGCGAGTTCCCGCGCCTCGCCGCTCCAGTGCCGCATCTGCGACCGCAGTTCGTCCCGCTGCTCCTTGCGCACGATGTCGATGGCCCGCTGCCGCTCGTAGTGCGCCGCTTCGGCCTCGCGCCGACCGTGGGCCGACATCTGCCGCGTGACGTTCTCCCACTCGCGAATGTTGCGGATCTCCACGCGCTCAAAGCCCGTCGGCGTCGGCTCATCGCTCCAGCCCGGCGTACGGTACTGGCCGTCGGGCGCGGTCGGATCGCGGAACAAAACGACGGGCGCGAACGGCTGCGCGGTGCGGGTCGGCGGATCGCCGTAGATCACGCGATACCACTTCAGCGTGCCGAAACATTCACCATAAGCGCACGGCTCATCCGCCGCTTCGTCAACGCTTTGGAACCAACTGGATGTTTTGTGCTGGCACGTGTCGCACTTGAAGAAAACGTAAGGCATTTACAGCGGTGCTCCCATCTCAATCAAGCAATCCGAGTGGTAATCCCATAAAGAAATCAGCCAGAAGTACCACTCGCCATCCCTCTGACGATACCGTTGAGTCCGATAACAGCCCTGCTTGGAGCGCGGGAACCTCCGGGGTTGCTTTGGTTCCGGTTTGGGCACTGGGATGAATGCCATCCCTTCATCTCGGTGAGTTTCATCAAACGTTATCGTAGGCGGTCCCAGGTTACCGTTCAACAAACATTGAAAAGCAAGATCAGTCCCATCCCTATACAGCAAGTGGATGGTATCTTTGGTCTGGTACGTCGAACATTGGGAGCGTTTCATTCGTGCGCTTCACAGTACCTCCCATTGGCGCTTCAGCTTCGGGTTGCCCCGCAATCGCTTGTTGTGCATTTCGGCTGGCATGGAACGATTATCACTCAATCAAGTGGCCCATTTCCTCACAAACACAAGCGGGGTTTCTAAATGGATAAAGCCCAGCCTTGGCCCGTACTTCGTTGGTAATGTCGAGTGGCACAATATATCCAATATGCCCGCATCTGAGCATCCGCCGCGTGCTTAAATCTACCCACACAACCATCTCGCAGTCCTTTAGGTATTCCGCTGCTGGGATTTGCAACTCTGGGCCAATCGGGCAAATGCGCTTCACGACAAACTGTGCCTGATTAGGCCCCGCAACCCGCCCGACCTCTATCTGTTCTGGTACGCTCATACCTTGACACGATATCATTGATCAATTACGCTGTCTACATGAACATGATCCTCTTGCTCCTAACCGACCTGGCCCGCTGGCTCACCAAGGGCGTTCACATCGACCCCGGCTTCGCGCTCTGCTTCGCTGTGGCCGCCGCCGTCATCTGGGCCGCGACCGCGCAACGGAAGCCGCAGACGCCGCCACGAGGCCGTTATGGGGAGTAAGGATGTGGGCGCATCGTTTGGCGGCACAGTACGCAGAGTGCTGGTGGCATTCGATGGCAAGGCATGGTTCGTCCGCCGGATAAGGTTGGTCGAACACGACATGGACGCCGACGAAATGATCTACTACTGCGACCAGCCGATTGGGGTGCGCTTCGACTCGTCACACAAAGCACTCGCTGCGGCGCGGGCCTTCCTGCGGACGCCGCCCTCAGAATCACCCGATGCCTCTGGTGCAACCGTGCCGGAGCCTACAGCCGCCCGCCAGTCCGGTAAAACTCCCGAATAGGGCTGTCCGCCGACTCCCCCAGCACCGGAATCTTCATGCTCTGGTAATACGCATACTGCCCCTGCTCCGCCGCCGGCTGCGGCGCTCGCCCCGCGTACACTCGCGACATCGCGTGCCCATCCTGCGCGTGCGTATGCGCCCCCCGAATCTCCGTGTCGTACTCGCTAATCAGGATGAACCCCAACGCCATGATCCGATCGTCAAAACACCCGTCCAGCGCCCGCGTATCCTGCCGGTCCCAATCCCGCTCCAGCGTCTCCATCTCCTGGATGAAGAACGGCGAGTTGATCTCCATCCAGCCGTCCCGTATCCACTTGATCAGCATGTCCAGCATCATCGGCCGAAACCATGAATTTGTGACGATTCCGAGCTTGTGAGCCTTTCCTTTGTCGATCTTCTTGCCATCTAGGCGTACCCATCTATGCAGGTTAGTCCAGCCGCGTTTCTTTAGCTCTAGCTGAACAATTTCGCCGTTGCCCTTGCATTCAATCGCCATCTTCGGCTGCACGCGCAAGCCATCGGATCGCCGGCTGGAATACCACGTACCCAAAGCCAACGCGAGCGGCCAAAGGTCGTATGCGTTTGTGTAGTCCGACGCAAACTCCACAACCTGCGCATCCTTTTTGCCTGCGAGTAGATCAGCTTTTTGCAGCCCCTGAATCACAGTGCGATCACGCCCGACGCCATCGGCCGTGTCGATGCCGAATCCGTAAGTAGCGCCATCTTCCGGCTTTCGCCATACATATACGCGCCCTAGCCCGTCCGCTGGTTCTTCGGACATGCCCTGATACTTCAACGGTTGAAGCGTGAACCGCGTGCTGCTTCCGCCTCCCCATCGACACACAATGTCTACAGGCGGTCGGTTCAGATCGAAATTGCGATAACTTGGCTGTAGCCGCTGCGGAACCTCTTCTGGATTTCCCAACAGGCCGTAGACCCAGCCGCCATGCTCATCCAATTCCTTCCGGTTGCTGCGATACCAGTCGATAGTGTCATGGTCGAATACGCTGACTTGGCGCGACTGAAAGGCTTCCTGGTCGTCAGCCGGCATCTCCGCGTAAAACTTCTGCAACTGGTCCTTGGCTTTGGCTTCCTCGAATGAGCAAAAATAAAACCATTGCTGCTCTGGTGGCATTCTCCAGTTCGCCCCGAGATATTTACGCAGCCACTCATTCGCGCGGACATACGCCGCGGCCCGCTCAGCGTGTCGCACGATGTAATCAGGCGGTTCCCAGCCCTGCTCCACAGGATGATCGTGAATCCATGTCGGGCTTGGGTAAATGTCGCTGCCGCAGAACCACGGAAGAAAGAACGGCCGCAGCCGCGAGCGCCCGCGATGCCAGTTGTCTTTGGCGTACAGCCATTGCTGATGAAACCAGTCGCGCGTTTCAAACGCAGTTGATTCCAGGATGCCGTACACATGCGGGGCGGGATGAACGGCGTGAAGTAGACTTGCGTCGATGAGTTCAGCCGGATCTTGATACGAACTGACTTCGCTCAAGTGATAGCAGGTAACAGTGTCACCTCGCGATATTCCGCTGAACTGTGAGCCGTGCTGTACTGACACCGAACAATGCTGTGCGGGAAACTCAAATCTGCCTGATCCTGATTTGGCGCTGACCCATTGGCCGCGTTGCGGAAGCATCCAGTAAGGCATTGCGGCCCAGCATCGCTCTAGCATTTTCGAGAGTTTTTCGCTTTGGTCTGGGGACGCACTGGCGACGACTGCGTTAGTGTGCGCCCAAAATGTCACGCGGTGGCAGATCACCATTTCAGAGTCGGTCGAGATCCCCAGCTGCCGAGCCTTTAGGCTAAGCAACTCAATCGCGCTATTGCGCAACTCATGCTCAGCCCGAATGGAATGGAGAATCCGCTGCGCGATATTCGGTTCGTACGGAGTCAGGTGGGCCGTGAGCACATCGCGGATTCGAGCGTACCGAGTGGCCCAGTAGAGATAATCCATCCGGCACAAAAGCAGTTCGTTCTGAATCCACTTTGTCTCTTCAGCGGACAACTCCCGCTTGCGGCCGTACTCATCAGGCTTTAGTTTGCCGTCCTCATCCACGAGCGCATCGAAGTGCGCGTTCGCAGCTTGCACCTCAGATAGCGAGTGGTATTGTGGCTCGAACAGAGGGGATACGCCCTGCGTGCGCTGCCGCTCCGTCAACTCAATCTTGGCGTGGCCCGCCTTGCAGTATGCCTCTAATCTTTCATTTATACGCCGCGGATGAAACACACCCGCATGATAAACTATTGTGGCGAGCAGCGTTGACGCGCCGCTCGCCACGACACTCGATTAGAAAGGAATCGAATGCCCAAATCACATCTTACCTTTTTGCCCGACGACCCCGAAGAAATCTGGAAATGGAAGCACGGCGAATCAAGGATGGCTGTCCGAACACCAGAATACATGGCGTGGTGTTCCATGATCAGCCGCTGCTACAACAAAAACAGCAACCGATATAAGCATTATGGAGCACGCGGATTAGGCGTATGCCCCGAATGGCGGTATTCCTATCCCACATTTCTTCACGACATGGGCAGGCGGCCATCAGATCGACACAGCCTCAATAGGATCGACAACGAGAAAGGCTACAGCAAAGAGAATTGCGCGTGGAGCACCGACACGGAGCAGAACAGAAACAAGCGGACTACGGTTCGCTTCGAGTTCAATGGTAAAAACCTTACGCAGCAAGAGTGGGCCGATGAAATCGGTATCTCTGTTGATACGTTACGCAGTCGCCTGCGCAGATGGCCCGTCGCTAAGGCGTTGACGGCTCCACTTGGTCAGTATCCACGAACGCGCTCGGGGAAGCCAATCGCTTCCGGCCCGCGTCCACGATCTCACTGAAGCGCAAGGCATCCGCGCTCACGTCAGGGAACCCGGAACCGACTGCGGCCTGCACGGTCACGCTGCGATTGTCCTGCGTTACTCCGATATTCATCTGCGGTGACGGCGCATAGCCGCTTGCGGTCAAAAAGAGCTTTCTATCCTGAAACCCTTCTAGTGTGATCGCAGATGCCGTCATCGTTTGCACTACCAGTGGCTCCGCGCACGCTGCGATTACCTTGCTGGTATCGCGCCCGAGGGTAAATGCGGCTTCAGCCAGCGCCCCGAGAAACCGCGCGGGCGCAATGCCGACTTCGTTCAGTAGGTCTTCGGGTGACACCTTCATGCGGCGTTCGGGCTTGCAGGCGTCCCATCGCTTCACGAAAGCATCGAGGTCGTCGTTCTCGCCGGCGATCAGCTTCAGCAGGCGAATCAACCCGTCCCATCGCCCTTTCGAGCCGCCTCCCTTGCTGCCGGGAGTTTGCAGTTGGCGCAATACCCGACCAAGCGCGGAATCAGGAATCTGGAAGCTGCTGCTACGGAGTACGCCTGGCAGTTTCACGCGCCGTTGCGCGGTCGTCCGACGTTTCGCGGGCTTTTCGGACAGGGGCGCGAGCTTGCACTTGGGGCCGCACAGGGGTTTGCCTGTGGAGTCCTCAGTTGTTGCTCGCTTCTGGCACCAATGGCATCTTGTCATAGGAAAAACGCCGCCGCGCCACGTGTGCAGCGCGGCGGCAAGTGACACACGAAAAACCTGTTATGTGGTGGTGATACTGGTGCTGGAGCCGTCGCTGCCCATCGCAGTCAGGCGGTCGGCTTCGGGTTGCAGCGCAGCGGCGATCTCGTCGGCGGTCTTCGAGCCTGCGGTCGCGGCGTCGTCGATGAACTTCTGGATACGGGCGGCGATGGAATTGGTAGCGTCATCAATCTGCTTGATAATCGCGGCGATTTTGGGGTCTACGGCCATGAGCTTCTCCTTCAAGTCGAAGATATCGATAACGTGGCCGGTGGCTACCAGTCGAAGGTAGCTCCGTTGCAACGTTCGCAGAGCTTCAAGATTCGTCACGCTTCAGGATACCAATCGTATCCTATTTAGTCGCACGAAAGAGCGCCGCTAAGGAAACAAAGGGGTGATCTGTTCCGGGGCCATGCCAGCGTTCCGCCCGAAGGCAAAACCGTCCGTCCTCAATGAAGAAGCAAGGCGGGCCGCCGTTGCAAACAACCTGTCCCCAGTCGATATTGGACAGAGCGTTATCTAAGATAAGAGCCGCCACATTTTTTCTCATAAAGTCTCCTGCCCCCTCCGTCTGCGGGTGCTAGGCACGGCGGCCCGCAGCTTGGCGATTAACTCGTCAATCTGCTTGTACTTCCAGCTTTCGGGCCAGAAGTCGCGCTGTAAGCGGCGCAGGAGGGTGACGATGGCCTGCACGTCGCGCTGCGTCAGCATATTGCTGCGTACACTCCCTCCAGAAACCATTTGGCCTTGTAGTATCGGTCGATCAGCCCGTCTTTAAGCATTAGCGTGCTGTGTCGCCGGGAGTCCAGATTGTCGTTTAAATCCGCCAGCTTTACCCTGGTCGCCAAGCGGTTCTTTGCAAGCCGTTCGATGTATTGCTGATACGGCTCAGCCTTGTCGCGCGTGAGTGCTTCGACCGCGAGCACTACGGTTTCTGTGAATCCAAATGCTCTCAGTTGGGGGACGGTAACTTTAGTGTCCTCTACGATATCGTGCAGCACGGCCACAATTCGTGCGTCTTCGTCTGTTGGGTCTAAAAAGCTCGCCATGACGCGGAGCGGATGCAGCACGTAGAGCAGCCCCGCTAGGTCTGTTTGGCCGTGGTGGTATTGAACCGCAAGATTGATTGCTGTTTCGAGGTTCAACTGCTCGGCTCCCATAGGTTGTTCCATCGCGCGATCGCTTCTTCTTTCGTGGGGCAGAGTAGTGTCACGCATGAGCCACTGTCGTCACTGCATCGAGCTGCGACACAATACCCCGCGATATCCCCCGGCAATAATACTCCTTCAGCCCCGCATTTATTACAAATCAGCCGTTCGTCATGCGGCATCAGCGCCCCCGCCGCGGAACGGGTTCTCGCGCTTCGCCTCGCGCTCCAGTTCCATCTGCAAAGTAGACTCGTTGCTAATGCGGCTCACGTCCTCCAGTCCCGTAGGCTTGGCGGGCTGCGGGCGCACGACGGGCCTCATGCCTGCGGCGAACTCGACGGCTACGCACAAGCGCTCCAGCAGGCGGTTCGTTTCCTTCAGGTCGGCGTGGAGTTCAACGAGCGTCATATTTCTAGTTTGATCACGCGGCCCTTGCCGACCCTTGCTTCCGCTTCTTCGACTGGATCGATATGCGTATACATATCGGCTCCCATCTCGTAGACTGGCAGCATTTCAGGAAGGTTATGCGTGGTTTGAATCTCGGCGACCAACCCGCTGCATAGCCTGTCAATATCTGGCTTGTTATTGCGTCCCATCCGATCCAGTGCGGCATCGAAGGTCGCCAACCGGGCGGCCATGTCCGGTTCGTCCGCCATGAGTTTGGGGAACTGCGTTCGCAACCACGGCCGGCATTCATCCATCGCTCGCGGTAGTTGATGCGTAAATAGGTTGTCGCCAGTGAGGAAGTTCAGGATGGCATACACGCCATCCATGTGGCGATAGGAAACAAGGCGTCCTGTCGTGACTGACAGCACGTCGCTAATGTGGAATCGCTTCATTTATCCTTCAGCCGATCCTTCCCGCGGTCTATTATGGCCGCGCGTACCCCCGGCGGTCGCCACTCTTCTTCCTTCTGCGGCTGGGATACCATTTCGTCGTAAGTGAAGCCCAGCTTGCGATCCTGCCGCAGCGTGGGCACCGGAAGGCCGCCTTCCTCGCGGATCTGGTCGGCAGGGGTCATGCCCTGTGCGCCGACGGCGTTCTGCCCTTCCAGCACGATGTCGGTCGTGCTCGTCATCTCTTCGGGCGTGGCGTCGCTGGATACGTGAGCGCCGACCTTCTGGAGCGTGATGTCCTGCGGCTCCCTGGGGTAGCACGAGACGACGAGGTTCCAGTTCCAGCGCACGACGGGGAACGCGACGGACGGCCTGAAGTCGCTGACCTCGCTGAACGCCTTCTCAACTTCGGCCAAGATCAGCGCCTTCACTTCTGCCCCGTCAAGGGGGTTGTACACGCGGGACGGTCCCATTAGCTCATCTCCTTTAGTAATTGCCTTGCGTTCACCAAATTGTCCCGCGCCACGGCGAGTTCGACCTGCAACGCGCGGACGGTCACGATCAGACTGAGCAACGTCGCACGTGGGATGGCAACATCGCACCACGGATCAATACTCGGATTAGTGAGCCTGGTCAACGCGAGCAGTTCCTCCTCCGTTACCAGCGAGGGTTCCTTCACGTGATCCGCGCGGGTGATCTCCTTCGCGGAGTCCGCCAGCGGGCTGTTCAGCATCGGCGCGATGATCGAATCGGTTAAATCCTTCACAGGTATTCCTCCTTTATATATGACGGACTGCTGCTGAATGAACCACTCGATGATGTCGCTATCCACCGAATAGCCCCTTGCTGTTTTCCCAGGCTGCCTTGTTTCCAACGCTGACGGTCTTCGGCGGCGGCGCTTGCGGCTGCTGCACGGGCGGCGGCGGCTCTGCGACCTTGCGCCGAAAGTCCTGCCGCTGCTGCTTGCTTTTCTCCCGCGACAGTTCCCGCCGCGCCTTCCAGTCAATCGGGTTGAGAATCGTCACGCCGGCCGCCTTTGCCGTCTTCGTGGACCCTAGAAACTCCAGCGGCAGGCCGTGCTGCTTGGCGATTTCCAGCAGCCGCGCCCTTGACGCCGCACGGGGCTGGAATCCGTTCTCCGCGTCCTCCCACTGCCGCACCGCCTTCTCGGTGATCCCCAAGAGGTCGGCGAACTGCCGCAGGCTCAGCCGCAGGGTCTTCCGCAGCTTCGCGATCTCGTGTGCGCCAATCATATCGATCGGCTTCGGCGCGACGAAGTTCGCGGGGTTCAGCAGCAGATATATATAGGTACGGCTGACGCCCCACTTGTCGGCGAGGGCCGAGCGGTTGCAGTTCGGCTCGTTCGCTTCCTTTAATATGGTGGCCTTGTCCTCGGCGGTCAGCACGCGGCCCGTGCGGGTTGGGTAGCCCTTTGGCATCAGGCAACGACCTTCTCGCGCTTGGGAATCGGGAACTGCTGGTTGACACGGATATCTACGTAATCCCCCGAACGATTACGCGCCCATTGGGTCACGGGAAATCGCGTTGCACACCACTCTATGGCCGCTGCAAGCGCTGCTTTGTCTTGCTCTGGGCCTGATCCCGCCGCTTTGTAGTGCCATCGATGAAAGATGCGCTTTCGCCCCTTGACGTGGAGGTATTCGCTCCAGTGCTGTTGTTGGCCTTCTGAAATATCTACACCCGGCACAACAACCTCCCATCCGTCGCGAAAATTGTCGCGGCTTCCCTGAGAGTGATGCGTGCAAATTGCAACGTGGGGTAGTCCCGCTTCTTTCGCGGCTCGTAGCTGATCATACGTATTGATTATCGACGCCACTATTCCGCCCCGATCTCCAGCCGCCCGCCCCGCGGCACCCCCAGCGTCATGCACCCCAGCCCCGTCGCCGTCGCCGCGAACAGCAGGTTGCCCGCGTACTCGAATTCCACCCCGTTTACCCACCGCCGCGTCTGCTGCAACCCGCCCGCCGCGTCGTACGTGCTCACCTGGATTTCCGTCATTGGCTTTCCTCTCAACAGGAGCAAGTGAAAAAGTTGTGGCGATCGTCGAATGGGACTACCGTGCCCGTGACGACGCCGAAATGCTCCCAAAATTCGTCGCGCAGATAAACGCCGTCGAGCAACCCGCCACGATCCAAATATTCGCCGTCGCTCAAGTACCGCTGCGCCGCTGCGATCAAGTCGTGATAATTCAATCCGATCTCGGCCGCGTACTCCTGTATCCATTTCTCGGATGATGTCGAAAGCCGCGGCGTTCGGGCAGCTTCCCGCGGCCCAATCAGCGGATGCTCCCAGTCGTGGCGCAGCGACGTGATGCTGCCGGGATTCAGTACCATCCAGAAATACTCGCCTTCCTGCACGTCGTCATAAAGAAAAGGGTCTACGACGCCCATCGCGTTCTTCGATCGGGCCGCCTGTGGCCCCGTATTGGTCGTGAAGGCGACGCGCTGGCCCGGCTTAAGGCGTTCGGTAGCCAAGGCTGGAATGATCGCGACGTGAACGGCATCGCGCTCTTCGCGCTCGTAGGGCCGCTCGCCGAGTTTGGATTCGGCCGGCTTCACGCGCTCACCTTCTCTTTCTGCGCCGCTTCCACGATGGGCCGCAGCACGGTAGCGAGTGCCTTGATTTTGTCGGCAGCGGAGGCATGAAGGTAATCGCGGGCCCACGTGGAACCGATAGACAGTTTCCAAAACTCTGAAATATAAAGATCCCACCGCTCTTCCGTCAGTCGCGCCTCGACCTCGTGGAGCGCGTCGAGATCCAATACGGCTGGCACTTTGGTATGCCCCGTGGGAGCCGTCCACCAGCCTGCTATCGACTTGGGATAATCAATTTCCCGGAAGCCCGGCACCGGCTCCATGAAGGCGGCTATCACTTCCTCGTCGCTCACTCGCTACCTCTTTATACGGGGACGCCGCTAAAAGAAACGCCCCCGCCTCTTGCTTTCGTACTTCAATTGATCATTATCCTATCGCGCCGCAGGGGAACTGTCAACACGAAACTCCGCACTAAAGTACCACGGGGTGCTATGATCAATTCTGCGTGATTGCCTACGCTTCAAACACCGGAACGCGGCGGAATCTCGTAGCCCTGCGGGAATCCGGATGGCGCATCCTATTGACGCCGGACAACCCTAGACCGCGCGACGGGATGAGATACGGCATCGACAACGGAGCGTGGGGGGCATACAAGCAGCAGTCCCGCTTTGATGGGGAAGCGTTCACGCGACTGGTAGATAAACACGGCGCGGCGGCGGATTTCATCGTGATCCCCGATATCGTGGCGGGCGGGATGGACAGCTTGCGATTTTCCGTTTCCTGGTTGCCGTACCTTCGCGGGCGCACACTGCTATTGCCGGTCCAGGACGGCATGGACACCCGCGCGGTGATCGAGGTACTGCACGGCAATCCGCACGTCGGGTTGTTTTTGGGCGGCTCCACGGAATGGAAACTGCGAACGATGTACCAGTGGGGCGAGATGGCCCAAGCGATGCGTCGGCACTATCACGTGGGGCGCGTCAACACGGCGCGGCGCATCCGGTTGGCAGCGGAGGCCGGAGCGGACTCCTTCGATGGCACCAGCGCCACGCGCTACGCCTGCACGTTGCCATTGCTCGAAAGCTCGCGCCAGCAGCCAAGTTTATTGACGCCGGGGGTATTCGCATGAAGGGCGGCGTTACGTACGTGGACATGGAAGAACGCAGGCGGGCGCTTGAGTTCCTGCGATGGATGGAGAAGGTTGCGCCGGACACAATCGCGGCACTTCGCAGCGTGTTCGATCAAGAACACCCCAGGTGTACCGAAGTCGGCACATCCTGTACAGAAGTCACCACAGCAAGAACCTGTAGCTGATTTGAAACAGATGTAAATTCTTTTCGTTACTCGCCGGAAACGTACTCCCGCACACCGTAGGAAACGGCAGGCTCGCGGGGTGAGCTACCCTTTTATCATGGCCCGCAAGAAACTCTCCCGCCTCCAGCGCGTCCTCCGGGCCGCTGAGTACCGCTATCCCTCCCCGTCCGCTGAAGAGATCGAAGCCAACTTCCCGGCCCGCGTCCGTCTGCTCTACCGCGGCGAGGATGGCTCCCCCCGGCGCAAGATCCTGGAGTGGAAACGCCCCGTTACCGCCGAAGCGCTCTCCGCCTGGATGGACGCCTACCTAGAGCGCGTCCGCAATGGCTACATCCCCGAAGGCTTCGACCGCGCCCCAATCCCCCACTGTGCCCGTATCTACCGCATTCCCAGCAACGTACTGGCGATCTGGCCGCCCAACTACAAGCCCCCCAAGTACCCCGACGACTAGCCTGTTTAGGCCTCAATTACTACAAATATAGTTTTAAACGCATATATATGATAGACTTGCGAGCACGCTAAAAATCTTGTCAAGTCCTGTTCGTACTGATATTTCTAGCATTTCCAGCCACTTGCAAAAATTCGGTGCTACCCTGCATTTTCTCTCGCAGGCGCGGACGAACTCTTTGACAATGACAGCGACATCGCAGAACACAAAACCACTGCTTCTACCGACGCCCTGATCTGAACGCAGACCTTGCTTTTCGGTTTCACCTCCACCACACAAACAAATTCCAGCCACTCGTAAAAAATTCACCCCTCAGCCGTCGTAACAACCTGTAACCCACACAAAAAAAATGCATCTAGCTCAAGCCTACAGTGACTGTTCGGCCCCCAGGGCCGGGGGACCCTTGGACAACTCGACTAGCCTAGCCATCGGCCGGCCGGCGGGGCCGTCCTACTCCCAGCGCTCAGCAGCTCCGCAGGGCAACACCGGGCCGCGGGGTACGCCTGGTGTTCGCGTGGGCCGCCGGCGGTTCCTGGCATACCACCCGTTGTGCTTCGGCTCTTTTCGAGCTCGCGATAACTTTCGGGAATTGGGACAACGGGACTATCGAGACAACGGGGACAATGCGTTGCGCGCCTATCGGCCGAACTGATCAACTTCCGCGAAGTGCCATTATGTCTACTTCAGTTGAGTATTTCAGCAACCATCGAAGGATGTGGCACGCGCCGGCGTATGCGCACATGCTCACCAGGTCGCGTAAGCTCGCGCAGCCTCGCGCACGTCGCAGCGCACGCCGGCCGCGGTGGTTAGCTGGGCGGCGAGTGCGAGTCAGGCTGCGATGGCAGAGGCGGCTGTGTTCAAGCGTTCGCCGGGGATCTCGCGACCGAGGAGCAACGAATTGGTCATGGTGCGTTCGGCCCAGAGTGCGAGGAGTAAACGCGAGTGGATGTGACGGTGGATGCCGACGCGTTCTTGAGCGGAGCGGATATGAGTGCCGACGGTATGGATGGATATACCGAGGGTTGTAGCGATTTCCTGATCAGTGAAACCGCGGTGAACCAGTGCGACGCATTGGCATTGACGGGAAGAGAGGCCCTCGAAGGTTGTGCAACGGCGTGCTATGGGGGTAGTGTAAACCGCGTGTACAGGGGAAAGCAAACGGGAGGGGGGAGCGCGGGCCTGGGGCACCCGCGCGTGGGAGTTACGCAACTTTCCAGCGATGGAACCAGCGGACAGGCAAAAGGGCCAATGAATCAGAGTAATCCTCGCGAACCAGGATCCAATCGCCGATCACTCTGTTTTTGTCGGCGAGGAACTCCGCAGCATAGGTTTTCCACGGCGCGGTGTCGTAATGTGTGCCGTGCGGCAAGAACTCAACCACGGTGACGTAATCGCCATGCAAGAGAGCACCGCCAGTAGGGCCGTGATAAATCAGCTTAGTTCCGGGTGTCATGCCTGCACCTCGCGGGGGGCGGAGTCGCGTTGCTTCGTGCAGATATCGGCATTCAGTTGAACGGTGCCGTGCGCGAGCAATCGCCACACGATCGAATGCAGGGCGGTTGCTTCGTGCCGATAGTCGGACGTGAAACGCTCGTTGTCTTGCGCCATGCCGTACGACAGGTGGTTGAGGATATCGGCCAGCGTGATGCGTTGCGCGATTGTGCGAAAAGTCGTTTCGTAGTCGGAACCATAGGGAAACGTTTTCCATTCGGCATCCACGAAGGAATCAACGATGGACGCGAGGCGTTCGAGCACGGCTTGGGGTTCGGGGTAGGATTCGCGTTTCACTTTGCACCTCCGAGAATGACGCGGGCGAGGTGCAGGGCCGCGCAGGCGTACATCACGGGAATGAGGAGCGTAGCGGCCGTTGCGGATTCGAGGGGGTGCTGCGCGAGCACGCCGGCTGTTGTGCTGAGGAGCGTTGCGAGAAGCGTTGTCATTTTCTTTTTTTTCCTTTACCGGGGTTGCCGGTGAATTGATCATGCCACAGTGGCGCGGTACTGTAAAGAGAAAAGTCCGCTCCAAGTGCAAAATGAACCTCCTGGTACTTTCGGCCGCGATCTCGTTCGTTATTCTGTTGCAACTGATCAATTCGCGCGGTATGATCATTTTGTCGAGCGAACCACTCGGCAGAAAAGGAAACCAATGACCACTCAACAGAAGTTCTTCTATGAGCACGCGGGATACAGCGTTGCTCCTGGTGAAACCAAACGGCAGGGCAAGCTGCGCAGCGCGAAAGCGTTAGCTGCGGCTAAAACGTACGCGAGGGAGCAAGGATGGACGTACGCATGGGAATACGATTCCGACGGTTGCATCGGTTGCGACTGCGGATCTTCTGAATGCGACTGCGCCAGCGGAGCAGATCACGAAACGTTAGGCTGCATCCTGAGAGATTCTGAGCCGTCTTGCTACGACTCATGGGGTAGGCCGACTGGCGGGGCTGTACTCGCTTCGCTGTGGGGTATCTGCGGAGCAACCAGCGAATACAAGCGCGTGGTCGAGGCTGAATTGGCTCTTGAGGCCATGCCTGATACGACTCCGCAGTTAACAAAGCTCGCAGCGGATCGGCAAGTCGGCGAAACCGAAGCAAGGACGGAGGTATAAGGCGATGGGCGAATATGCTATCCGCAAGTCCGACGGGCAGCACGTCAAGATTGGAACTTGCGAAAACATGTATTACCTGCGGTACGAAGATCGCGATAAGGTTCGCGCAGTATCGGGCAGCGTTGATCCTGTGAAAGAGGCGCATCAGCTACGCTTTCGCTTGCCGTTTCCAGACGAAGACGACGTGAGCATCGGCCAGTATCAGGAGTATGAACGCGGGCAACGGCTGTACTGCTCACGGGGCGTAGGCCAGTCTGGATACAACGAGGATTTTACAGACATCTCGACGGTTGAAGATCCCGGCACGATTCAATTGCACCATCAACCGAGCGGGCTGTTAATCAACGTGCCGTGCTACCACGGCATCAAGCTGCCGGAAGTAACGGCACCGATGAAAGCATTCTGGAACGGTAAGGGCCACTCGTTTGAACTGGTATGGCTGCGGCCGCTCGAAGATGGCAGCGTAAATCCCGTGGTTCGCTGTCGCCATTGCAGACACGCCTGGCGGTACGAATGGGCCGACATTTGGGAGTACATCCCGGCAGATATGCAGGCACGTTTGCGATGTTATTACGAAGCCAAAGTGAGCACGATATCGTAGAGCTTTCGGCCCGCGTCTTTCCGGGGCTTTCCGGTTTCCGCGCGGGCCTGAAACGTGCGAGTGGTCCTCGCCGCTGGCGATACGCAAGTCGCCAGAATAAAAACTAGGGGCCGGAGCGGATAGAGAGCTTCGGCCCGTTTCGAGGTTCGGAGGCAAAGACGATGAAATACACTCTGATTGATTGCGTGGGCGGAGTTCGAGAAGAGATCGAAGCCGCCGACATGGAAGCCGCCAAAGAGTACGCAGAGTCTTGGATGCGTGAGTGCGAATGGGACACGAGCGAAGGCACTACTTGGGTTCACGTGCGCGTCGTGCCTGAGGGCGAAGAATACGGCGAAAAGATCGAGATAGCGATTGAGCCGGACGAACCGAATTGCACCGCTGACGAAGGCCACGATTGGCAGTCGCCGATTTCGATTGTAGGCGGGATTAAAGAGAATCCTGGTGTTTGGGGCCACGGGGGGGGCGTAATCATCCACGAAGTGTGCCTGCATTGCGGCTGCGAGCGCGTGACGGATACATGGGCGCAGGATCGCGAAACCGGCCGGCAGGGACTCCAATCAGTTACCTACAATCCAGGGAAATATGCGGCTGAAGTTGAGCAACTGGCCGAAGAGGTATAAGGCAGTGAGTACGGCAGAACGGAATTTGTTGCTGGAAGTCGCGCGACTGATCACGTGCATGTGGCTGTCGGCGGAAGATCACATCACGATCGCGAAGTTGATCGTGGCCGTGCAGTCGGAGCAGAAATAATAAAGTGCCGAAAGAGGCAGGAAAGAGAGCCAATGCCACGTCCAAGAAAGACTGATCGCGAACTGCTCGAAAACGCCTTTTACGACGCGCCGCTCGAAGATCAGGCGGCGCTGCTGCACACGCTGATCACGTTGCACCGATTAAAGAAACGGCAGCGCGACGGCGGAGAGAGTTTGCGGACAAGACTTATGGCACCCAAAGAGGCACGACCCGATGCCGACGAATGAACGGCGCGAGAGCATTTATGCTGTCCTGAATCGGGACAAGAAGGCCATGCGGCTCGCCGACCTGCTGCAAAGAGCCAACATCACGGCGGCGGAGGCGGAGCGGGCCAGCGAGGACGATTGGCGGCTGGCGGCGGAAGGCGCAGCCGTGCGGCCACCAAGCAAGGCCACGGTAGAAATAGTGATTGCGATGTTGCGAGAGAGAGAGAAGCCGTTATGAGAGACGCCACAATAACAGCACTAGCGATCGGCGGAAGTGAGGTTGCGGCCCTCGTGGGCCTAGACCCAAACCGCGACGCCTTTGCGATCTACGCCGAAAAGCTGGGGCTGGTCGAGAGAGAGCCGCCGACGCCGCGGATGCGGATGGGGCGACGGTTGGAAAAGATAATCGCGGAAGTCTATGCGGAAGAAACGGGACAGGCGGTTGCGTGGCATGATGAGACGCAGCGGAATTCCGAAAGGCCGTGGCAGGCTTACACGATTGACGCGTTCGTTCTTGCGGCACCCCCGATGCCAGATGGAATAAACGCAACGTCGCTATATCCGCAATTGCTGCCCGAAGATTCGCCAATCGGGTTGATAGATTGCAAGTGCGTTTCGTGGGATCAGGCTGGGTTGTGGGGCGACGCTGGAACCGATGAAGTGCCGGATCGCATTGCCTGCCAAGCCGCTTGGTACATGGACGCAACATCGCTTCCGTGGTGCGATATCGCAGCACTCTTCGGCGGAACGGATTTGAAAATCTACAGGCTGCATTACGACGCCAACATCGCCGACGTGCTGCGCGGCGCTGCCGAAGAGTTCGTCAAGAACCACTTGGAGCCGCAGGTTCCCCCGCCGATCGGCCACAGCGACACGGCGGCGCGGTACCTCAAGCAGAAATTCCCGAAACCTGTTCAGAATATCCGTCGCGCGAATGACGATGAAACTATGCTGCTGGCGAGGTACAAGACTGAGCGGCAGATTTTCGCGGAAGCCAAAGCCCGCAAGGACGACGTTGAGATGGAAGTGAAGCAGGCTATCGGCGACTGCGAGGGCATCGATGATCCAGTGCTGGGCAAGGTGACTTTTAAATTCGTGAAGCCGACCGAAGGCCCGGATTGGAAAGAGATCGCTCGGCATCTTTACGAGGAAACCCTGGCGGCTGGACAGGATCGAGCGCTGCGCGAGTACGAGGATCTTTACCGCCGAACGGTGCGCGAGGGTTTCAGGCGCATTAGCGTGCCAAAAGCGTGGAAAGCAATCGGAGAGGAAGAGTAATGCCAAACGAGCATTTAAAGTCCGCATTGACGGTAAAACAGTTTTCGGGGGATCTCGCAAAGTACGAAGGGCTGCTTCAAAAACTCCTGCCCCGCTACTTTCCAAGTGAACGCATGGTGAACCTCGCGGTAACGGCGTTCATGCAGAACGCAGCGTTGCGGCAATGCTCCATGCTGTCCATCGTGAACTCGGTTTGCGTGGCGGCGCAGTTAGGGCTGGAGCCGAATACGAGTTTGGGCCACGGGTGGCTGATACCGTATGCGCGTGTCTGTCAGTTCCAGCCCGGCTATCGCGGCCTGATCCACCTTGCGATGCAGTCCAACCGCGTTCACAACGTGGGTGCTCACGTGGTCTACACGGAAGATGAGTTCAGTATTTCCTACGGCAGCGAGGGCAAGATTCACCACGTGCCGGTCGTCAATGCGCAGTCGCAGGAACAATTGGGCGAGTGGCTGGGCGCGTACGCGATGCTGAAGTACAAAGACGGGCCGCCCGAGTACCTGTACTTGGCAAAGTGGGAGATCGAGAAAGTTAAACGGGCCAGCAAGACATCGAGCAACGGGCCGTGGAAGGACTGGCCGGAAGAAATGTGGCGCAAGACTGCCGTGAAGCGCCTGATTAAATATGCCGAACTGTCGCCACTATCCTCTCGCGCAATCGGCTACGATGATCAATCGGAAGCGGGCAAGATGCAAGATCCGATTATCGAGGTGGACTACTCCACGGTGGATGCGGAGATGAATCCCGAGGCGCAAGTAGACCCGAAGGTGGCGGAAGCACGGCAGCAGGCGGGAGCGCCGGCGAAACCGGGCAGCGAAGGATTGCGGCAGCGCATGGGCGTCAAAGAGAAGCCGCCGATATTCGGCTCGAAGGAATCCCCAGTCGAGTGGCCTGAGACGTTTGACGGGCCGGCGCTGGTGTGGAACGGGGAGCGGTACGAGTTCGACGGGGAAGGCGGGAACTACCGGAAGGTGACGGAATGAAGGACTGCTGGATCGGTTTTATCATCGTGGCATTCTTCTTGTTTTTTATTGCGTTCCGGCTTGATCGCGTAATCGTCCGCCTTTCCAAAGTGGAGGCTACATGCCTGACAAAGTGACGTTTCTCTCGGCTCAGCTACTGAGCTTCAAGCGCAAGCCCGAAGGCGGCTCCGCGCAATTCTCCTGTTCGCTCTCGCGGCCGATGTGTTCCGCGATGGGCTGGGCGGCAGACATACCGGAATTTGTCGCGGGCGGCAAGTTGGACGGCGCCCTCGCGGCGCACAATCTGTACCTGACGCCAAAGGACAAGGAACTGGCGCGGTACGCGATTGAACTGGAAATCTCGCGCGTCCACAAGTTCAAGTCGATTCGGCTGGAACTGGAGAACTCGCGCGGGCAGGGACACCGTACGGAAATTCGCTTTCAGGTCGAGTTTGCCGACGTGAAGGGTGCCCGCAAGCTGGAAGAGTACATCCTGACGTGCGGGAAGTCCACGGCGACGGTTACATACACCCGCCAAGCCGTCCAGGAGCCGCTGGAAGCGATCGGCGGGCAGGGGGCGCTACCTGACGACGGGGACGACGAGGACGCGGCCCTAGGGGCTGCTAGGGAGATTCAGTGAATAGCGTGAGATTAGTCACATGCGAAGACTGCGGGTTGACATTTGCCCCGTCATGGTCGGAATCGGAAGAGATTATGGAATACCAGCAAACGTTTACGGAAGAGCAGCGGGCCGACCCCGAAGGAACGGTGCAACTCTGCGACGACTGCTATCGCGTCCTGATGGCGAAGGCGCGGGAAATGGGGATTGTGGCATGACACGCGAGCAGATCAGCAAGATTTGGAAATCCGGCTTATTCACATCGGCAGAAAAGCAGCTACTAGAGTTCCAATACCCACAAATCTGCCATCCCGGCAGCTTTCAGGCGGCGCTGTTCGAGGCAATCTTCCGCGCCGACCCCGACAACCAGCGGCGGCTCGCCCTCGGCTTCCCGAACGAAGTGGACGCCGTGCAGCACTGGCAGAGTGGCGGGCTTCGCGAAAAGATGGAACTGGTCGCGCAGGAGGCGGAATGAGATGCGCTTGTGGAATCGGATACTGCGCTGGCTGTGGGGAACCATGACCTGCCCGGAGTGCCAAGTCGGCGAGCTGCGGCTGCGGTCGGCGGAGGCCACGGAGCCGCACGGCGAGCGCCACGTGGATGAATGGTGGGAATGCAATTTCTGCCACGAGAAGTTCGACGAAGAGGAGCTAGAGCGTGTGTCCCGTTGCTGAGACGTTCCCCGTCGTGATCGCAATCGATCCAGGCCCCACGGAGTCCGCAATCGTTGCTTACGACGGCCAGCGGATCATGTACGCCAAGCACCTGCCGAACGAGGAAATGCTGGCGCACCTGATGATTGCGAAGTACAACGTGGATCACTTGGCAATCGAGATGATTGCGTCGTATGGAATGGCAGTGGGCGAGTCCACGTTCATGACGTGCGTTTTTATCGGCCGATTCATGCAGCAGTTCGGAGCCGACCGCACCAAGTTGATCAAGCGGCTGGAGGTTAAACTGCACCACTGCAAAGATTCGAGGGCCAAGGATACGAACATTCGTGCCGCATTGATCGATCGGTTCGGCGAACCCGGCAGCAAAAAGCATCCCGGCCTGACGTACGGCATCTCGAAGCACGCATGGAGCGCCCTCGCGCTCGCCGTCTATTACTGGGACACCTACATTACTTGCGTATGAACCGAGTGCATTTTAGTTCCGCTTCGGCTGATTGGAGTACGCCATCCGATGTCTATGAGGCGCTGCACCGCGAGTTCTGTTTCACGTTGGACCCCTGCCCGCTACACGCCATGCAGGACGGCTTAGCGCGACTGTTTCATCCGTGGGCGGGGCATATCGTGTTTGTCAACCCGCCGTATAAAGAAACGCGAAAGTGGCTGGAGATGTGGCGCGAGGCCGCAACGGCGGTGTATCTGATTCCAGCCCGCACAGATACGCGAGCCTTTCACGAGATTATCCTGCCATACGCCAGCGAGATCCGGTTCATTCGCGGTCGTCTCAGGTTTGGTACTGCTACTACCGGAGCGCCTTTCCCCTCAATGGTGGTTGTGTTCCGCTCAGGGACGGATGTAGGATCAGATCACAATGACCGTGATGGAAGGATCAGAAACCAAAGAGATAACGGCGCTTGCGTCGAAGTCGCGCCCACGTGCCCCCCGCGACGGCACGAAGAAACGGAGATTGCTTGATATGCTGCACAACGATGCCGGCGTGCGCGTAGACCAAGTGGCGGCTCGATTCGATTGGAAGCCGCATACTGTGCGAGGGTTCCTGTCTACGCTGCAAAAATTTGGGCTGGTCAGACTGAACCGCACACGCGACAAAAAGGGCCGCAGCGTTTACCGCGCCGCATGATCAGCAGCAAGAAGCGTTCCGACGGCACCACCGTCTACAAAGCCGCGTGAATCTGCTCAAGCAAGTCTGGTGCTGCCTCCGCCACCGCCCCGCTTGGCGCTCCCGCTGGTCGGCAACTCTCGTTACCGGGCCGGAGCCGATCCCGTACATCTGCACCCGATGCGGGCGCACCTGGACGGAGTGGGCCGACTGGCCCTAGCCGTAATTGATCATTCGTCCTGTAACTCTCATTTTGCAGTTTGGTGCTAGTAACGTAACGTTTTCTGTGGAAATCTAAAAGTGCGCTCTACTTTTCTCTGGACAACCTCCAGGAGCGGTAGTATCGTATCCGAGTGGGTTTCCGGCCGGTCACCCACCTGAGATTGTTCGGTCCACCGGGCGGGTCCTACACCGCCCGGCCCGAATGCCCCGTAGGAGGGGAGTTTTGAAGTTACGCAGCGCATCGCTAGACGAACTCTTCCAAGAACTTCAATTTACCCTTCGATCCAACAACTCTACGCTTGCCCGCATGTTGTTGTGGGCATTCCAAACCGTCTACCGCTGCCTGTGCGCCCTGATGCGACGTACGCTGAAGCACCGATGGACAGAAAGCACAGGCTGAGTTTGTGCCCGCTATGCGCGACGCCGCCCTACTTTATGCACATTTAGGACTGTCCGTTATACCGCTGCGTGGCAAAAAACCCTGGTTCGACGATTGGCCGAACCGCGCCAGCAGTGACGAAAACGTGATTGCTGCATGGTGGGATCAGTGGCCGACCGTAAACGTTGGCATCGCAACCGGGGCAAAAAGCAACGTGTTTGTGGTGGATATCGACCCGGAGACTGGCGGGCGGGAATCGTGGGACGACCTGCGAAAAGCAGGCGTTCCTGACACGTGGCAGGCGATTACGGGCCGCGGAGGCACCCACTACTACTTCCGGTATCCCAAGTTTCGCGTGAAGACTTGTGCGGGGATCGCACCCGGCGTGGACATCCGCGGCGAGGGCGGGCAGGCCGTGGCCCCGCCGTCCATGCATCCCGATACCCATCGTCGCTACGAGTGGGACGGTTCTAAGCCCATCGACCAGCAGCCCATCGCTGACGCGCCCCGCTGGCTGCTGGATCTGCTGGCCCCGAAGGAACTATCGAGAGAGCGTGTAATCGTTCCTGAACGTCTGCCGAAAGGAACCCAGCATCAGGCGCTCGTTTCGATGGCGGGACAGTTGCGCCGTATGGGATTGAGTGCCGAAGAAATCTTTCCGAGTTTGATGAAGGTGAATGAACGGCGCTGCGAGCAACCAGGGCCGGAAGTCAATATCCGCAAGATTGCTGAGTCGATGTCAAAGTACGACCCGTCGGCACGGTCGCTCTACGCGGAAGCCAATAAACTCTGGAGCCTGACGCGCTACTACGAGGAACAGCGGACGCAGCAGAAAAAAGTCAGCGGCGCGGTCAGCGCGTACGAACTGCTCAAGAATCCGCCGCCATCTCAACCCGAAATCATCGAGGGCATACTGCACAACGGATCTACGATTTGCGCCGGCCGCCCCAAGGTAGGCAAAAGCTGGCTGGCATTGCAAATGGCAATATCCGTTGCGATAGGCTCGCCGTTCATGGGATGGTGTCGCGTGAAAAAGCAGGGCGGCGTGCTCTATTGGGCGCTCGAAGAGTCGCGGGCGCTGACGGCCAACCGGCTGAAACTCCTATTGCAAGACCAAAGCATTCAGTTGGAAAATTTGCAGTTTTTTTATTCTATTCCCGATGGATCGCTCGAAGCCCTCGCGAAGATGATCACCGAAGCAAACCCGACGCTGGTAGTCATCGATACCTATCTTGCCCTGTTCAAACAGATGCGCGGATCACAAGGCGGCAAGGGCAATCTGCTCGCGGAAGACTACGCGAAAACAGACTGGGCCACGCAGCTTGCGAATAAGATCGGCTGCGCCATCGTGCTGATCCACCACACGCGAAAAGACAGCACCGGCCAAAAACTCGATGCCGTGATCGGAACCAGCGGCACCACCGCGAACGCGGAATGCATCTGGACGCTGGATCGCAGGGCGGAGCACAAAGCCGAATTGTCTGTAGTGAGCCGCCATGCCGCCGAAACTGAGTTCATCCTGTCGCTAGATATCAAAAACGGCATCGGCTGGAACGTGGAAGAAGCGGGCGACGATATCGCGTTCAGCGACAACGAAGCCGAAATCAGCGCGACCCTTCGGGAGCTCGGAACCGCCACGATAAAGCAGTTGTCCATCGAGATCCGAAAGTCGCCCGCGGCGACCCGAATGGCGCTCCATCGGATGCACCAGAAGGGGAAAGTCACCAAAACCAATGATTCGTATAGCTTTGTCGAAGGAAAGGCTAAGGTGCTGCCGATCCGAGTGTCAACATGAACATCCGCATTTGTTCATCCGTGTTCATGCTGTTCATCGCGTTCACGTGTTCGTTTTGTTGATTCTAAAGCAATGTGGTTTGTAGACGGCGGACGGGCCGCTAGGTAGTTAAGGGCGGAATAGTTTCAAAAAACACCGCTACGAGGGCTGAACAAGCGAACACTCGTGGGGGGTTTGGGGGGCGTGTTACTGGAGGCTTTACGTAAGCTACGAAGCGTTACTAAGGCCTCATGTGCTACACCCGCTCTTTGAAGAAGCTTCTGTAACGCATTTATGCCCTTTACAAAACGAACGCGGTAATTGATCATATAGTTTATGAGTCACGCAGTTGTTTTAGTGGCGGTCGATGCAGTCAACCCTGACGACCGTACGGAGATAGAAGCCGCAGTCCAGTTCCAGATGGAGCCATATTGCGAAGGCGATGAATGGTTCAAGGACGGCTCGCGCTGGGATTGGTATGTAATCGGCGGTCGTTTTACTGGCTGGCTTTCTGATTACAATCCGCGCGACGACCCGCGTAATTGGGAGCCATGCGGCATATGCAACGGAACTGGGCTGAGGCCAAATGGATTGCAAGACTTTGGTCAGGAATGGGTAGTCGCGAACAATGGCTGCAACGGGTGCCAAGGCAAAAAGCGCAGCGTAAAGTTCATTCTAGAGGATTTTGATGGCGACGTAATCCAAGTCAAGAAGTTCAGCACCTTGAAGGGTGCGCCAGCGGCCTTTCTGCGCAATCGCCACTGGCATGAGGGTGAACGGCTGGGCTGGTTCGGCTGTACTACGGCAACTGAATGCGAGACTAAGCACGCGGATGATCCTGATGTGCTGACGCGCAGATGCCATACCATCGGAACCGAAGGGGCGCATATCGTGACTTGGAATGAGCCGTATGAAATCTGGTCCGACCAGTACCGTAAGCGGTTTATAGAGCCACTGAATCCCGAAACCGTGCTCGTGGTCGTGGATTATCACGTATGACGCCCGCCCGCTTGCTGGAAGACCAAGCCGGCGCGCTCAAGCGCATGATCGCCGAACTGGAAGGGACGCTCGGCGTGCTGCGGGCGGTGCCGATCACGGAGAACCTGCTGCGGGCCTACGAGGCGATCCGGCGGGAACAGGAGGCTGGGCGGTGAATATTCCGCTGAATATCGACCAAGAGCAACTGGATGCCGTAGAGGCCCGATGTGCGGTTGACGAGGATGTTGTACGGGCCGCATTGGCGCGAATCGGCCCCGCGTGGAAGATGATTCAGCGCGAGGTTGGCGGCGGCGCGTTCGTGCGCGGAACTCTTCAGGTAATCTTTTCGTGCTGCAAATACGAAGACGGGCGCGTTTGGTTGCATGTCAGCGTGTGCGGGCGGAAGGGGCAACGCGAGTTCTACACGCCATCGTTCGAGGAACTGAAGCGCGTCAAACACGACTTCATCGGCGAAGACAAATGGGCCTACCAAGTGTTTCCGTCCAGCAAGCAATACGTGAACCACCACGAGAATGTACTGCACCTATACAGCCTGATGGACGGTACGCCTGCGTTGCCTGACTTCACGTGGGGGTTGGGAACGATATGAACCACGTCATGCAGCATCCAGACAGTCCTACGTGGTGCATCCACTGCGGCCGGTTCGACGTTTACTGCGACGGCGACTGCACTGCTGAGCCGACCGGACGGTTCAATAGCTTCAACCCGGAAGTGTTTGTCCGCATGGCGCACGAGATATTTGGACTGCCCGAGACTGAACAGGAGCGTAAATTTTGGGGCGCTTTCTTGGGTTGTTCGTGGTAACGATATGAACCTCACCCTGCCCGACCAGCCCGAACTGCTCGCCAACGTGGGCAGCGCCTGCCGCATCAGCAACCAGTTCGACGCCGCCGCCGCGTGCCTGAACCGCTCGCTCCAACTCAACCTGGCGCGGGCCGAAACGTGGAACAACCGCGGCCAACTGCATGAAGACCTCGGCGAGTTCGGCGAAGCGTACACGGCCTACCAGAACGCCTACAGCCTGAACCGGACGCACCCGGTAATCGCGCTGTCGCTGGCCTACCAGCGGATGCGGGCGGGCGAGTGGAGTAACGAACCGTGGCTGCCGGCAGGAGCCCCCGAAGGCACAACGCCGTTTCCCGGCACGTGGGATCTTTGGGAGCAGGGGCGGAACAATTACGGCACGCTGCCGAATGTCCCAATCTGGAAGGGCGAAGATTTAACAGGGGATAGGCTGCTTATTACGCCGGAGGGCGGTTACGGTGATTACGTTTGGCTGAGCCGCTACCTGCCAAAACTGGAAAAAATGGGAGCCAAGGTGTTTTTTATGGTTCCCGAACCCATCGTGCGCTTAGCGCGTGAGCGGTTCCCCGGAAATAACCGCTATATCCACCACACCATCGAGGGAGTACCAGTAAAGACATTCGACTACCAAGTGCCGCTTTTAAGCCTGCTGTCGCGTTTCCTGCGCGACCCGTGCAACACACCACCCGCCGCCCTGCAAGCCAATACAGAGGCTCCTAGGGCCAGTAGCGGCCATTTTAAACGGACAGGCGAATCCCTGCGTGTGGGTCTGGTGTCGCTTGCCCAGGAGAATGGCGTCCAGCGGCCTCACCGCTCCATTCCGCTGCTTGCCATCCAGCCGCTGCGCGAGGTCGCGGGGGTCGAGTGGGTGAGCCTGATGCCCGACCGCCGCACGGACTGGATGCGCTCAATGAGGTGGATCAAAGACGCAGACGGCTTGGAATGGGACTGGCTGGATACGTGTGAGGTAATCGAGCAGCTTGATCTGGTGGTGACGGTGGATACCGCCGTGGCGCACTTGGCGGCGAGCTTGGGCGTGCCGACGTGGATCTTGGTGCCGATGCGGTCGGATCACAAATGGGGAACGAGCGAACGGTCGGCGTGGTATCCCGATGCAAAGCTCTTCCGCCAGCGCGATCCGATCTCGTGGGACGGCGTAATCAGCGAGGTATGCGCCGAACTTAAAGTACTACTTCAAGCGGAACATCAGGCGGCACAAATTGGCTGACAAGCTATCGCCCGAAGACCTCCAGCACATTAGGGACTTGCTGGAGCAAAGTATTCAGTATCTACGGGATCAGGTCGAAAAAACCTTTGCTACGGAATCCCATGAGGAGATCAAAGAAAAGGGTTTTGCCACCTCGATCTTCGCGGAAGGCGATACTGCGGATGATGGCTGCTTTATAGTGTTCTCCAAAGGCGCTCAGTCGCGCCAAGTTTGCAGTTGGTTCCTAGCTCACGTGGGCCGCCAGCCCGTATCGAAAAAGATCCAATGACCGTGACAATCGTTGCCTACAAGCGCCCCGACCTGCTGCGCCAGTGCCTCGAAAGCATCGCCAAGGCCGACCTGTCGCCGGTAGACAGATTCGTCTTTGCGCTCGATTATCACAACGGGGACACGATGGAGCAGATGGCGGCGGTAATTCGCGATTACCATCCGAATCGCATCCTGTACCGCACCGTTCAGCAATTCGATCGGCTGGGAGTCGCCAACAATACCCGAGCCGCTTACAATGCGGGCTTCAGCGTTCACGGCGACGAGATCGTTGCACTCGAAGAAGACGTTACGGTTGCGCCAGATGCCTTCGTATTCGCCCAGAAGATGCTCCAGTGGTCGCGGTTCGCTCCCGGCTACCACTTCGTCAACCTTTGTTCGCACCAGACGCCGCTGGGCAGCGACCCCACGAAAGTTCACGAAGACAACGAACTCCGCGGCGGCTACGGCTGGGCCTTTACGCGCGAGTTCTGGGAGTACCTGGAGCCGCGCTGGAACGGAAAAAACCGAGCGCCGTACGGCTGGGACTGGAACGTAAGCTACCTCTGCTACCGCGAGGAGTGGCGCGTGCTGACGCCCGAAGTGTCGCGCGTGGCCCACACCGGCCGCGAGGGCACCTACTGCACGCCGCAATGGTTCGACGCGCACCCGCAACAAGTCTGCACGGTGACCCCTGAGCGCTACCAGATCGTGCCGCACGAACTGGATTACACGCTGCCGGAATGGGTGAAAGCGGAACTCCAGTGAAAACACGCGAGCCGCTCTGGAGCCTTTGCCACACGACAGCGCGTTTGCCTGACGGCTGGCGATCCGCGGCGGAAGCATGGCAGCGCAACGCCGACAACCCATTCGCGCTGGAATACTTGTTGTGCGTCCACGCCGACGACCTGCCGCGCTTGCAAGCGGATCAGCGGGAACTCGTGGACCGCGTGATCGTGAATCACAAGCGCTCGTGTTCTGTCGATGGCTGGAACGCCGCGGGTGCTGCTTCGCGCGGCCAAGTCCTGATAACGGTGGCCGATGACTGGTTTCCGCCGCCACACTGGGACAGCCATCTGCTTTCCGTCATCCCCGACCCGAAGAAGCAAGCCTGCGTTTGGGTGAGCACGGGCGGCAACGACGGGCTGATGCAGTTCTCAATCCTGACGCGATCGTATTACGAGCGGTACGGCCGGATCTTCTACGAAGAATACGAGAGCGTCTTTTCGGACAACGACTTTCAGGCGCAAGCCGAAAAGGACGGCGTGCTGCTCGACTGCCGTAAGACGCTGCCTGAGTTCAGGCACATGCACCCCGGCTTCGACCGCAGCCAGTGGGATGCCGTCTACGAGAAGCAGAACCGCCCCGCTGCGTACGCGCTGGGTCGCGAGGTCTTCGAGCGCCGCAAGCTGGACGGGTTTTAGGGTTGACAGTTCGCGGGGGAGCACGTATGATCAATTCTTGTGACCAAGGACCAGCAACGCTCTTTGTCGATGGAATATTCGTACGGCTGTCGCCCTGCCTTGATCCGAACCAAGTGGACAAAACCAAAGTCGGGCAATCCTAAGCGCAGGGCAAAAAGGTACGAGGATTACATTAATTCCGCAAAATGGAAAGCATTTCGGATGACGATCATTGCTGAACGCGGGCATACCTGTGAGTCATGCGGTAGCCCAAAAGCTATGCTGGAGTTGCACCACAAGCATTACCGAACATTCAAAAACGAAAAACCATGCGATGTGGAGTTGCTGTGTAGGGGCTGCCACGAACAGCGCCACGGGAGGATAATTGCCCTCAAAGCGGTTCAAGCAAGAGAAGCAAAGCGGGCGGCGGAAAAAAGAAAATCCGCCTAACGACTTTCCCCCCAACGACTTTAAAGCGTGGCGCATGGAATGGAACCGCGTCATCTGCGTGCGCCAAAACGGGGAAATGTGGGCTTGGTACCCCGGAGCCTTTTACGCAGGAAAGCCTCGCGAAGAACAGTTCCAGAAACTGCGCTACAATCGCTCTACAAAAAGCTATGAGGGCTGAACAGTCCTATAACCGCTGGGCCTTGCCGAACGTGCGGGGGACGGGGATAATCGGGGCGTGACAGAACAGGAATTAAGCGCGGCAGTCGCACGAAATAACCGCGAGATCGCATCCGCCGACAGGGTATGCTTCTGGTTTTTCGGTATCGTCAAGGTCGTAGCCGGGCTTGCCCTAATCGCGGGCCTGACGCTGTTCGTTAAGCTGATCTGGTATCTCTAAGGCATCGGCGGGACGACCCACGGGCTTGCGACCTGCGCAGCCCCGCCAACCATGCGGCCTGCGCCTTGCGGCAATCCACGGTTAAGCCAGTTTCCGAAACGTAAAGATTTTTGCGCTCGCGTTAATCCTTCAAGCGCAAGCAGGCGTGCGTCGCCAGTTGCTACGGCTGGCAGCATGGCTGCGATATCCGTCAGGCTAAATAGACGATTCCGTTCCTCTACAGGCAAGCGGGCCATCATCGCATTTTTGACGGGGATGATCTTTTGCATCTGGGCATTCAGTGCCTTTACCTGTGGCCCCTGTGAGCCAAGCGACTTTTCAATTCCCTGCCGTACTTTCGAGTAGAGGGTATTCGCAACGAGTTCCGTAACCTTTGCGTCTGGATCGCCGCGCCCGTAGGACCAAGAACCCAGCGTACCGAGAAATTCCTTCAAGTTTTCCGCCTTCGATACATCCACGGGCAAGCCCTGCAACGTTTTTGCTCCAAGCAGATCCGCGACATCGGCCCGCATATTCGTGATCTGCTCCATCGCCTTTTTGCCCATTGGCCCGTAGCCGAGCGATACCGCTTCTTTGGAAACGTCTGCAAGTGCTTGGTCAAATACCTCGTGAAGATCCACGTTCGCCGACCCAGGCTTAATCAGGTTGTTGCGGGCAGTGCGTAGTTCGTTCAGCTTGGAATCGACTTGATTTAACGATTGCTCAAGATTGCCTTTTAGTCCGAGTTGCTTAACGGTGTCCCACGAGAATCCATCGCGTTTGTCGGATAGGCGCGGGCGAATGGTAGATGCTTGAATCTTCCTGCCGAGCGCTGCAATCGGTTTGGAAAGCACCGCGCCGACAATCGTAGTCCCGCCCGCTAACGCGGCAGGCACCGCAGCTGCTCGTGCATCGCCCCCGCTCTGTGCTGTGGTTATAGCGCCTGTGGTTCCTGCTGATGCGGCAGCTTTTGCAATTGTTTGAAGGCCACGCGGTACGACTTCGCCGATGTTAGATGCGAGTTTGGCTTCGGCTGGCCCCGGCAGCATAAACTCCGCAGTCTGCTCGACGACGCGGCCTATTTTGCCTGCGGTTGATGGCAAGTCGGCAACGTACGGCTTAACCTGTGGACTCTCTAGCGCCGTCTCGATCGGCCCGCCCGGCATCCCCATGCGCGAGCCACGCTCGGCCAGTGTTGCAACGCCCTTTAGACTATTGAGTGCGCTGCCGCCGACGCCACTTAAAAAGTCTGCGGCGGTGTTGCCAATCACTCGGCGTATCGGCGATGTAGGTGCTGGGGTTCCATCCTGGTCGGAAGAAAGAGGTTTGCGTGAACTTGATGGTGTTGGCGTAAACCCGAGGTCGTCGTATTTTCCCGGCGTAAACCCGAGGTCTGCGTATGGGTTAGCTTTTGACTTGTCGGCCATATCGGCTCTTCCTGTCCGTGCAGCATCTGCCGGCACGAACGGAATTTTGGTAGTGCCTTCCGCGTGCGCTACGGCTTGGGCAAGATCGTCTATCTTTCCGGCATATTGCCCGATCGGCGTATCGACGCTGACCCCAAGTTTATCGGCCGTGTTTTTTGACCATGCCGTAACCTCGCGGCCATCTGGTAATTTGACGAGCTGGTTTCTTTTGTCCTTTCGCGGCGCATAGACCTCGCCCAATTGAGCGAAGGTGCTTTCAGGTGTGATGCCCGTCGAGCTGTTACCCGTAGTCTTGGCACGTAAATCTTGTCGCAGCCGATTCCAGCCGACCTCTGGGGTCTGGAACTCCAAAATCTTACCGTCCGGTCCTGTGATGTTTCCAGGATTGAAGTTGCTCGGCTCGAATCCTAGATCAGAGTGGGGGTTGGGCGGCTTTGGCATCTTGTTATGAGCCTATTGCGTGACATTCTGAAGGAGTTGAAGCATCAGTCTGAGCTTCTTCGAGAACTTGCGAGCGATCGCTAAACCGTAAGAAAAACAAGTTGCGCGAAATTGCCAATGCCGCGCTCGCCTCACCGCCGTCCCCGTGTCCCTCCAAGAGAGACACAATTCTATTCGCCAAATTGAGCACTCTGTTTTGGCGATCGCGCCATTGAGTTTGCATTCCGAATACCTCCTGCTAGCGTTTGAACACTACTGTTTTGTGAATCCGCGTGCTTTGGCAGCTTCCCACTTGTCCGGATCAAGCAACCCGACCACGCCTTCAGGGGAGATCACTACAATCTTTCCAGCCTTGGGGGCAGCGGCTGGAGCGGCGGGTGCCGCAGCATTCGCAACGGTCGGCGCGGCCCCGCCAGATGGCTGCGTGCCTGGAACGGGCGGCGGTGGAGCGAATGGACTGGCCCCCGGCTGCGGCATGTACGCATTCGTCGCGCCAGTTCCGACCGGCCCAGCTTGCCGAATGGAGTTCAAGCGAATCGACAGATTCTTGCGGGCCAAATCTACAGCCTGCCGCAGAACCTTATCCGACCAATCCGAACTCAGCATATCCATCGCCGACTTCAGCCCGAGGTCGGTTGGGGAGTTGCCGCCTTTGTAGACAGTTGCCAGTTCGCTCTGGAGGTCGCGGATTTGCGAATCCAGCCGCGTAGCTGCGCCGGCCGCTTCTTCTCCGAGCAAGCCGTTCTTCGCCGCCGCAATCGCCGCTTTGTTGAACACCTTGAACTTGGATCGGGAAATATGCTGGCCCAATTCGCCAATCAAATCTTCCCCCGGCTTCTCGGGGTTGTCGATCAGGTCGAGCGATTCCTTGGCGAACTCCGTAGCCTGCCGCATACGAAGCTGGACAGGCGAGTTAAGCGTAGATAACCAGCGCTCCGTCGCTTTCCAGTCCTGCGTGGCTTGCGTCAGGTTGTAGCCCTTCTTTTGCAACGCGGCTCGAACTTCGGCGGACATACCATAAAGTCGGGAGAGATCAGGCGGCTGATTGCCCGATGCGATACCTTCGGCAACCGCGCTTACGTGGTCTTCTCGCTCCTGTTTTTTAGTTGCCTTTTCAGCCTGTTTTTCTTCGTACTCCTGTTTGCGCACCGCAGCCGCATCGTCACGGTCTAACTCCGATTCCGTAAGAACTTCCACATCAGGCATTGGCGCGGCGATAGGCTTCCCCTGCGAATCAAAATACCTGCCTGGATGCCGAGGGTCTTCGTGTGCTCGCTGTAGAGAGCCGTCAGGATTCTTGAAAACGACGCGCTGAAGGTTGGACTTTAAGCCGCCCGATTCTTCTTTGGTTTTTTCAAGCGCTGTTTGCCGAGCAAGATCAATATCGGATTGGCGCTTGTACAGGTTAATCGCACGGTCATCTTGTTCCTGCGGGCCGGTAACCATGCGCGGCCTGGCGGTCGGGACGTGCCCTAATGGGGCAGCAGGTTGCCCGCCCCCCGCTTCTGGAGTCCCCGGCACAGGCGGAATTGGACGAAATGCCCGCGATGGCTCCATGCGGGTCACTTGCTGCGGCAGGTTCGCTAGTTGTGGCGGCCCCTGGGGTTGCTCTGGTGCTTCAGGGGGTGCGGTGTATTTCAGCGTTGGCCCCGGAGCCGCGGCAGGCTGAATAGACAATCGCTGCTGCGGCAGTGCCGCAAGATCCTGCACGCTTGGGCCTTGGGCCGCCGGCTGAGCGCTTGGACGCTGTGCAACGTTCATCGGCACGCCGCCCGGAGTCGGCAGCGGTGGAACCTGGGGAGGGCCTTGCGATGCGCCTTGCTGCGGCCCCACACGAGGCACTTCATCCATCGGCTTCGGTTGCTGTGCCTGCTGCTGGCCCCCGCCGATGCCGAGCAGCTTTTTGAACATGCCGCCCATGCCCTCGTGCTGCTTGCCCTTGAGCTTGCCCATGCCCATGATCTGGTCAAAGGCGTACTCGCGGCCCTCTGCGGGCGCATTGGGATCGGTCAGAACGTGGGAATACGCCGCAATCTTCGCTTGTTCCGCATCCCGCTGTTTCTCCCGTTGACTGTTGATGTAATCGGTGAGCAGTCCCATATCGTTATACGAGCGCCTTGAATACGCTCTCCAGTCCCTGCACAAGCGCCTGACGGTTGGCGGTGTCTACGCCAAAGTTCTGGCCACGCCGCTGGAGCAAGCCTTGCAGCGCATCGCTCAACTGCTGGAGCCCCTGCCCGCTTTCCTTCAGTCCGAGTTCGCCTTGCGTGGCTCCCACGTCAGCGATGCCCTTGCCGATCGTGGCCCGCGCCTGCGATACCCCTTGCGCCCCCTGCGCCGCTTGAGGCCGCACCGTTTGCAAGACTTTCGCCACGTCCCCGGCCTGCCCGAACTGCGACCCCGCAATCGCTTCGTTCGTTCCGCCCCCCCTCGGCCCCAGCTTCGCCATCTGCGACCGCTTGCCGCGGTACTGGTCGAGAATGCTGGAAGTCTCAGGCGCAACCGCCGACTCCATCGCCGCCTTGTCGCCGGACAATAAGTTTTGGTAATACTGTTCGGGAGCCGCGAGGCCCTGCAAGCTCTGCTTCAGCGTGGGGATGGCCCCTTCGAGCGTTTTCTGTCCTGCGCCGTATCCCTGCTGGCCCTGTCCAAACGTTGCCTGCCCCTGCTGGCCGAGCATGTTGGTCAATGACCGCATGTACTGCGTGAGCGAATCCTGCGAACTGTCGATGCCTTCCGGCGCAAGGCCGCCGCTTGCAGCGTTGCCGCCACCAGCGGTAAACGAAGACGAGTCCTTCTGTCCGTCGCCGTGGTCCCAAATGTTGCTGATCGGGAAGGCGATGCGGTTCCACAATGCCATGCTTCGCTCCTAATACGGAATCAACTGAAAGTTCACGTTCGGCGTCCCGGTGACCGATTGCACGAAAATACTCCCCGCGGGCACCGTATTCAGGCTGCTGGCCGTCTCGGTGAGCGAATCGCCGCCGGCCAGCGTCACGCCCTTCTGGACAACCCCGCCGACCGTCGTCCCCAGCGAAGCATCGCCGACCCGCACCTGATCCGAAGCGCCCTCCGGGTCGGGTTGCAGCGTTACCTCGCGAAAGCTGTCCTGCACCGTAATTCCCAGCTGTGTCTGAATCAGATCCAACAGCCGCGCAGCCGCCGTCGTCAGCGCGACCGTGCCGCTAACCGCTCTCCCTACAATTCGTTGTGCCATGATTAGCAACATTATGCACGCAAAAGGAATAGGATGGGAAGAACTGATTCGTGCCACAGGCCCTCACATGGGAGATGTAATCCTGGTAGTCGATGACGAAGTGGTGGTGCGCCGCTACATTGAGCGCGTGCTGAAGAACGCGCAGTATTGCGTGCATACCGCATCGACCGCGGCCGAAGCCATCAGCTTTGCCGAAATCCTCGGCCCTGAGCTCGACCTGCTGATTACCGACGTATTCCTGCCTGAATCCAGCGGAATCGCCGTCACCCACGCGGTGCGCAAGGTTTGCCCCACGGTAAAGGTAATCCTGATTTCGGGCGCATTCATCGACGGCGACGAAACCCCGTTCAAGGTGGACGGCGACTACCACTTGGTGTTGCCCAAGCCTTTCACGGGCGAACAGCTACTCTCCGTAGTGGCTCGCGCGATTAACCAAGGCGATAGTACCAATTCCTACGTAAAACCTACCTAGTACATAATTCGTACTGTATAATACATTCAAAGCGGTAACGCTCCACAGGAACCCTGGTATGAATCCCAACCTAATCGACACGGCCCTCCGGGTCTTGATCCGCGTCCTCACGTCGATGCCCTCTCGCTGGTTCCGCAAGCGCAAGCCGCAAAAACGCAAGCGGAAACGTTAGCCGGGCTGATCTCCCCCCGCTACCTCCCCCTTGCCCATTCCCAGGCCGCAGGCCGTCACCTCCTGCGGTCTGGGCCTTTTAGGGAAGTGTATGAGCCCTTCAACAAACTGCCGCAATCTGATTAAGCGCTTCGAGTCGTTTAGGCCCAAAGCCTACCTCTGTCCCGCGGGCATTCCCACGATCGGCTGGGGCCACACCGCCGGCGTCACGCCGGACGACGTGCAGCAGGGCCGCACCATCACGGAAGAACAGGCGGAGCAACTGCTGGACGAAGACTTGGCGCGATTCAGCGCCGCGGTATCCAAGGCGGTATCGGTAGACCTGTCGCAGTGCCAGTTCGATGCAGTGGTGAGCTTTGCTTTCAACTGCAAGGGCTGGCTGCAATCGACCCTGATCCACAAGTTGAACATGCGCGACTGTCTGGGCGCATCTGCTGAGTTTCCTCGCTGGGTTCACGGCAACGTGAACGGCAAATCCACCGTCCTCCCTGGACTCGTGACCCGTCGCGCTGCGGAACAGGCGCTATTCGAGGCCGCATGAAATACGATTCGCTGCTCTGGAAACTGCCGCTCGGCGTGCTACTCGGCATTCTAGCCGTGGGCGCTTACCTGATGGTAAAGGACGCACCGGCCTGGATGCAGTCTCAGATCCAGCGGGAAGCGGATAAAACCCGCACCGCGACCCGACAGGCGATCACGGAGAATATGCGCCCGATACTGGGTGAGGCCAAGGCGTGGCGCAAGGACACGAATCGGCAACTGGATGATCTGCGGAACACGGTAGACGCCCACGCGACGGATCTCGCAGTCCGAGCCGACAAACAGTTAACGCGAACGAATGATACTATTGCAGGACTGCGCAACGATATTCAACCATCGTTAACGCACGTGGAAGCCATCACGCAGCACGCCGACGAGGCAAGCGCAATCCTGTTCCGCCGCGATGCTCTACCCGCGCAGATGCTCGGCCTAACTGCCGCTGCCAAGGTAACTCTGGGGGAAACGGCACAGACCATGCGGACAGTGCGGGATATAGCAGCTAAGGAAGGCCCCGCAACCGCGAAAGCTGTCCGTGTCGGAGCGGAACAGTTGAGCGGCGTAGCAACGGACTTTCACACGCTTACTACAGACGCGACCAAGCCCATTCCGTGGTACCGGAAAATGGGCAGCATTCTCTACACCGGATCAAAGGTGGTCACTGCACTTCTCTAAAATCGGGCACTGTAATCATTACACTTAAGGCTATCTATATGAAAACAATCACTATTCTATTCATCGCGGCGGTTGCCGCTCTTGCTCAGGACGCCACCACCCCGAGGGGGTACTATGCTGGCGGGGTTAGCGGACAGGGTGCATTTGCTGTACTCGGGACGTATATCGCTCCGAATACATCGGCTTATGTGAACGCGGGCCTCGGCGGCACCATGACCGTCACCCCCGGCATCGTGCGCACCGTTCTCGAAGTAAACAGCCTGCGCGTGAGCGTGCTGGGCGAAGCGGGCGCGGCTATCACGGGCAACACCGGCTTTGCTGGTGCCCTCGGCGGCGTGATCTCCTACGACCTGAGCAAATGGGCCAAGATGGACGGCCTGCGGGCAATCGCGGTCATGAAAGTGCAGAAGACTGGGGATACTTCGTACCCTGTATACGGCTTCGGCCTTAGCAAGAGCTTCTAATGTCTCAAGAACTGCTAATGTCCTGCGAAGATGAGGCGGTATGTCTATTACTGAGCCTGCGGGAACAGATGCTGCGGATCTCGATGGCGCGGACGCCCGAAACGGCAACCTTGCTGGCGATGGAATCGACCGAGACGGTGAACCGTTGCTTGACGCTGATCGGCGCTTCCGAACGTTTGCCCTTTGGTGGGCAGATATCGATTAACTGAGCGCAGCGGACTATTCCTTGGAGAGTCGCTCCAATGCCTCGTAATACTTTGCCATTGAGGCAACGATCGCCGGATCGGGCTTGATGCCCCGCGCTCGCAACGCCGCTCTGACTTTCGGCGTGTTGAGCCGGATGCGTTCAGTAAGCTCCCGCAGCTTTTCATCGCTTCGCAGGCGACATGCGTTCTTCGAGTTCCTTGAAATCGCGTGCCATCGCTAAACAGCTTACCGCCGTTTCTCACGCTATTGTTGAAGTGTGCGGATTCCCGATGCCCAAGTAGCGCCCCGCTGGAAGCGCATACTGCTGTCCGGCTGGGTGTCCTACTTCGGGCTGATGGGCGGTGCCGTGGCGCTCGAATACTTTACGCGACCGTGGCGCAATCCAGTCATCCCGACGCCGTACACGATGTTTTACCTGCTCGGAACCGTTGTCTGCGCTCTGCACGGCTATTGGTGGGGCTTGGCGGCATCGCTTTCCTGGCTGGCCGTCGCAACGCTGATGGGCCATTTCTACTGGCACTTTGAGGTAGAACCGACGCTCCGCGATTATCTGATTCGGTTCGCAGGCCACATCATCGTTCCGATTTGGATCAGTCGCCCCGGTGAGCAGCGCCGAAAGATCCTCGCCGTCATCAGCACGGCCGTCTCGCATGAGTTCAACAATCTGCTGATGGTCATCATCGGGAACTCGTGCCTAATACGCGATTCGCTATCAGCGGATGACCAACAGCGCCTCGATGAAATCCTGAAAGCTGGGGACCGCGCGGCAAAGGTGGTCGAGAACATGCGCCGCTACGCGAACTTGGGTCGCATCTCGCCCGATATGGTGAATATCTCCGAAATGCTCAGCAACATCGAGCCAGCCAACGGGGCCGACGGCAACGGCAAGGTGCTAAACATTTAGTAGGCCACACATTGATAGGCTAGACTGTCCGACACTGCGAACGGAGTACTGGTAGCACTACTAATAGTCAGATATTCCGCGGTCACAGAAAAGGATAATCCCGCCTGCGTCGTCAGGTTCGTCGCCGTGCAAACTGGTGCGTGAGCATAAGATGAATGGAATCGGATCGTGCCGCTAAAGGCAGTCCCGCCAGATCCCACTGTTATACGGCCAGCCGCATCGCTACCATCAATCCTTGGTAATGTGCCGAATCCAGCAATGAGATAAGGAGTGCGAGTTTGCTTGAGCCGAGCATTTCCAGTTGTCGGCGGAAAGATTTGATTGGATTCGTCCCAAACAGGCGGGCTGACTACTGGAATAGATTCCTGCAAATGGGACACTGCCTTCTGCGGATGGCGGCCGGAGGGCGACCATACCATGATCACCAGTATTGCTATCAACGCCCCAGCAAGGAACCCAACGAGAAAACCGAGCGAAGCAACTTCTGTTCTGGTTATGTCAGAGGATTGATCATTCACCGCTCTATTATAGGACAGCGCGTGGGTTTTTGGGAGCAGTTTAAAGTACTAAACATTTGAGGAGCGGAATCCGTCCTGCTGCAATGACTGAAGCGCAATCTGATCCATACGGGACTCGATCTCCTTCGTTCTCTTCTTTGTCTCGGCCCGCTTCAGCTTATTGCGCTGGTAGTTTGCCCGGCCTGTTTTCCTCGTGCAGATCCGGCAGACGTGGCGATCCCCAACCCACTTGGTGCCCTCCATTGAATGCCCGTTCTTGCAGAACTCTTTGTATTCGCCCTTTCGTGGCATATCACTGAATCACCTTCCAATGATCTTGGGTATCGCACCAATACAGCTGAGAAGCCGCCGTGTCCAAGTAGAACGTGCCGCTGGTGGTCGGCGTGCATTGCGCGGGCGGCGCACCGACTCCACTCCCGCCCGTGTATAGCAGGTTGACGGAGATGGGAGCGCCGCTGGGACTGCCGCCACCAGATCCTGTCGGGCCTTGAGGGCCGCTGGGGCCAGTTGCGCCGTTCGCGCCGTTGGCACCCGCAGGGCCGCTCGGCCCGGATGGCCCCGGAGCGCCGTCTGCACCATTTGCGCCCACTGGCCCCGTTACCCCCGCTGGTCCCGGATCGCCCTGCGGCCCGCTCGGCCCCGTTGGTCCGCCCGCTGGTCCTGATGGTCCGCTGGGTCCAGTCGCACCGCTGCCGCTGAGTGTGCCCGTGGCAGGGTCGAACGACAGGCCGCTGAGTGGTATCACGCGGAAGGTCAGCTTGCCGCCGACAGACACCACGCCGATGACGCCGGGACCACTTAATGCCGTGCTGCTGATCGAGACGGTCTGTGTCTGCCCGACAAGCAAATGGCCTAAGTCGATCAGAACCGCCGCTGCCAAGAGTCCGCAGAGCACCTTGGGGATATTGCCCATCCCTCTAGTATCCGATGCAATTCCAAGTCAGCTTGTCCGCAGCCGTGAACGGCGTCGTGCTCGCAATCGTAAGCTGGGTAGTGCTCGCCGTTGCGAACGCGACTAACTGCGTCGTCTCGTTGTTCGCCACGCAAGCTGGGGCGTTGCTCCACGTCGTTGCAAAGTTGATCGTGCCCGTCGCCGCCGTACCGCCTGTACCCACCGTGACGCGCCCACCTGTATCCGTTCCCGCGATTGACGGGGAAGTGCCGAAGCCGCTGGCAATAGTCGGAACTCCCACTTGTATACGGACAAGCGCGGCTGAACCGTTATCCGTCACCGTCCAGACTTTATCAACGGGCGATGCCATACGAGCGCGGCCTGTCCAATTCATTACAGAGGTGGCTCCCGCACTTATAGTTGAACCCGCCGTAATAGATCCGCCAATCGATGCGTTGCTATTAGTGGTGACCACGCCTGAACCAGCTATCGATACCCTAGCGGCTCCGTTCAGCTGCAAGTCAATCAGGTTGCCTGTAAATCCAGATGCGGCGTTCACGGCGAGGCCCGTACCGTTCGTGCTCCAGTTGGCGGATGTCGTACTCGTTGGCTCGATCAGGACATAGGGCTTGGTCGTTGTAGCGCTGCCGCCTGTAATCCATGTGCCCGTGGCTGTGACGCCCGGCGCTGAGAGCGCGCCCGCTACGCTGTCAATGAGCCGCCCCGTGAATGTAGCAACGGTAGAGGTAAGCGTGCAGGTTGTGCAGGGAGTATTAACTGATGTAGTGCCCGTGGCCGCTGCCATCGCGGTGTCGGTCAATCCGGACAATCCGGGACCAGTCGCGCCGGTTGCCCCGGTCACGCCTGTAGCACCAGTTGCACCAACAGCGCCAGTGACTCCGGTTGCGCCCGTAGCCCCGACTGCGCCCGTAACGCCAGTGGCCCCTGTCGCGCCAGCCGCTCCCGTTACCCCCGTGGCTCCGGTTGCGCCTACGGCTCCGGTTACACCAGTTGCGCCCGTGGCTCCAGCGGCACCCGTAACACCCGTCGCGCCAGTAGCGCCAACTGCACCATCAGCTCCTGCCGTTCCCGTGGCTCCCGTGGCCCCTGCTGCTCCCGCAGGCCCTGAAGGGCCGGATGGTCCCGTCGGCCCGCCCGCAGGCCCAGTGGCCCCCGCAGGGCCTGTAGCGCCCGTCGGGCCGGTTCCCCCGCTGCTGCCGCTGCCGAACGCCGTCCATGTGTTCGCCGCCGAACAGTTGTAGTAGGTTGTGGACGACCCCGCCACCAGCGCATACACGTCGCCTGTCCGAAAATTGCATGTCGCAGGCAGCGAAGTGCTGTAAATTACATGCCGTGCAGTATTGCTCTGGATTTGGCCCGATAAAACTGCGGGAAGCATCCCACAAAGAATAAGGATCGTTATGCGCACGGCTGTTTGAACCTCGTATGATAAAGAAGCGCCCTAGGTGGGCCTAACCACCCAGGGCGTAAGCACCGATCTATTAAGGAGAATCGATGCCCAAGTCTCAGAATAGAGCATTTCCTGCCAGCTTCCCTGAAAGAGAAGTGCAGCGCTTTTGGGAAAGCATTGCGAAGGCCGAACCGGATACTTGCTGGAACTGGGTAGCTAGAGGAGCCAGTAACGGATATGGAAGGCCCACAATTCGCGGCCAGAAATGGCTGAGCCACAGGATGGCGTTTTTTCTGGTGAATGGCGTAGACCCCGGAGACCTTTGTGTATTGCACCAATGCGACAATCGCCGCTGCTGCAATCCTAAGCACCTTGCGCTGGGAACACGAGCGGATAATAGCGCACAGGCGGTTGCGCACAGCATCGCATGGGCGAACCGACACAAGAATTCCGCTGAACGTCACTGGAATTTTAAACTGAGCTTTGCGGATGTACAGGCGATCCGTCAACGATACGCGCAAGGCGGAACATCGTACAAGAAACTCGGGAAAGAGTTCGGCATTGCACACAGCTATGTTAAGCGACTGGTTCATTTCATGTTCCGAAAGGAATCATAATTTCCTCAGTCCGCCCCCTACCGCACCCGGATGCTGCTTGCGCCACGTCCGCACGGTAGTCGCCGCCGCAGGCGCAACCTCGCGCGGCTGACTCAGCTTTTCCACCTGATCGGAGAGCGCATCAATCCTTCGCTTTACCTCGTTCGGTAAGGCTTGGTTTTGGAAGGTTCGCGGACCCAAACTTGTTGGCATATTGGAACCAATGATAACCCCTTTATCCGGGGCCGACCTGACTTCCGGTGCCTTCGGGACACCCGCTAGGATTCGTCCCCGAAATCGTGATGCTGCAACTCAGCGTTAGCGTCTCGGTTTCCTCGTGCGGAATCTCCAGCGAGAAGGTTTGCCCCGTAATCCCCATCGTGATGGCGAACACCCCCGCGAGCACCGGCGTCCCGCTGAGCACCCCATCGCTTGATAGCGCCAAGCCGCTAGGCAACGGCCCGCTAAGCAGCGTCCACATGACCGGATCGAGCACCGCGCTCACCGTAAACGTGTGCGCGTAGGGCGTCCCCACGACGCCGACGGGAGGGTTGTTGCAATCCGCTGTAATCCCCACGAGCGGCCCGAATCCCGATACGCGCAGCACTGCCGGCGTCGAGAGCGTCGAGAAGAACTCGCGGAACACCCGCGCCGACGTGTCCAGCGAATCATCCACTGCCAGTTCGGGATTATCCACGCCTGGAATGCCGAACAGTTCTACCAGCGCCGTGGAGGGGAACGAATAGCGGTGGCTTCCGTCCGAGTAGTACGCGCGGAAGTACAGGCCGTAGGCGCGAAGGTTGTCCAGCCCGATGCCAGGAATCGCACCCAGTATCATGAACCAGAGAATCGACCCCGAAACGTCAATATCGGTCCCCGAAACGGTGACGGCAGGAATCGTCAAGTCCCCCATCAGGTTGATCGGATAGGTGAGCGTCGTCACCGGCAGGCTCGTGCCGTCCAGATAGATTTGCCACGCATCGCCGGGGAAGACGCCGCCCGGCGTGTGCAGCGCCGACCCCAGCCAGATGTTCGCAACTCCGTTGTAGTCCGTCCAATCGAACGATACCCAGTTCACGACGGCCAGTGAAACCGGCGTGGCTTCATCCGCGGGGCCAGGACGGAAGTAGGCCAGCTTGTTGATCCAGGTATGCCCCGCAACGCCGTCCGCGGTAGCCGTGACTACCATCCGCAAAAAGCGGGGTGGAGCCGCACCCGTAACGAAGAACAGCCGCGTCTCGTAGTCGAACCAGGAGACTTCCCCCGTGACGGTCGCTATGGCCGTGAAGCTCAGCCCGTCGTCGCTGCCCTGAATCGTCCAGTCCCGCGGCGCGTTGTTCAGGAACGAGCCTGTATCGGCGCGGACGGTGTACGCGATCACGTTCTCGCGCCAGCCCGAACCCACATCCAGTTGAACCCAGCCGCCCAGATTAAACGCGAAGTTCCCGAGAGGATCAGAAGAGAACAGCCGGTAATCCGCGCCGCCGACGCCTCCCGATTGCGAGACAACGAACGGCGGATGGCTGTTCTCGCTCGTCAGGTCGTGCGGCCCGATATCCGGCCCGACCGCCACGTGAACGGTATACGGGCCGCTCGCAGTAGCCAGCACCGCATCCGTCACCTGAACCGTAACCGAGAAATCGCCCGTCGATGTGGCTGTCCCTGAAAGCGTCCCGCTGGATGCCAGCGTCAGCCCCGGCGGCAGACTCCCTGCCGTGATCGCAAAGCTGTAGGGCGCAGTCCCGTTAATCACCCCGGCGATCGGTTGCGAATAGGGGAAGTCCAGAGTCGCCGTCGCCGGATTGCCCGGCACCAGCGTCAGTATCAGCGGCGTCGGGAACGCGACGGCCACCATCGGGCAGTCGTCCGCGCCGTTGCTCAACACGTTGATCTGCGGAGTCTTGGAGCCGGACGCGCCGCCGTCCCCGTATTGCATCCCGATGGCGTCAGAGCCGTTCGCCTGCGCTGCCATCGTATACCCAGGCCCCGCCGTAAACGTGTTGTCGCCGTGAAAGGCGTGCGCTACGGCAACGATCAGCGGCGTGTTTACCGTCGTAGTAAACGTCACGCTCGCGGGCGTGGCATTGTTGTACGAACTGCCGCTGGAGTTCTTCGGCAGCGTGGGGCCGCTGTATTCCGAGATGACGATGCCCGAGGAACTGCCGAACGTTCCCGAGAAGGTTACCGTATTCGCGCCGCTCCCCGCAGCAATCCCAGCCCACACCGCGAGCTTATTGGTGCCGCCTGTATTGGAATCCTGAAGCGTGTAAACCGTGCCGACGGTATCGGCGACCGTAAGCAGCGCCGGGTTTGCGCTCTCGCAACCCCACGCGACGACGATCAGATTGCCGGAGGTGACAGGACTCGTGAACGCCAGCGATGCGGAGTTGACTGCGGCTCGCGCTTGGCTGAACGTGAAGGACACTAGATGTCGGCACCCGCGCCGTTGCCGCCCTCAAAGCTCGCGTCTCCCCAAGGCCGCTCTACGAGGTATCCGCCGTCGCTCCCCCATTGCTTGAGCCGGACTTCCGAATCGTTGCGAAAAATTCTGAAAGGCACACAGGACGTGAGCGCGTAGCTGACCAACTTGCCCTTGTGCGGCTGATGCGGCACGGGCGGCTTCTTTACCAGCCCCGCGGTTTGGGGAATCAGATACATCTGCACGGTGCCGTCGTCGTACGTCACCTTGTACGTCACTGTGTCGTAGGACTGTAGGCACGGATACGTCCATCGGTGATGCAGGAACCCGCTCAGGTTGTGCGACGTATTCATCGTGATCCAGTTCTTTGCCAGCGGCGGCGCGGGCCTCCAGTGCCAGCGGATTTTCCACGGGCCGTTATAGCGGATCGGAATATCTGGAATCGTCCGAAGTTGGTACGCGATTACCGGAGTTGCTAGAGAATAGGCCACCATCAGGTCGGTCGCGTGGTTGATTTTGGTAAAGACAGCTGAAGCTGCACCGCCGTCAAATTGGATCGTGAGCGTTAGGTCTTGGCCTCCGGTGTCAGCCCACAGCGTAAAGCCCTGTATGAATTTCGGCCCCTGGTAGCCTAAATCCGACCAATCCGAATACAGCGCCGCGAGATCGGGCCTGTCGTCCGAAATCCAGCGGGTGCTGTAATGTCTCCAGTTACCCAGAGGTATAAGTCTTATTTCTGTCGAGACAAAAAATTCTCCAAAGGAATACGCGACCTGTTTTCTGGTTGCGTGCATCACATTCAGCGTGCGAATCGTTGTACCTGTTTCGTCCACTACGAGAACCGTAATCGCCGCCCCCGCAGTATCAGCGTCGATCACGCATCCACGATATGACTGCGGGTATTTTTCTGCGGGGGTGTAATCCTCTGCCCAACTCGTGTACTCCGGATGAACAGTGAAAATCCATTTCAGGCTCCATACTCCGGTATTGTCAAAATACCGAATATTGTTCCCCGTCGGCACGAGTCGCATTTCGTGGACCTTCGGCGGATTCACGTTCTCCAGATAGGTAACGGGGTATGGCTTTTCCAACTGGCCCGCATGGTTCACTGTGAAGGTTTGCAGCACCACGTCGCCGTCGATGCGCAGTTCCACCGTGACATCATTACCCTGCGTGTCGCCTTCGAGCACAAAGCCCATCAGGTACTTCGGCTCGTGGACTCCGCCATCCGTAAAGTGCTGGACGAACCTGGTTTTTTCCGGCTCCGGAACCCACTTCCAAACGATGCGGAATAGCTGCCAGTCGTTCGGGTCGGTCGGCACGGCCCGCATCATGTGAGTCGTGTACGGCGTCGGGAAGTAGTAAGCCTTGATGCTTTGCTGCGCGTGCTGCACATCCGTCAGCGTGGCGATCAGCGTGCCGTCGTCCGAGTAAATCGCTACGGTTCGCGTCGAGTTGTCCGTGTTGGCTTCGATAAGGCATCCATAGAGCCATTTGGCACCCGGATTCCCATCATCTTGCCAGTCCGTAGCGCGGAGTAGAGTTCGATCAGGCTTTGGTATATAGCTAAGCTCATAACCAAAGATCCGTCCGAATCCATTCCAACGGAGATCAACCGCCATGTTGATGGCGAAGGCACCCAGACCGGAATTGATATCAATAGGCGGACGTGCCGCATCGCGACCTCCCGTGAACGCACCGGAGCCGAAGACGGGCGTTACCCAATCGTCTCCGAAGAGCGCGGCGAAGATGGTGGTGTTTCCGGCGTCCACGTCGATGAAAGCGTCGCCCCAGAGTTTGACACTTCGCAAGTCTCCGGTGTCCTCTGCGCGAGTTCGTACAGCACAGTGAATTGGTCCATTGGTATCGTTGTCACCGCCGCTCGTACTTGAGAAGAATTGGATTGTTCCGTCGAAGCAACCCACCAATAGGGCAGTTGAGCCATCTTTTTCCTCCTGATAGTGCATGATGACCGACGGGCTGTAGTCGTCAAAGAACCATCCCGGCTCCGCCGTGGCGTCGGCCTGCGGAGACTTCCAGCACAGCGACTGGTGCGCGGAGATCGGGGCCAGCCCCGCCGCCGCGTAGTCGAAGTACAGCCAGCCGTTGCGCGTCCACGATAGCCGAAGGAACTCAGGCTGCGTGATATCCGGCGGGTTATATCCATTGACAGCAAACCCTGACTGCCCATCGTGAGGCAACAAAGGATATAGGTCTTGGCCGCTGAGCGACTGTGCCGGCCCCAAGTCGGTCGCCATCACGCCGTTGCGGCTGAGGAAGTAAATCACCGGCCCGACCGCGTAGGCCCACGGCGACAGCACCCCCTGCCCCACGTTGCCGATGGTGAACTGGTACTGCCCGCTGCCCGTGCTGCGGCCCAAATAGAACCGCTCGCTCGAAAAGGCCACGACGTAGCCGTTGTACGCTAGGACTCCCGTGAGGGCTTCGGCCGCCACGTCCAGGAAGTTGCTCGTACGCGCGGAATCCGGGTCTTTAGGGTTCGTCCAATAGATACGACCGGGATTAACGCGATCGCCACAACCAAAAATCGGAGCAGAGTCGTCATACGAGTTCGCTATGTACGGAAGCGGGTTGCCCCAGGTGGTCGGCGAGCCGCACTCGAAGGACGAACCGGCCGGCACGAACCCCAGCGAATCCTCCACCTGGAACGTACTGCCGGATGGCTGTCCGACCACAGTGGTTGTGATGCCTCCGATAGTGACCAGTGTGCCAGCGCAAAGTTTAGATGGAAGGTTATTCGAGGTGGCATAAACGGTCGTTCCTACAGCCCCCGCTGTGCCGACAATCGGCAATTGCTGGACGGGCCACAGCGGCCACACCCCGATATCCAGCGGGTCGCCCAGCCCGTCGTCATTCACCACATCCGTAAAGTTGGTCGTGACGTTCGCGAGCGACCCGACAAACCGCGGTTCTCCCGTCACGCTGCCGCCCACGCGGGCAATGTCGATCAGATCCACCTGCGGATCGGTGCTCGCAACTACCCCGATTTCCATCGCCTGCCGCTGCGGGAAGTAGCCGTTGCGCGTCAGCGGGCTGGTGGAGCTAATCGCCCCCGTAATGCTGCTGCGGTAGCGGTAGACGTAGCGCATCGGGTTCAGCGGATTGAGCGAAACCGGCGCATCCGGTCCATACGTGCCCGCGATGTACCACGAACTGAACTTGGCGATTACCGTCGCCGTTACGTCCATCTCCAGCCGCAGCGCCTTTACGTCCGCGAGCGTCCTAGAGGGGTCGTTTCCAACCCGGATAAGCCCGCCGATGCGGATAAGAACTTCGACCCATTGGCTGGTGGCGCTATAGCTGGTGAACGCAAACGTCGTCGCGTCCGTCGGGACGGTCCAATCGAGCGCAGGAGTTGCAGCAGCAGCTTGTTGGATTGCCGCAAGCTGTGTAGCGCTGTCTCCACTAAGGCTCGCTCGCGCGGCTGCAATGACCTCTTGCGTGATGTCGGCATATAGGTAATTCTTCGAGAAATCGTTCGTTGTTGCATCAATATCCAGCATCAGGCGAATGGCCGCGACCTCGTTCAGCTTGTCCATCGCGACCGAGATGTGGATGTAATCGTCGCCCGTAATCGCCCGTCCGCCGATCTGCGACAAATCCAGCGTGGCGGACTTCGTCATGTTCCCCGTGCCGACGGTCGACGTGAAACCGACGTAGTTCCCCGTCACCGCGTCGCCCGCAACGTGAGCATTGGCGAAGTACGCCCGCGCCGTCGCATATGACGTGACGGTTTCGCCAGCAACGTGAGTAGAGACAGTCGAGCAGCGGAAGGAGAACGAGTTGCCCGGCCCCGTCGCCACGCTCAGCACCCGCACGTCTTCCGTGCCGATCGTAACGATGCCGTCCTGCGGAAGCGCCGCCGTCTGCGAGTCCAGCACCACGCAGCACAGCCCCGTCGAACCCGTGTCGTACTGAATCGCAGCGACCGCCGTCGGCGTGTTGAAGCCTGCCGGAATATACTCCTGCACGAGCGACGTTTCGCCGCCGACAATGATTTGAATGCCGCTTCCCGCCC